>Ga0209068_10000114_pt1 | contig 49202 bp, 37 predicted proteins | sample ColStrG_CSR_2012_FD_187200 | JGI IMG/M metagenome (GOLD analysis project Ga0209068, IMG submission 187200) | Freshwater sediment microbial communities in response to fracking from Pennsylvania, USA - Cold Stream Run_MetaG_CSR_2012 (SPAdes)... | ecosystem: Environmental > Aquatic > Freshwater >...
CTCCGGCAGCTACGGCTGCTTTTATGCAGCGTTCGCAGCGCAATGAACGCGGAGGCGAGCGTGGCGGTCATCGGCGCGGCCGCACGCAGCGCAGTGGCGGCAATAGCGGAGCCAGCCGGTTCCGACGCCACGACGGTCCAACGCCGCAAATTGCGGATTTGCTGAAGGCCGGGCAGGAAGTGCTGATCCAGATTGCGAAAGAGCCCATCGCCAAGAAGGGCGCGCGTATTACGAGCCATATCGCGCTGCCGGGACGGTTCCTGGTCTACATGCCGACAGTGAACCACGTTGGCGTTTCGCGAAAGATCAATTCGGATGAAGAACGGATGCGGCTGAAGCGCATCGTCGTGAGCGAGCGCGAAAACGGCGTGGGCGGATTCATTGTGCGCACGGCGGCGGGTGGCGCGGCGGAAGACGAATTGCGCGCCGATATCCGCTTCCTGAAGAGCCTGTGGCACGAGATCAAGACGCGCGCGGAGAGCTCGAAGGCTCCGGCGCTGATTTATCACGATCTCAACGTGGTCGAACGCGTGCTGCGCGACCAGGTCACTTCCGACTTCTCGCAGATTTGGGTGGACAACGAAACGGAATACGAACGCGTTCTGCGGTTCGCGCAACGCTTCCAGCCCGGCTTGATGAAGCGCATCAAGCTCTATTCGAAAGACATTCCTCTATTCGAGCAGTTTGGCCTGCAAGAGGAAATGAACAAGGCGCTCAAGTCCAAGGTGTGGCTCAAGAGCGGCGGCTATATCGTCATCAATCAGACGGAAGCGCTGGTAGCGATTGACGTCAACACGGGCAAATACGTGGGCAAGACAACGCGCCTCGAAGACACGATCGTGAAGACGAACGTCGACGCAATCAAGGAGATAGTCCGGCAGATCCGGCTGCGTGATCTGGGCGGCATTATCATCATCGATTTCATCGATATGGACGAGCGGCGGAATCGGCAGAAGGTGATGCAGGTTCTGGAAGAGGAACTTCGTGCCGATCGAGCGCCGTCGAAAGTGCTGTCCTTCAACGATTTCGGTTTGGTGGCGATTACGCGCAAGCGCGTGAAGCAGTCGCTGGAACGCACGATTGGAGCGCCGTGTCCGTATTGCACGGCGACGGGCTACGTGAAATCGGCGGCAACCGTGTGCAACGAAATCTACGTTGAGATGCGCAAGATGGGCAACAAGGCGAACGCCCAGGGCGACATGATGCTGCGCGTGAATCCGGAAGTAGCGAAGGTCTTAAAGGCTCAGAACGGCAAGTGGCTGCTGGAGATGGAAGAGCTGACCAAGCGGACGATTATCATCAAGTCGGACGCCAGCTTGCATCAGGAGCAGTTTGATTTGAATTAGAGGGAAACCAATGCATCGAGAGGACCAGTTCATCCCAGAATTGATCGTGCGTAACGGGCCTGCAGCGCTCGATTTCTACAAAAGTGTCTTTGGCGCCGAAGAAGTACACCGAATGATGAAGCCGGGCAGCGAAAAGCTAGTACACGGCGAGCTAATATTGGACGGACACAAGCTTTTCGTCTGCGATGAGTTCCCCGGCAGCGAAGGTGGAACCTGCAAATCACCGGAGTCACTCGGAGGGACGGGTGTGCGCATCACTCTCCTGGTGAACAATGCCGACGGGGTTGTCGAGCGTGCCCTGGCTGCTGGCGCGCGCGTGAGCATGCCCGTCCAAGACATGTTCTGGGGAGGACGTTACGGGAAGATCGTCGATCCTTTTGGCCACGAATGGGGAATCAACCAACAGGTCAAAGAGCAGAGCCATGAAGAGACTCAGACCGCAGCCGACGAATTCTTTGCGAAGCGAAAGTAACCAGAACGTAGGTCGAGCTTGCAAGAGAAGGTTTCATTTAAGTTAGTCGGAGTTGTGGGAGGAGGACCGCTGCGGAGCTTTGCTCCGCTTGAACGGCCGAGGGCGGCCATTCCTACCTGATTTTTGCAGGCTACAAGGGTCTTGACAGAGCGCAAATTCGGTGTAAACTCATACTCACGTGGCGATTTAGGCAACTTGCTCCACGCTAAAAACTGCTAAACAGTGTACGGTCACTCAGATTTCAGCGAATTTTGAGTCCTCCGAATGCTTTAGGCAGGAGGGCTTTTCTATTTGCCCCTCCGAGCAAGATTTTCTACATCTCTGCGGCGAATTCCAGATACCACGCCCTTTGGGGCCAGGAGTGCCGTATGAATGCTTCAACGCGAACTGCTTTCGAATCCCGACCCGAAGGTGCTGAGTCCAGCGCCAGCCTCCATTTTGAACTGAAGTGCCGCCAGTGTGGCCGCCGGTCGGGCAACGCTCCGCGGTCGATTTGTGAAGAGTGTTTTTCGCCGGTCGAAGTGGCGTACGATCTCGACTTCGTGCGACGGACGTTTACCCGGGACAACATTGCGCAGCGGCCCACGAACCTTTGGCGCTATGCCGAGCTTTTGCCGGTGCCGAGCGGGTATTCGAGTACGTTGCCGGTGGGATTTACACCGCTAGTGGCCGCGCGGAAGTTGGGGAAGGCGGTTGGGCTGGATCACCTTTATGTGAAGAATGACGCGGTCTGTTTTCCGACGCTGTCGTTCAAAGATCGTGTGGTGGCGATGGCTCTGGCGGCGGCGAAACGGTTTGGGTTTGGCGTGGTGGGGTGTTCTTCGACTGGAAATTTGGCCAATGCCGTTGCGGCGCAGGCGGCTCGCGAAGGGTTGCAGGCGTGGATATTCATCCCGCAAGACCTGGAGCCGGCAAAAGTTCTGGGGACGCGGGTTTATGGAGCGAATGTCGTCAAGATCAAAGGGAATTACGATCAGGTGAACCGGCTGTGTTCGCAGATTGCCGATCAATTGCCATGGGGATTTGTGAACGTGAACCTGCGGCCCTATTACGGCGAGGGATCGAAGACCGTTGGGTACGAGATCGCGGAGCAACTTGGCTGGCGCTTGCCGGATAACGTCGTCGTTCCGATGGCGGGTGGGTCGCTGATTGGCAAGATTCAGAAAGCGTTTGGAGAGCTGATTGAGCTGGGTCTGGTGGAGCCGAAGCAGGTGAAGTTCTTTGGCGCACAGGCGACGGGGTGCTCACCGATTTCGACCGCGGTCAAAGCTGGCCAGGAGATGTTTGAGCCACAGAAGCCATCGACGATTGTGCGGTCTCTGGCGATTGGGAACCCGGCGGATGGATTTTTTGCGATTCGCGGCATTCGCGAGAGCGGTGGCTGGGCCGAGGATGTTTCCGATATCGAAACAGTTGCGGGAATCCGGTTGTTGGCGGAGACGGAAGGGATATTTACGGAGACGGCTGGCGGGGTGACGACGGCGGTGACGCGGAAGCTGGTGGAGCAGGGAAGAATTCAGCCGCACGAGATTACGGTGTCTTGCATCACGGGGAATGGGTTGAAGACGCTGGATGCGCTGGCTGGCGAGGCTTACGACGATGTGGTGATTGAGCCGAAATTGGCGGCGTTCGAGGCCTGTTTGGGAGAGCGGGAAACGGCTGTGGCGTAAGACCCCGCCCTGTCGCAAAGAACGCGACAAGGACGGGGCACCCGGACCGAAGAAACAGCAGATTCCTCAGGGCTGAAGCCCTTCGGAATGACAAATTATAGGAAAGCAAATTCTTTTAGTCAGGAATACGACCAATGAATGTCACAGTGGAAATACCGAGCGCCTTGCGGCGGTTTACGGATGGCGCGGCGAAGATTGAGTGTCAGGGTAGCGATCTGCCGAATTTGCTGAACGATCTCGGCACGAAACATCCTGCGATTACGCAGCATTTGCGCGACGAGAGTGGCAAGGTGCGACAATTTATCAACATCTACATCAACGACGAAGATGTGCGCTTTCTGGGGGGAGATGGGTACCAATTCCGCGACGGCGATCAAGTGTTGATTGTGCCCTCGATCGCCGGCGGATGAGGTTGTTCGTCAGAATTCCAATCTAGAAACGGAACACGATTCCGGTCGACAGCCGGACGTTGTTCTGGTGGGAACTGAAGAATCGGGTATGCAGGTAGTCGGCTTGGAAGCGCCATGCCAAGGGGCCGCTCAATTTGTAATCAGCGCCTCCGCCGAGAGCGGTAGCGAATGACGTATCGGAGGTTATGCCCGACGAGGTATGGCCGATTCCGACTAAGCCGTGCGCAAATGGCGTGAACTTGCCGACCGTGACGGATACGCGCGGTCCGAACAGATAATTTTGCTCACGGATGCTGTATGTACCGATTCCAGAACAGGCTGGGGAGGGGCAAAGCGGACCTATGCCGCTGGCGTGCCCGTAATAGCTGCTGATGTCGCCAACGATGCCGAGAAACGGCAGCACCTGCCCTTCGCCGGAGAACTCGTAGCCGTTGATGTTGCTGGAAGAACTCGGAATCACAAAACCCTGGCCCACGTTGAAGTGATTGTAAGAGTAGCCGAAGTAGACATTGGCTTTGGGCAGTACGGCTTGGGCGTGGAGAGCGGGCGCGAGTGCGAACAAAATTAGGGCAAACCTCGATATTTTAAGCAAAGCGATCCTCCTGAATGTGGGTTTCATCTAAATAGGATGTGAGGATGGCTCCAGAAGTTGGCCCGAATTTAGCCCAAAAACTTGTGTTGTTCCGCGTCGGACACGAGTCGGCATTCGGCGCGACGGCCGAAGATCCGGTAACGGTTACGAGCGATGCAATCGTAGGCGGCATCGCGCACGGAGTGAGGTAGAATCTTCGCGATTTGCGCGACATGCCAGATGCCGCCAAGTCCTTCCGCGATGCGCAGAGTGGCGTCGGATTTGGTCAGGACGCGCTCCGTGGCCATCCCGTGGTGTTCAATGAGACTGATCGTATCTGTTGCTTTTGCATCGACGCCGTGGCGGGCGAGGATTTGTTGGGCGAACTCGCTTTGCTGGGGTGCGAAACGAAACAAGTCTTTGGTGTCGTGTCGCAATAGGAACTGAACGACGCCGTCGCATAGGCCGCAAAGGCCGTCATAAAGAACAATCAGGCGATCTTGGCGTGAGTCCGTTTCCAGAGGCATGGGGTCTGCTGTACTGGCTATAATAGCGGTCGGAAGGCGATGGAGAAGGGATGAAACTTCCCTCCGTTTGTTTTCTTCAAGACCTATCGCCGTGAGGAGTATTCGTATGCGTACCCGCGCTCTCGCTCTTTGGTCGCTGATGTCCGTGGTTTGCGTTCTTTGCGTTGGCGCTGGAATGCCGACTCAGGCGCAAGAAACTCCAGCCGCAGCTGCACCGGCGACCGGCACAGCTACGCCGCGAGCGTCAAAGGAACTGGAGGTGCCTGGCAATACGGCGTGGACGGACACGGGGATTGACGTCGTAGTGGGCGAAACGCTCGTGGTTGAGTCCGATGGGCAGGTGAAGTATCAGACGAAGTTCGCTAGCCCGCAAGGATTGCAGCGCTCCTGGATGGACCTGACGCGATCGCTTCCCGTAAATGCGGCGGGTGCGAGCAGTCTCATCGGCCGCGTTGGGGATGGCGATTCGGCCATACCATTTGCGATCGGATCGAAAAAGGAGGCCAGCGTCCGGCGCGCTGGGCGCCTCTTTCTGGGATTGAATCAAGCTGCAAACGAGTCCAGCGAAGGCAGCTTCCACGCCAAGGTGCAGGTGCTTCCGGCGGCGGCCCATGCCGCCTCGGAGAAGAAGATTGAAGTTCCGCCAGCAGTGCTGCAGCAGATTCCACGCCGCATTGGCGACTTGCAGGGCAATCCAGGGGACATGGTCAATTTCATGATCATTGGTTCCGAGGAGGCGCTGAAGAAAACATACGAAGACGGTGGATGGATGCTGGCCGACAAAGATAAGAAGCTGGCGGTCGCGCACGCACTCTTCTCGACGTTGTCGAAAGACGCGTATCTGGCCATGCCGATGAGCCAGTTGTATCTATTTGGACGAGTGCAGGACTTGGCTACGAGCACGCCGAGCCGGTTGAGATGGTAAAACAGCGCCATCATTTGCGAATCTGGAAAGCGCCGATGGATATTGACGGGAAGCCTTTGTGGGTCGGCGCCGCCACGCACGATATCGGCTTTGAGAAGGATCAGCGCAACAATGGGCTCACGCACAAGATCGATCCCGATATCGATAAGGAACGCGAGTATCTTGGTGAAACGCTCGATTCGACTGGCGAGGTTGCTTTGCTAAGTCACGTAACCCCTTCCGATCCGTTAAAAGAAGCGCACACGGCCACGGGGGGGACGTTCTTTTCCGATGGGCAAATCTTGGTCGTGCAACTGAAATAGGCACCCAGGGGCCGCGCTTAGCCGGAATGCTTTTCCCGGAAGGCTTGCAGACATTTCCTGGCCGTTTCCAGTTCAGAGAACCGGCTACCTTCCTGCTCGACGAGGTAATACTCGAGGCCTCCGCCATTTTCGGCTGCGTGGAAAAGGCCTTTCCAATCGGCCGAACCCTCGCCCAGCAGAACTGAATACCCTTTGCCCGCTTCCGGCGACCAGTCTTTTAAATGCATAGAGCGAATGCGGCCCGGGTTTGCCTTGACCCAGGCAACCGGGTCGGAGCCCGCTTCAAGGCAAGTGCCCACATCCAACTGAAGAGCGACCGAGGGCTTGGTGTTCTTGGCCAGAATCTCAATAGGGCGTATACCGCTCAAGGGCCGAAACTCTGCGTCGTGGTTGTGATATCCAGCGTGCAATCCCGCGTGCTCCAGCTTCTCCGCTGCGACATTTAGGTTGTCCGCAACGGCTTTCCATGCGTCGACAGATGTCTTCGGCTCGGACCATGCCTGCACCACGTACCGGCACCCCAGAATCGAATTCATGTCCTGCACGCGGCTTAGATTCTTAGCCGTTAGATAGTCTTCGTCGTTGTGAGTGGAGTAGCAGCGGATACCGAGATCGTCCATCAATTTCCGCATTTGCTTGGTCTCGGCTTCCGTCCACTTGAAATACGGCGCATAAAATTCCAAGCATTCATAACCCATTTGCGCGACGGCCCGTACGGTGCCTTGTGGGTCGCGCGCCAATTCTTCACGCACAGAGTACATTTCAAGGCCAACGGGAATGGCTGTTGAAGCGCGGCTCGTAAGGGCCCACGGAAGCATTGCCGAAAGCGCCACAAACGAACGTCGAGAAAACACAGAGTTAGCCATGCGGGGAATGGTAGCCGATCCCCAGAAGAATTTTTAGTCTTTTTTCGATAGGGTCGGAGCAGAGAGCCGCCGCAGCATATCACGAATCGCGTGCACCACGAGGTCGGGCCGCTCGCCCGGGATGTCGTGGCCGCTGCCTTCTGCAATCACGACGCGGGAGTCTGAAGAAATACGGGTGAGATCCTGCTGCCAGACCTGCCATTGCGATTCGTGATTCGCTGGCGCCCGTCGGTGCGGGTCCCGAGAAACCACCACGACCGGAGTTGAGCCCAAAGGAGAAAGCTTGCTGGCGTCCGCCACGTACTGCGGCATAGCTTCCCGCTGTTGGTAGTAGCTGCGCTGATATCGAGCCTGGCACGTGATAGCGGCCTTCTCTTCCGAATCACCTCCGCACCAACCCCTCCAGCGCGGCAGACCGAACGGTAGCGACCACCGCAATAGAAGGAGTCGGGCGCGCTCTTGCCAGGGGAAAGGGAACCGTTGCTGAGGGTGCGCCGAATCGACCAGAACGATCCCCGCGATTTCGCCGGGGTATCGTTGAGCGTGAGCCCACGCGCTGAGTCCACCGAGCGAATGGCCCACAAGAATGTAAGGCGGGAGTTCGTCAGATTTTTCCAGCAGACTGTGCAAATCCGCGGTGATACCGTCGGGCGTTCGGGGCCGAGGACTTGGGTCGCTCCATCCATACCCGCCCCGGTCGTACGCACAAACTCGGGCGAAGCGTGCCACCTCGGGAAGCACATAACGCCAGTCCAGCACGGAGCCGACAAGACCCGAATCCAGAACAACTGTCGGAGTGCTTTGCGCGGATTTAACCCCGGCGCATTGGATGTGCAAGCTGTATCCGCCCAAATCGACAAGCTTGCCGGGTGGTGGAAAATTACGACGATCTTGCGCGCGAGTTCGAAATTCATAAGTTGCCCCTATCGCCGCGAGTACAACCAACAAGGCAAGCTCAGTAGCCGTGACCCACCGCAGCGTGCGCAGTGAGCTTCGTGAGAGGGCCGTGTGGCTTCCAGCCTGAGCAATCATGGCGAGAAGCAGCAAGAGACACGGAATTCCGACGGCAGCAATCAATGTCCAGCGGATGGGATGAAGCGTACCGTCTGCGATGACTGGGCTCCTCAGGGCTAGGCTTGGCCAAAGGGATCTTCGAGCGATGGACTTTGCGGAGTGAACAACTCCGCGCCGGTCTCGGTAATGTGCATATCGTCTTCGAGTCGCACACCGAATTCGCCGCGAATGTAGACTCCGGGTTCGTCGCTAAAGGTCATGTTCGGTTCCATTTTCGTGGTGTTGCCACGAACCAGGTATGGCCACTCGTGGCCATCCATGCCCATGCCGTGACCCACGCGATGTGTGAAATGCGCGTAGTCGGCGCCGAACCCCGCCTCTGTGATGACGACACGTGCGGCGGCGTCTGCCGCCTGACATTCCACACCGGGACGCGCGGCCTTGAGAGCGGCGGTTTGTGCAGAGTGGACGACGTCAAAAACGCGCTTCATCGTATCGGTTGGTTTCCCCAGCACGAACGTCCGGCTTATGTCGGAGCTGTAGCCTTCGACCTGGCAGCCTCCGTCCATCAGGAGAATGGTGCCTTCACGAATCACCTGCGGCTCAATCGACCCATGCGGCAAGGCTGAAAACGTTCCAACTTGGACGCTGGCCTCGCCGGGGAACCCTAGCCGGTCATGGGCTTTGGCGACCAAATCGGCGAATTCATTCTGCGTCATCCCCGGACGGATGGAGCGATACGCTGCTTCGTAGGCGGCCAGCGTGACTTGCGCCGCGAGTCGCATCAAAGCCAGTTCGTGTTCGCTCTTGATGCCACGGCAGCCCGCTGTGACCGGAGTCGCGCTGGAAAGTTTCACGTTGGGAGAGGCGTGCGCGACACCATCGCTGAAGACGAAGCGAACCGTCTCTTCAATGCCCACGGTTCCTGTTGCGATGCCACGATCTTTGAGCCCGTCGGCGATCAGGCGGTACGGGCTTTCATCTTCCTGCCAAGTGCGAATGTCCGCATGTTCGGCTTCTGGAGCTTCGGCCATTTGCTCGCGAGCGCGTCCCTCCTCGAATGCGGGGCAGACGTAAAAAGCAGCGCCCTTCGCGGGGAGAACAAAAGCAAAGGCGCGCTCACCACCCCACCAGTGAATTCCGGTGAAGTAGTCGAGCGACGTACCGGCCATGAGAAGAATCGCATCGAGCTGGTTTGCCGACATCAAGTGGCGCGCTTTTTCTTGACGGAGGGCGCGCTCTTCTCGGGTAATGGGTCGAGCCTCGCCCCTTCGAGAGCGCAGAGCCGACAGTGCTGAGGGCAGAGCATTGGAGTCGGCCAGGGGTAAAGCTGACGCCGCCTGGGCTACGGGAATAACTGCGGCAGCACGTAAAAAGTTACGCCGGGAAAATGCGTCACCAAACATGGTGACATCTTACAAGGCATGCGGCGAAAAGTCTTTGTGATTGCCGCAGCTGATGCCAGCGCACACTCAAGTTCGCCGACGAACCGGTTTTGTTTTGTGCAGAGCCTTGACCAAGTCTTCCACGCTCTTTTGCAGCACTACGAACCGTTCGAATCCAAGTTCCGGAGGTGCTCCTATCGCAATGCGCTTGTTCTGGTAACGCATGGGGCTGGGAACGGATTCGGTTATGCCGGCGTGGACTTCAGGCACATGTGTTTGTTCCACAATCGCGCGGACATTGTGATCCCGGATGCCACCGCCTGCCATCAAAACCACCCTGCCCTTGGAAGCCGACACTAAACGCTTCAACGCGTCCACGCCCTCGAGCGCATTCGGTTCACCGCCTGAGGTAAGAATTCGTTTTGCCCCCGTGTAAACAATGTCTTCCAGAGCGCGGAATAGATCCGAAGACATGTCAAAGGCGCGATGAAAAGTGACGGACAGCGGACGCGACAATTCGACCAGCTTGCGAGTTCTTGCGATGTCCACGGTGCCGTTGGTATTCAGAATTCCCAGGGCCACACCGTTGGCCTTCAGTTGTTTCGCAGTGAGAATATCCTGCTGCATAATCTCGAATTCGTCAGCGGAGTAGCAGAAATCACCGGGCCGCGGTCGAATCATCACGTGGAGATCAACGGAAACTCGATGGCGCACGGTGGAAATCAAGCCAGCGCTGGGCGTCGTTCCGCCCTCAAATAGATTGCTGCACAACTCAACTCGCGCGGCCCCGCCTCGTTCCGCGGCCAAGGCCGAATCGACGGAGTCCGCACACACTTCCAGAGGAATAGATTTCGCCATAGTAGAAACTACCCTTTTTAGGGATTCATCACAATCACGACTTTGCCCTTCGGCATCCTGTTCTTCAGACGCATCTCCCCCGGGCGGTTACATCAATGGTGGTATTGAATCCGTTGCATGGCGGTCTCCTGTGCTGCAACTACGTCGCGACGACTTTCTTCTGGAATCTGCGAGCTGCTGCGAAGAACAGCAGGGAGCCCATGATCACAAGCATCAGGCCGTCGAACCACAGATGACGGATTCCCGCTCCGCGCAGGATGATGCCGCGGGTGATGTTGATGAAGTACGTCGCTGGCACGAACATGCTGATGATGTAGAAAGGCAGCGGCATAGTCTCGCGCGGAAAGATGTAGCCGGAAAAGAAGATGCTAGGCAAGAACGTGAGGAAAGCCATCTGCATGGCTTCGGCTTGGGATCGCGCTTTGGTGGAAATGAGCGTGCCGAAGGATAGCGACACGAACAAATAGGGAATCGAAAGAACTAGGAGCAAGATAACGCTGCCGTGAATGGGGACCTTGAAGATTGTAACCAGCGCCAGCAAGATGATGCACAATTCGGTGAAGCCGATACCCAGATAAGGCAGGATCTTGCCGAGAAGCAGTCCCATCGGCTTTACAGGTGTGACAAATAGCTGCTCCAGGGTACCTTTTTCTTTTTCCCGAACAATCGCGAACGCTGTTAAGAACGTCGTTACACTGAGTAGCAGAACGGCCATGAGGCCAGGTAGAAAGAAGTTCGGCGAGCGGGAATCCGGGTTGAAAAGAACTTTCGGCCGAACTTCCACGGGCAATGCTTGTCCCACTGCCAGAACACGCTTGAGCGATTCGTCCAGCCCAACTGCCGTGCTTACATTGATGGCTTGTCCTGCAACCGAGGAGTCCGAGCCGTCGATCAGCACCATCACTTGCGCCGTTTCTCCCTTCAGCAAGCGATCGGAGTAGTCCCAGGGAATCTTGATACCCACGCGTGCCTGCGCGCCGATGATTGCCTCGTTCATTTCCTGATCGGAGGAAACGTACTTCACGATGTTGTAGGTATCGGAGTTGCGCAGCCGGTTGACGAATTCGCGGCTCTCTTTCTTGTTGTTGTCATCAAAGATCACGGTTTTGATCTGACGAATATTCGTGTCGATGCCGAAGCCCAAGATCGTCATCTGCAGGATCGGAATCAAAAGCGCAAAGAAGATGGCCGCTGAATCCTCGCGAATATGAATGATTTCCTTGTAGATGACCGCATTCATCCCCTGGAACGGGTTACGCACGTTGGGCCTCCAGTTCCGCTTGCCGCCGGTAGGTGAGCTCGACGAATACGTCTTCCAGGCTAGCGGTGAGCGGGCGTACCTCGGTGATGTCGATGCCCTCCCGTTTTAGCAGCTTGCCCAACTCCTCTTGATCGAAGGATCCGTCCACGAGTGCATGAACGGACTGCCCAAAGACGGTCGCATAGTGAACGCCGGGAAATTTGCGTACCAGACGCAATCCTCGGGTAACCTCAGTCGTTCGGATTTCCAGCCGCCTTGTGCCCGCGGGATTCACGTCCGGCATTGCTTCAAGTTGAGCCGGTGTTCCATCGGCGATAAGCTTTGAAAAATAAATGTAAGCGACGTGACTGCATCGCTCAGCTTCGTCCATGTAGTGTGTTGTGACGAAGAAAGTGATGCCTTTTCCCGAGAGATCGAAGAGCAAGTCCCAGAGTTGACGGCGAGCAACAGGATCTATGCCAGCCGTAGGCTCGTCAAGAAACATGATCTTCGGTGCGTGCAACATGGCGCAACCGAGCGCTAGACGCTGCTTCCAGCCTCCGGAAAGCTTGCCCGCCTGGCGATCTACGTAAGGGCCGAGCACATTTTGCGAAATAGTCTCATCGATGCGCGAACGAAGCTTGTCCGGACGCAGGCCGTAGATGCGGCCGTAAAAAGTCAGGTTTTCTAGAACCGTAAGGTCGTCGTAGAGAGAAAATTTCTGCGACATGTACCCGATGTGCTCGCGGACGCCTTCGGGATCTTTGCGAACATCAATGCCGTCGACCCAGGCGTCGCCTCCGCTCAGCGGCAAAAGTCCGGTCAACAGCTTGATGACCGTGGTTTTCCCACTACCGTTGGGTCCAAGGAATCCGAAGACTTCGCCATGTTCCACCTTGATGTTCACATCGGAGACGGCAGTGAAATCACCGAAGCGACGGGTGAGGTTTTCTGTACGGATGGCGAGGTCGCTCATCGTTTGTCCCCTTGCGAATTCTCGGCGAGTTTCACATCGGCAGCCATCCCGGAGCGAATCCTGCCGCCGGAATCGGGAATGCGAATCTTCACGCCTACCATCTGGTGTACGCGTTCTTCGCGTGTTTGCACGTTGCGCGGCAAGAACTCGGAGAGCTGATTAATCTGATCTACGGTGCCTTCGAAGGTCTGGCCGGGAAGGGAATCGAGTGTGACTTCCGCTTTCTGGCCGAGCGCCACACGACCAAGCTCTGTTTCAGGAACATAAATCCGGATGTACAGCTGATCACGTTCCAGCAGCGTCACGATTGGGACGTTCGGAGCAATCAGATCGCCGGGGCGCACATCCATCACTTCGATGACCGAAGCAGCCGGTGCAACCACTTGACGCTCACGGTAACGGGCGTCGTCATACTCAAACTGTGCACGAGCCTGCGCGATATCCTCTTTTCGGCTGCCGCGTTCGTACTGTTGTGCGTTGGCCAATGCTTGCTGGTAATGATGCTCGGCGGACGCGATCTCCTCTGGGCGGAAACCTTTTTCCAAGGCCTGCAGTTTTTCCCCCGCTGAGCGCTCGGCCGCGGCGGCCGATTTCCAGGCGCCTTCAGCATCGTCGCGCTGCTGTTTGGAGAAGACATCCTGGTTGGAAAGATCATTCACGCGTTTCCAGGTGCTCTCGGTTCGTACTGTGTCGGCGTGCGTGCGATCGAAGTCGGCCCGGGCAGCATCAATATCCTCTTTGCGCGAGCCGTTCTTCCGCAAAGCATAGTCGGCTTGTGCCTGCGCGGCGGCGGCTTTTGCCTGTTCAATTTCCTCAGGACGGTAGCCTCGCTGCAGCTTCTGGAGGTTAGCCAAAGACGCATCGCGTGTAGCCTTCAATTCGTGGTCGTCAAACGTGACCAGCACCTGCCCAGCAGCGACCTGATCGCCCTCACGTACAAGCACTTGCTCAATGCGGCCACCCACCTTGGAGCCAACTCGTGTGTCGCGCGCTTCCACCGTGCCGGAGGCCACCAGTGGTTTCGGGCGAGACGACGCCCATATGTACGCCGCGATTCCCAGAACTAAAATGACAATGACAGGGATAAGCTTTTTGCGGTTCATGATCTACTCCTACCTCAACAATCGCTATTTCTTAACCTCAGGCTGGGCACTGACTCCGGCCCAGAAAAAATCAAAGCCGCTGTCCAACCACTTTTCCATCGACGGCACCGGAGTTTGTAGCGTCCACAGCACCATGGATCCAAATATCGACTGCTGAAAGCGAAACGCCACCGCGGCAGGTTTATGGTGTGCAGGAATCTCATCGCGGCGCAGCGCCGCCTCAAAGACCTCTGCCAGTTTTGCCCGTCCGCGTGCCAGTCCAGCGCTCAGGAACGCACGCACTTCCTCACTGGTCATAAAGACCGTGACCAGGCTGCGTACCATGTCGGGGCTGCTGCCAGCCTCCGCCGGGAGAGCGTGGTAGAGCCAATGCAGGGCGCTTCGTGCGTCCCCGTCTTGTGCCATCCGCAGGGCGCGGTCGTATTTCGCCAATTGAATTTCGCCGAGCACGAGAAGAACGTGCTCCTTCGTGCGAAAGTAGTTGAAAAACGTGCCTTTACCCACATCGGCGGCTTCAGTAATGTTTGCAACTGTAGTTTTGTGGAAACCGTGATCGCGGAACAGGTTCATCGCGGCGCGGAAAATGCGCTCTCGCGTCTCGCAGCTCCGGCGCTCGCGGCGTCCCATATCGCTGACAGCCAGAGGAGAGGTCGAGAAGAGGCTTCCCCAATCGGATTTTGGTCGGGCCGTCACAAATGTGACTATAAGTCATAAATGAGTATTGGTCAAGTATGATTCGTTGGGTTACGATGAAGCTCAAGACAGGGCGGACTGGGTTACTAATGATGGCGGGTTTTCAATGCGCCGGCTGTGGAGAGTGGAACGAGACGAACGTCGATGATTCGGCGGGGCGCCGGCAGACCTACGTTGAGGACTGCCAGGTCTGCTGCAAGCCAAATCTTCTCAATGTAGTTTGGGATTTGGCCGCGGGTGAGTTCACGATCTCCGCGCAACTTGAGTAAGATGGAAGCGTTCTCATACGCATTTGGGTTTCAATCCAGCAGCTAAGGTCTAGAAGCCAGGAGCTAACAATGTCTACCGCAGGCTACCGACAACCCGTGATTCATCCGATGGTTACAACGGGTTTTGAGCTCGATAACTTTCGCGTTGTCAGGAACCTCGGAGTGGTCCGGGGCATTGTTGTGCGATCGCGTTCGATTTTTGGCACGATTGGCGCGGGTCTACAAACGATCGTGGGTGGCAACATCACGCTGCTGACGAATCTGTGCGAGAAGACGCGCTCGGAAGCCTTCGAGCTCATGCTGCAGCACGCCGCCGAGCTTGGCGCGAACGCCGTGATTGGCGCGCGCTACGACGCCACAGAAGTTATGCAAGGTGTGACGGAAGTGCTCGCCTACGGCACAGCAGTGTTCGTTGAGCCAGCCAAGTAGCGCCGCATCCTCGATGGATTCCCAAAGTCTGTGGATAAAGGACTATTTCAGCCCCAGAAGTTTTGCTAACTTGTGCAAGAAATTTAATCCTGCATTCACAGGCCCTCGCTACAGTACAAGACATGTCCCCCGCTACATGGATTCTTGTTGCAGCTTTGTTTCTGGTGGAAGTAGTTTTGTTCCACAGAAAGAAAAAGAGACCAGACGGAGTTTAGTTTTCCGCACTGGTCCCGTATCAGTCGCAACTTTAGCAACGCTAGGTTTTGCGCGATTCGCGTTGAATGGCTCGCGCTAGCGTTTGATCCAAAGCCGCTTTATGGGTTTCGTAGTCATCTTTGGAGATGTGTCCCTGTTGGCGATCCATCTCCAGCTGGAATAATTCCTCTTTCATGGCTTGCAGAAGCAGGCTAGGGTTCCCTGATGCGGCAGTGCTGCTAGTCGGCGCTTGCCGCCCGGGAGCCTGCGTGCCCGGGTCGTGCGCCGGGCCGGAAGCAACATACGGAGTTGGCGTTGAGTACGGATCCGAGGTCGGGAAGGTCGCGATTGCGCCACCGCTTCCCGCCAGCGCCGCAGCTTTCTTGTTCCGCTGCGTTACATAGTAGCCGCCGCCGACGAGCACTACGGTAAAGCCGCCTAGAATCCACCAACGGAAGTTTTCCAGCGGGTCGGGAGCGTCGATTGGAGCACCCAGGCCGCCTCCAGGGCGGCTGGACATGCCTTGTCCGGTTGCGCCGCCGTTGTTCGGCCCTTCGGCTCCCCCAGAGGCCGGGCCGCCTGCGCCCGGCGACTGCCCACCGCCGGCATTTTCAGTTTCCGCCGGGAGTGTTCCCTCGCCCGAAATCTTGAAGGCCAGCGACTGGCCGGGTTGCGTCTGTGTGGCAACCTGCACGTTTGCTGATCCGGTTCCCGGGCCTTCCTTGATGGTCTGGAACGATGTGGACATGGCCTCGAACTTCATCGATTGCGGGAGCATAACCACGAAGTGTTCGAGGGGATACGGCGACTTGGGATTCAACTCCAGCGAACCCTTGTAGGGCATGTCGAAGCCGATTTGCATCTGCGTTTCGCCCGGCCGGAGCGGGAAGGCAAAAGCATAGAGGTTCCGCTCTTTTTGAGGCGTAACGGCCGCCTTCACAGGCTGCCCATTGGGAGCCTTGGCCATAGTCGAGCTGATTTTTGCTCCCTCTGGCAGATAGAACTCGAAAGTGGTCTCGCCCATCTGCGTGCGCGGCGGCTTCGACTGGTTGTTGACCGCGAACAGTCGTGTGCCGTGCAGTTGCTCGCCCTCGGCCTGCAGCTTTAACACATCGACGGTGTAGCTCAGACCGTCAATCTTCTTCGCAGCGTCGTAAATCTCGACATCGGCGGAGGGTGTGCCCGGCGGCGCCATCTTGAAATAGGTTGCACCCTGATAGGTGGCACGGAGGAGGTGGGGCCCGCCGGCATCGGCCAGTTTGAAGCTGAAACTGCCTTTGGAGTCGGTTTTCGTGCTACCGGCTTCCTGCATGCCCTGCGACAGGTTCATCAGCGTAACTTCGACGCCAGCAGCCGGCTTTTCCGTCGTGCCGTTTGTGACGGTGCCGGTTAGGTTTTGTGAGAACGCATTCGGTGCCAGCCCGTTGGCGAGTACAACCGCAAGAATTCCAGAGAGAGAAAAACTGAGTAAGCGGGAGAGCTTCAAGCCCTGACCCCTTTCGTGTCGGAGATAGACGGGTTGCCGGATGCGCCTTGAAGTCGGGCGGCCTCCGCCAGAACGGCAGCGGCCTCTTCTTCGAGGCTGGCTTTAAGAGAGCCATAGTCGTCGTCGGAGAGTTTGCCCGCCCGGTATTCAAAATTCAGGTCGCGCATGTTCTCGTAGATGACTTCCTTACGTTCATGCAAGTAGTGGAGGCGCGTCTTTTCGGGGCCGGCCTCGCCGCCGATCGGCACATTGAAAATGTAGAACAGAGTAGCGAGCGTAATGATTCCAAGGAGAAAATAAGCAGTTGTCATAATTCGGTCTCAGATCGAGCCTGTTCACGAAACTTTTCCAGGTCAGCTCCTTGGGCAGGTAGCACGCCCATGGCCATTGCTGGCGCTGGCCGATTCTTCCAGGTGCGAACCACCCAAACCACCAAGCCCAAGCCTGCCAGCAGCACTGCGAATGGCATGATCCAGGCCACGATGTTGAAGCCAGTGGTTGTTGGCGCGGCGACCACTGTGGGTCCGTATTTCTGCACAAACACTTGCAGCATGAGGTCGTCGTTGCCACCCTTGTCGACCGTCTCCGCCAGTTCGGCCCGCATGCGCTCGGAGTAAGAGCAGCCCACGTGGTTGCACTCCAGCAAGATCTGGCTGCATCCGCAGACGCACATGAGCTTGTGGCCGAGCGCCTGGAAACGGGCGTCATCGCCCGCACCTAGAAAAAATGTGGAGGCTAGCAACAGCAGAGTAGCGTGCATCCATCTGCGCGGTTTACCGGGTGATGCGCCAAGGGTTCGCATCAGTCCCCCGTTACCGGAGCCGTTTGTACACGGGCTAGCACACGCGACGGGGCGGGCATCGTATTCGGCAGCATTGCCATGATGGTGCCCAGAATCATCGTGATGACGCCAATCCAGATCCAGTTCACCAGCGGATTGATGTGAACTTTGATGATGGGCTTGCCGGTGTCCTGATTCAGACCTTCGTACACGACGTACAGATCTTCCTTGAGCGTGGAGCGGTTGGCGACCATAGTGGCCGTCTGCTGGCTGGCTTTGAAGAAACGCCGTTCCGGGTACAGCGTGTCAATCTGCTTGCCGCCCTTGAAGACATCCATAATGGCCCACTCGCTGCCATAGTTCGGCTTGTCTTCCTGCGTGTAAGAGCGGCAAATGAGTTCGTAAGAACCGATCTGCATCTTGTCGCCGTAGCTCATTTCCATCTCTTTATCGCGATTGAATGCCGATCCTGCTATTCCGACAAAGACAACGACCATACCCACGTGGACAATGTATCCACCGTAACGGCGCGTATTCCTGCGCCCGAGCTGTGTGATCGAAACGAGAAGATTTTGGCCCGTATGTCTACTGATCACGCGCCCGCCGCGAATGAATTCCGAAGCAATCGTGAAGAGGACAAGAGCGGACAGTGTGATGGTCATCAGCGAATAAAAGTAAGACGAATCCTGCCAGGGGCGTACACCCAAGATAACCATCAGAACAGCCACGCCCAGTGCGCCGATGGTAGGCCACTGAAAATTTCGACGGAGGCTGTCCGTCGAAGTCTTCCGCCAGGACAGTAAAGGTCCCACAGCCGTCAGCAGCAACAAGAGCAATGCAATGGGAATGTTGACCTTGTTGAAGAACGGTCCACCCACTGTGACCTTGTTGCCCTGGATCCATTCCGAGAGCACCGGGAAGAACGTGCCCCAGAGCACAACGAAGCATGCCACCAGCAGAAGCAGGTTATTGAACAGGAAACTCGATTCGCGGGAAACAAGAGACTCCAGCCGATGTTCGGTCTTTAGGTGATCGCGGTTCTTCACGAACACAAAAACGCAAACGGCGAGTGTCAACACGATAAACACAAGGAACCAGGTCCCAATGGAAGACTGCGCAAACGCATGGACCGAACTCACAATGCCGCTGCGCGTAAGGAATGTTCCTAAGATTGATAACAGGAAAGTTGAGAAGACCAGCCAGATATTCCAAACCTTCAACATGCCGCGCTTTTCCTGCATCATGACTGAGTGCAGAAAGGCTGTTCCAGTTAGCCATGGCATGAAAGAGGCGTTTTCGACGGGGTCCCAGGACCAGTATCCGCCCCAGCCCAAAACGTTGTAAGCCCAGTGTGAACCGAGAAAAATGCCAATTGTGAGGAAGGCCCACGTGACCATCGTCCAGCGGCGGGTGATGTGAATCCACTTCTCACCCGGGTAACGCATGATCAAAGCGCCAAGCCCGAAAGCAAACGGCACGGTGAAGCCCACATAGCCCAGATACAGCATAGGCGGATGGATCACCATCTCGGGATATTGCAGCAGGGGATTCAATCCGTTGCCATCCGCGGGCAGCGCGCCCTGCGTGATGCCAAACGGATGTGCCGCAAAATTCACCAGCAGCAGGAAGAAAATCTGTACCGCCGCGATGACGACAGAAGCGTGCGCGAATAAGCGGGGATCCGTTTTGTGGCGAAGCCGCAGCACGAAGCCATAGGCGGAAAGCAGCAAGGCCCAGAAAAGCAGGGAGCCCTCTTGCCCCGACCAGAGCACTGCAAACTTGTAGGCCACTGGCAGATCACGATTGCTGTGATGGAGGATGTAAGTCAGGGAGAAGTTGTCCTGAAAGGCGGCCGCTACCAGCGTGATGCTAGCCAGGAGAACGATAAAGAAGACTGCAACCCCAGCTCGGCGGGAGGTCTCACCAACGCGTTCCGAAGCCGCATCGCGCCCCATAAGCGCCAGGCAGCCTGCAGCGAAACAATAGATGCTTAAGGCCAGTGCCAGGAGAAGGAACCAGCTACCTAAAGTCGCGGCGTGGGCGGCAAAAAAAGACGCCCACGCGTCGCCAAAGCTAGCACTTTGCAAAATGGTTAGGAAAAGACCGAGACTGCCATATCGCGCCATGAGTCTCCTTACAGATGCCTGTATTCTTTCAAATACACCCCCGCTAAGCAAACGCGAAAGGTGCATGTGTCAGGAGGCCCCACTCCGGCGGAGGCGATGCCCAAAAGACCCATTCTCGGCAAGCCTGATCGTGGGTGCAGGTAGTTCCTGCAACCTGAGAGTGTACGCCAAATTAGGCTTGCGCGTCTGTGTTTTGAGAGAGATAGTGGCGGATTTCGCGTTCCGCAACGGCCCAGTCTTCATGGGGGTTGCCCGGCTGACCGGCTCGCTGGAGATAGATCTCATAGGCTCGCAGGCGGATGGCTTCCTGTACATCCGACAGCGTCGGTTTTACGGTCATGGCTGGCGCCGACTTGCCCTTCGTCGTTTTCGTTCTTGCTTTCGCTGCCTTCGGCTGTTTCTTGGCGGCTGCCTCGATGTCCGAGGGGACATGTACTGCGCCTAAGGACGGAACGGAATCTTTCTTCGTCGTCTTCTTTTCCCTGGTTACCGCGCCCTTGGTGGTTGCGCTGCGGATTTCCTTTTCCTTCGCCATTTGTATCGACTCCTTAATAGAAATATGAAAAATATCAGTCCAACTCGCCCTCGAACCGCGCGGTGGCTGCTTGAGAGCTGGATGTGGTGGATTCTTCAACTATAAGGCAGGTTGGCGGCACTTTCGTATCGGGGGAGCAGGGTAGTAAACGGTGCCCGCGCGTTCGAATTTGCTCGCAGTCCATGGTCGAATTCCACAGGCTGCCCGGACCGTCCTTCGTATAATCGTCAGTCATTCCAAAATCTGTGATGTCTTTGATGATTTTTCGAAAATCGGCCCTTTTTTCTTTCGTTGTGTGGATCTCGCTGCTTGCCGTCCCGAGTGCCTGGACCCAAGAACAACCGGCGGATCCGACTGCGCCCCCCGCCCCGTCGGCAGATTCGCAAACGTCGTCCGGCCCCCTTCCTACTCCAATGGACCCTGTGAAATCCGTTGTTGTTGTTACGGGTACGTTCGAACCGGCGCCGCTGGAGGAAGTCGACCGTTCTGTGGGCGTGATTCCGGTAGGCGGCGAGGCGGCCTTGCACCACTATTGGACCGAGGCGCTCCAAAGCGATGCCTCGCTCGACCTGCGGCAGCGGGGCGGCAACGGCGTCCAAGGTGACCTTTCCGTGCGGGGCTCGACCTTTGGGCAAACGCTAATTCTGCTCGACGGCCTGCGCTTGAACGATGCCCAAACGGCTCATCACAACCTCGATGTGCCTGTGCCGCTGGGTGCACTGGATCGCGTGGAAGTATTGCGGGGTGCCGGGTCGACGCTGTATGGTGCGGACGCTATCGGCGGGGCCGCGAACTTTATCACCGCTGCGCCGAAGTTTTCCGAGTTGCGGTTCGGCGCGGATGTTGGCAACTTCGGCGTGAATTCGCAGAGTCTGAATGCTTCGTTGCTGCGCAAAGGATGGAGCGAGCAGCTCAGTCTTTGGCGGGATTTCTCCAGCGGATTCCGTCCCGACCGCGATTATCGCAATACGGCAGCATTTTCGGATACGAATTTCACCACGGCGCTGGGCAACACAACAGTCCTGCTCGGAATCAGCGACAAGCCCTTCGGTGCCGATCAGTTTTACGGCAACTGGAACTCTTTTGAGCGCACGAAGGCCTGGTTCACGGGGCTGAAGCAGAGTTTGGGCAAGGCCACGGAGTTTGATTTCGGCTATCGCCGCCACACCGACGAGTTCGTTTTGCTGAGAGACAATCCCAGCGTCTACGAAAACAATCACATCTCGGAAAGTTATCAATACGCGTTGCGGCGGAAGCAGACCTGGGGAACCAACGCGTCGCTCTTCTTTGGCGGCGAGGGCTTCCGTGATTCCATTGACAGCAATAATCTTGGGCAACATTCGCGTAATCGCGGCGCGGGCTACGCGAATCTTGACGTCCGTGCGTTGGGCCGGTTCTCGTTTTCTCTAGGTGCTCGCGAGGAAGTCTACGAAAGCACCAGCGAATTTACGCCGTCGATTGCAGGTGGTATCGTGCTGAATTCCGGGTTGAAGTTGAAGGCAAGCGTAAGCCGCGGGTTTCGTGTTCCCACCTATACCGACCTGTTCTATAGCGATCCGGCGACGTTGGGAAATCCCAATTTGAAGCCCGAGTCGGCCTGGAACTATGAAGGCGGCGTGGTGTGGAATCCCGGCGGGCGTTGGCGGAGTGAAGCAACGGTGTTCCATTCCCGGCAGAAAAACGTGATCGATTACGTACAACTGGTCCCGAACGGGAAGTTCGTAGCTTCGAATTTGGAAAGCGTCAACTACACGGGCGTCGAGACGTCCCTGCAGTTGAGGTTGCCTCACGATCAGCAAGCTGCCTTGAGCTATACCGTGATCCACGGTGCGCAGGATGCTTTGCACGGTCTGCAGTCGCGTTACGCGTTCAATTATCCCACCCACCGCGCCGTCGCGAGTTGGCTCGGCGAGTTGCCCGGGAAGGTCCAGGCGCGCAGCCAATTGGGCGTGGTGCAGAGGTTTGAGCGTGACCCCTATGCGCTGTGGGATTTTGCATTCTCCCACGAGTTTGCGGGCAGAGTTCGGGCGAATTTGCAGTTCTCCAATATCATCGACACGCGGTATGAAGAAATTCAGAATGTCGCGATGCCCGGGGCTGGGGTGGTTTTTGGGCTGGATTTTGTGCTTTGGCGGAAGACGCGCTAGGGCAAATCGCTATTACCCCAACAATATGGTTCTGAGTGCAATCGCCAAATTACGACAGTGCCAGATCGCCGTTGGCGAGCTTAGAATCTGTAAGCTAGGTAGGCCAGGTAGGCTAGCGACAGTAACGCCGCCCAGATCAAAATTCCCACTACACGCAGGTATTTCGGATACCACGGTTTCGAAGAGGACCGACCCATCGCGTCGGCACCCCCTCTCATTGCTCGTGGCATTTTCTGTTTCATGGCGCGAATCCACCCCACATATTTTTCAGGCCACAATGCCCAAAGGGTTGCAAAGGTAGCCACGATTACTGGCACTGCCAAGCGCGAAGTAGATAGCTCCATGACCCGACCTCAGAACAAGTATGCCACAAAGTACCGAGCAGCACTCCGCGGTCGAAACATCGGCGCCGCAGAATGGGTACGAAATCACACGGTCACCGCACTAGTCGACATTTCCGGATGCTAACCATTGTTCCACTAGGCGGGGAACTTTCGCTCCTTCCAGCGTCCTGCGCATAGCATCGAGTGCCGTGATACGCGCCCGTTCGCCGCGACCTCGAAAACCGATCCAATAGGGAACGTGCAGATATCCTGGCAGCGGCTTCGCGGAAATCTCCAAATTGCGCAACTTGAAAAAGCCTTTGCTAAACAACACGCGCCGAAGTTTTTCGACTAGGAGTTTCTTTGCGGGTTCGTCGTCAAGACGCGGTTCGAGGCAGTTCCGAGTCGTGACTTCCATAATTTCGCGATCCTGCGGGAGATGATCGAACTGGTAGAGATCGAGCATCCCGCTCACGGATTCAATCGCGACGAGCCGGTGATCTGTCTTGCCAGAGTTTGTGATTTCCACTTCAAAAACACGGAACGGAATGTAGAAGTCGGCAATCGACCGCAGCGGACCGTATGCAAGACTACGCGCGAGGCCAAGGGGCCCGCGCGTAGTGAACTGTTCCAGCGCTTCCTGGCGCGTAACGTTGGGACGCAAACTGCGGATCGTTGCCATCAACCGGGAAACCTCTGATTCAGTCGTTCTTCTAAGAAAAAGCAGGTCCCTCCACTGCGGGGAATCGCCGAAACCCGACGATTCCCTTCGGTCGGGATGACAAATCGAATTTGATCAGGTTTCCCTATGCGAAGTGAATCCACAATCCAATCACGGTGGCCAGCAATGCCAGACTTGCCACCACGTTGATGTGATGCTCGAACGCGGTCTCCGCGGCTGGTTTGTGATCCGTCACAACTGGCGTAAAGTCCATCTTGTCGTTCACGGTCGCGAACGTGAGTCCCGCCAGTTTCTTGCGGTCGGGAGCAGGCGTGACCAGGCTTACTCCGATCAAGACCGCGGAACAGATGGCGAACATGAAAATCGCATAGTGCAGGAAATTCATGTCGATGATCCAGCGCAGGATTGGAGACTCGATCTGATGTCCAGCCCCGATGCGATCCATGATTTCGGTGATAAACCGTACCGTGCCCAGCACGAAGCCGGTCAAGAGGGAACTGATTGCGCCCTGCGAGTTCAGGCGTGGCCACAGAATCCCAAGAATGAAGCACGAAGCAATCGGCGGGCTGATGTAGGCCTGCACACTCTGCAAGTAAATATAGAGCTGGCTGCTGATCAGGTGAATGAATGGTACCCACAGCAAGCCAAGCAGCACCATCACTCCAGTCATGATGCGACCGAAGTTAACCAGGCTCTTCTCACTGGCGTCGGGTTTGATCTTTTTGTAGAAATCCAGGGTCACCAGCGTTGACGCGGAATTGAAGACTGAACTCATGGCTCCCATAAGGGCCGCCAGAAGCGCTGCAATCATAAGCCCGACCAGCCCGGTCGGGAGCAGGTTGATGATCATCGTGGGATAAGCAATATCGCCGTTCAGCACCTGGCCAGCTGCGCCGAACTTGAACAGATCGCGATAGAGGGCAACAGCGATCAGACCGGGAAGCACGAGCATGAACACGGGCAGAATCTTCAGGAATCCGGCAAAGATTGTGCCGAGCTTGGCGTGGCCTTCATCTTTTGCGGAGAGTACGCGCTGCACAATCACCTGGTCTGTACACCAGTACCAAATGCCCAGGATCGGCGCGCCGAAAAAGATTCCTGTCCACGGGAAGTCCGCATCGGTGGACGGTTTCATCATATGAAAGTAATTCGCAGGAAGCGCTGCGCGCAGTCCCTCCATGCCGCCGACGCGATGCAGCCCGATCACGGTGAGGACGACTGCTCCGGCGATCAGGATGAGCGTTTGGACCAGGTCGGTGTAGATCACAGCGGCAAGTCCGCCAGCCATGGTGTAGATTCCGGTCGCGATGACCAGGATGACTGCGACTGTGATGGGGCTCCATCCCACCACGCGCTCTAGAACGATTCCCGCCGCATAGAGATGGACGGAAATCTTGGTGAAGATGTACGCCAAAATCGAAATGCTGGCCAGATATACGGCGCAGGAGCGGCTAAAACGGCGCTCTAAGAACTCCGGCATGGTGAAAACGTTGGCCCGCAAATAGAACGGAACGAAAACCCAACCCAAAATCAGCAGCATCAGGCAGGCCAGCCATTCGAAGTGGCCGACCGCCAGTCCGGACGATGCTCCCGAGCCGGCCAAGCCAATAAAGTGCTCGGTGGAAATGTTGGAAACGAACAGTGAAGCACCAATGGCGAACCAGCCCACGTCACGACCCGCCAGGAAATACTCCGTCGAAGTGCGTTCTTTCCGAGCGAAATAAAAGCCAATCGCGAAAATAACCGCGAAATAGATCCCGATAATGGCAAGATCAATTCCTGCGAGTGCTTTGTGGGTTACGTGCGCCGTTTCTACCATGTTCCTCCTAGCCCATTGCCGCGAGAATCTCAACTGCGAACGCCAAGCACGATCCGGGTTTGTGGGGATGAATGACGAAAGCCGACGATTCACCGCCGCTTTGCCGCGCAGAGAGTATAGCCCAGTCGCTTTGTCGAGGAGGGCGAAAACCGCTAATGACCTTTATTCCGTGCTCGAACAAATGTGGCACGCCCGCAAACTGCTGATTCCAAGGGAATTTTTGGTCTCCCCAGAACGGCCCAGCTGTGCGAGAATCTCAATAGGAGAACTACCGCCATGTCTTGGGTCACACCGGAATTCGAAGAAATCCTGCTGAACTGCGAAATCAACTCGTACGCCAGCGCGGAAGTCTAGTTTGCGGCTTTAGCGCGGGCTTCGTGATGGATGCGCTGCCCTCGCTGAGGCTCTTAACCCCCTCCCCTTTTTAACTCCTTTATTTGGTTCGGCCTCAGGGCTTTTCGGCCGTCAGAATGCCAAGCGGACCTTGTGCGCGTTTCGATCCCAAGGAATAGCGCCCGATACGAGTGTGCCGGCCGACGCCTTCCACTTAGCTGACGGCTTCTCGTCCACCGTCAGAGTACTCACTTTTCCGTCCACTCCGTGAATCGTGAACCGTACTTCCTTGAACCAGGGCTTGAATGGGCCTTGGGGCGCGTTCATCGTGATTTCGAGATGGTCAGCTGCGGCTTCGCAGGTGAAAGTCTGACGTAAGTATTGCCCGTTTCGGTAGGCGAAAGTATCGCCGTCATCAAGATAAATTTCTCCTGAGCAGTTGGGGCCAGGATAGACGTGCAGCTCAAGTGGCCCTAGCGGTATCTCCTCAACGTGCTGGACCACGGCCTGCTGCGGGATGATTGATCCGGCCCGAACATATACAGGCAGCGTATCCAGAGGAGGTTCGATCGGGAAAGTCTGGCCGCCTTCTAATTTGGTGCCCTTCCAATAGTCGAACCAAGTGCCTTGTGGCAAAGTTACGTTGTAGGGCTGCAAGAATCCCCAAGTCTTGGGCGCAATCAGGAAGCTCCTCCCGAACATGAATTCGTCGCCGTTAGCGACCAGCCCCGTTTCCTGAGGGAATTCCATAAACATCGGACGCAAAAGGGGAATACCCGTTCGCGAATTTTCTTCCATACCGGTGTAGATGTAGGGCAGCAGCTTGTAGCGTGTTTCAATATAGCGTTTGCGAATGGCTTCATGCTCCGGGCCGTCAACCCAGGGCTCGCGATTGCGAGTCTCCTTGGCAGCGTGGTTCCGGTACATCGGATAGAACACGCCAAGCTCGTGCCAGCGCGTGAGCAATTCGGGATTGGGGCTGCCGTTGAAGCCGCCGACATCCACGCCGGAGAAAGCATAGCCGGACATGCCGAGATTCAGCAGTTGCGCAATCGACAACCGCATGTGATTCCAGCTAGCCGTATTGTCGCCGGTCCAAGTGGCGGCGTAGCGTTGCGTCCCAGCATAGGCCGCACGAGTTAGGACGAAGGGCCGCTGGTCTGGCTTCAGCTTGAGAAGTCCTTCATACGTGGCTCGGACGTTCTCCATTCCAAACACATTGTGGATCTCGCGATGATCGGTCAGTCTGTCTTGGCCGCCATCTTCGGGCCGATCCTGCACGCGGTGGATATTGTTCAGCGGCATGGTCTTATCGGCTCGCTCGAACAAGGCGGGCTCATTCATGTCGTTCCAAAAGCCGCGCACGCCGTCTTTGACGAAGTCGGTATAGAGCGTGCCCCACCAATCGCGGGCGGTATAGCGGGTGAAGTCCGGGAACACGGAATCTCCCGGCCAGACTTTGCCGATGTAGACCGAGCCATCGGGATTCTTAACAAAGTCGTCGCCCTTGATTCCGTCTTCGTACGTCTTCGCGCCGGGCACGTGTGCGATATGCAAGTCGGTGATGGTAATGACCTTCATCCCCTGCTTACGCAAATCGTTAACCATGCCTTCAAAATGAGGGAAGCGTTCGCGATCCACCGTGAAGGGCCGGTTCTTTTCCTGGTAATCGATGTCGAGATAGATCGCATCGGCTGGAATCTTGCGTTCGCGCAATTCGTTCGCGATTTCTCGCACTCGCGCCTCGGGATAGTAGCTGTAGCGGCTTTGCTGGTACCCCAGCGAGAACAGCGGAGGAAGCGGTGTGCGGCCGGTCAAATCGGTGAAGTCGGCAACCACGCGCTTCGGATCCGGGCCATACAGGAAGTAGTAATTCAATTCTCCGCCATCCGCTCCGAAAGAGAAGAATTCGCGTGATTCTTTCCCGATGTCCCACGTGCTGCGGAAAGTATTATCGAGGAACAGCCCATAGGCCTTGCCGTTTCTCACGCCGACAAGGAAAGGGATCGTCTTGTAGCGCGGGTCGGTTGACTCCTGGTAGCCGAAGACGTCTTTGTTCCACATCGTAAACGATTCGTCGCGATGGTCGAGTGATCCACCCTTGTCGCCGAGTCCGAAATAATGTTCATCTTCCGGCATGGATTCCCAGACGCGGAAGGCTGTTCCGTTGAAGGCGACAGGATACTCGGGATGTTCCTGCAAAATTGGAGTTCCAGAGGGATCTTCAAAGCTGATGCGCAAAGGAGATTTCCGGATTGCCACCCGGAGACCGCCAGCGTCGATCTCCACGAAATCGGCTCCGTCACGTACCTCGACCTTGGGAGTCTTGCGGTCGACCGTGACGAGCGCAAAGGAATGATCCGGCGGAAACGTGCCCGTCGGAGCGTATCGAACGCGCACAACATTTGGGGAAACGGCAACCACGCGCACCTTTGCGACTCCGAGAGTCAGCTCAACCCCGTCCGGTAGAACCGAAGCACTGGAAACGGCGCCGACGGGCTGCCACCCTGTGGCGCAGGCCCAAGGCGCAAGATTCAGGAGGGAGAGAAGTAGGAGAGTTCTAAATGCTTGATGAATGCCGGGTCGTTGAAGCGAGTGTCTTTGCAAGGCGAACTCCTGAAACTTCCACCGCAAGATTTGCGCTGTCAATCCTGCTAGTCGTCGCTCCCCGATTTGCGTGCTGAAGTCCTGCGAGCAACGCCGTCGTTTTCCAAATGGCTGCCACACGATTTCCGGACCACCAGCTTGCAGTCCAGCAGAATATCTCTCGAGGGCATGCCGGGGTGGGCGATGCGGTCGAGCATGAGCGTGATGGCGACTTCCCCGATTTCCCGGCAAGGTTGTCGAACGGTGGTCAGCGGCACGCCCAAAAGTGCAGCGTACTTGACATCGTCGATTCCAACAACGCGCATCTCGTCTGGGACGCAGACGCCGAGTTGATCCAAAGTACGCATCAGATGCGCTGCCGTTCTATCGTTGGCACAAACGAATCCATCTGGCTTCTGCTTCGAAAGGGTTGTTCGAATCGCATCGGAGTCGTCTGGACTGCCGATATGAGTGCCAGCGTCGCCGTCCTTCAGCCCGTGGTCGCGGATCGCGTCACGAAAGCCATCAATGCGGGCGTCCACTGTGGGTGCCGAATAGGGAGCCGCCAGAAAAACGAGATGCTTGCAACCGAGGTTCAACAAATGCTTCGTGACGGTATAGCCCGCGCGGCGATTGTCGATCCCGACCAGGTCGAAACTGCTGCGGTTTGGATAGCGGAACACGCATCGGTCGAGCAAAACGACCGGAATACGGGCTCTCTCCAACGCTTCCAAAATCCAGAGATTGACGCTGTCCTTGTTGGGAGAAAGCTCCACCGGTGCAAAGAATACCCCGGTGACGTCGCGGGAGATGTAATATTCACAAAGTTCCCGAGTCTGCTGTTCCTTGTTGCCGGAATTGTGGGTTGTGTCGCCCCACAGCAGGGCGTGGCCGCCGACGCGACCGGCGCGGGCCATGCCCTGGCATATAGGCTCGAAAATCTCCGTCTCGCCCAACCCGGGAATCAGCAGGCCGAAGACAAACTTTTCTGTACGATCCACGGTCCGCACGAACGTTCCAGAACCGGCACGGCGGTCAATGAGCCCCTGGTGTTGCAGATCTTTCAAGGCGCGTTGAACCGTTATTCGGGAAGTGGAAAAACGCTTGACTAAATCCGCCTCGCTCGGGATGCGCTGGCCTTCCTTGTACTCGCCCAGCGTGATCGCCTTGCGTAGATCAAGGACAATTTCCTGGTATTTTGGCCTGTGCTTTTCTGTCAAAACGTTCTTTCCGTGAAACCACACCGCTGATTTATGGATTACCGAATGAGCGCCAGTATAGCTGAAATCGAGTCGAACCTGTCATGTCAACTCCGGTTTTCCCTGCCGCCGTTTCTTTGCCGACGCATCCTTGGCAATGCAAGAAGACTCAGAACCAGCTGCTGGCTTGCAGCAAACGCACTTCCGGTAAGGTCGGCGAGCGATATGGCCAACCTGACAGGACACCCTGTCAGTGTAGGTTCTCAGATTGTGCTTACGCTACTTAACGACGCTAGCGATATAGACGCCAAACGCCGGAAGCGTCAGAGTGTCCGTTGCGATGGTGTTTTTGAAGGATTCAGGAGAGCTGACCAGACCCTTCGTGGTGGCTTTCGCCAACCCTGCGACACTCAGGTCAACACTTACCTTCTGTTCCGTTCCCGACATGTTGATGGCGACTAGAACAGCTTCGTTTTTGTACTTCCGGAGGTAAAGCATTATGTTGGAGTCGCTCTCGTTCAGCGAAACGTAACTGCCGTCGAGCAACGCGCGGTTGGTGTGGCGGAGCGCCAGCAACTGCTTGTAAAACTGCAGCACGGACTCAGGATCCTTCATCTCTGAAGCCACGTTGTGCGTCGTATGACTCGCCGGAACCGGCAGCCACGGCGTCGTAACGCTGAAGCCTGCGTTCGGTCCATCTGTCCATTGCATGGGAGTGCGCTCGCCGTCCCGGCCGATTTCATTCGGCCATCCGGTCCGACCGATGGGATCTTTCACATCTTCCTTCCGGGTGGGGTTGTTATTCTCCATACCAATCTCTTCGCCGTAGTACATGATCGCGGTACCGCGAAGCGTGAGATAGAGGCCCGCCATCACCTTCGCAATGGAGTCATTGTTCTTGCCATCGCCATAGCGATTGTAGGAGCGGTCAATGTCGTGGTTGGTGATCACCCAGACCGGCCATCCGCCGGTCGATTCCGCCCCGTTGATCTGATTGCGGAACTCAGGTGGAGACAGTGTGTCCACCTTGGTGAACATGAAGTTCATCGGGAGTTGCAACTCATCGCTGTGCGGCCCGTAGTATTCTTTGAGTTCGTCGATGGTCTTCGTCCATGTCTCGCCGATGAGCACGGCGTTCGACTGGTCGGCGACTTTGCGCAATCCACGTAGCGCGTCGTGCATCTCGGGCAGCTTCGCGACATAGGTGGTATCGAGCAGAGGGTCGCCGAATTTATTGGTTCCTCCCAGGGCTGGACTATCGCGCAGTTTCTCATCTTCAAACATCCTGTCCACGGCATCCAGACGGAAGCCAGCAACTCCGCGCTTGTACCAGAAACGGGTCACGTCGAACATCGCCTTTTCCACTGCGGGGTTGCGCCAATTCAGATCCGGCTGCTCAGCATAGAAGGCGTGGTAGTAGTACTGGTTCGTCTTGGGATCGAGCTTCCAGGCCGATCCGCCGAAAATCGAGATCCAGTTGTTTGGCGGTTGGCCGGGGGCTTTGCCGTCGCGCCAGATAAACCAGTCGCGGTGTGCAGCCGTGCGCGACGATTTCGAATCCAGAAACCACTTGTGCTGATCCGACGTGTGGTTGACCACAAAGTCGAGAATGATTCGGATCCCACGTTTCTTGCCTTCGCTGACAAGGCGGTCGAAGTCCTGCATCGTGCCGTATTCTGGCGCAATCGCCTCGTAGTCGGAAACGTCATACCCAAAATCCACTTGCGGAGAAGGGAAGCAAGGGGTGATCCAGATGGCATCGACGCCGATGTCGTGCAAATAGTCGAGCTTGGACGTGATGCCGTTCAGGTCGCCGGTGCCGTCATTGTTGCTGTCGGCAAAACTACGCGGGTAGATTTCGTAGAACACGGCATGTTGCCACCACGCGTGGCCTTCGGCATCACGATCTTTGGTTTGGGCGCTCAGGGATGCGCCTACGAGCAACAGGGTTAGCAGGGTGACTAGCTGAAAGAAACGGTTTGACATGTGTGACTCCTATTTTGAAGCCTTGTGCGATTGTGGATCGCTGGCCTTGAAATGTATCTTGACCCCCAGGGTGGCCTCATTGGTTTTGGCATCCGGGAACAAACTGACACGAAGCTCGCCAGTACCATCGCCGTGATTCACCAGAGTGCCGTTTTCCACGGACGCAATTTCATCGGGATTTCTGATTTGCAGGCTGAGAACGCTGCTGAGAGGTCCGACGACTTCGAGTAGGACAGAGTCTCGGTTTGCGCTCCACGATTCCGAGACCACATGTGCTTCCCGGCTCGGACTACCTAGCAACGGCAGGTTAGTATTCACGCTGAAATCGACATCTTTCCGCAGATGGATACGTAGTTTACTTGCGACAGTGCCAACCGGCACGTGCACGGCGACATGCTGATCGTTGATGTTGTTGAGAATGTGGAACGGGAGGCGCCTGCCGTCAATCTCGGCGCTGGCGACTTCTGCGCGAAGGCTGATCGCAGGCTCGAAATTGAGTAGCACAGTGCTGTCGCCCAGGCGCTGAGCATCCAGGCTGATGGTGTCCAACGTCCGTTTGTAGGCGAAAGTTACCGCCGAGTTTCCAACCTGTACATTCCGCGCCGAGAAGGAGCTCCAATCCGCAGGCAAGTGCGGCGCCAATGTCAGTTCCCCGGTAAAAGCGTCGGCGTTCAGGCCCAGCATCCCGCGCAACATTGGGCTTACCACCATAGCCGCTGACCAAATCTGATGCGGCGATGCGGTGGAGAGCGTTTGGTAGTAGTCGCCCGAGAGAACCTCCGTGACGTGGCCGAGTGAGCCGTCGAGTGTCATAAGAGCATTAGCTCGAAGATTCTCGTAGGCCGGGATCGCCCGGTGGTAGCGGTACTCACCCACTGATGCCCATCCCGTGAACAAGGGCCACACCGAGCCGAAGTGATATCCGCCTGCGCCGTACCGAGGGTCTTGCGACGAGATGATGCGCATTCCCCAGTCGGTCTGATGATCCGGCTTCGCGAGTTCGTCGATCATGCGATTACTCTTGTCTTCGTCGAATAATCCGAACCACATTGGTACGGTCGCAAGAACGCTTGGAGTTTCTTCGCGCTTGTTGTTTTGGTCGAGCGCAAAAGCATAGACGTTCTTCTCCGGAGACCAGAACGCCTGATTCAGGGCAGGTTCTTGACGGTGGAACGCCTGTTCGAATTTCACCGCATCGTCTCTCCTCCCGGTGAGGCGAGCAAGATCCCACAGCGCGCGCAAGGCTTCGACGCCTAGCGCACTCTGATATAGCTCTGTTTTTACGGGAAGCAGAGGGCCACCTTCCACCCATCCGTGGCCGATGCCAATATTTTTCGGAAACTCACGTTCGTCATATGTGGAGCGCAGGAATTCATACCCGCGCGCAATGTTGTCCCACTTTTGTTTCGCGAAATTGACGTCGCCACTCTGCTTTACGTAGTCGTTCATCGTAATGATGAACAGCGGCGTCGCATCGGCCGAAGCGAAACCGTAAGGGAAGTTCTTGAACCAATCGACAAGACTGGCTGTTTGAGCGATCTCATGCGGAATCTTGCCGTCTACGCGCTGGAACTTCGTGATGAAATCGAGCGCGGTGCGGGTATTCGCGAAATCTCCCGCGGAATCCAAAGCGAGGTCTGTCCACAGCGAATCACGTCCGAAAAACCACGAAAATCCTGGCCGTTGATCGTTGCCGGAAGTACGATAGCCCGCCACCAGACCAGTGCCGAGGTAGGGGCTCTCCACCATGCCCTGCAGCACGCTCACTCGCGACCAGTCGTAAGCCTGCTGCAGTTGAGCATCCGGTAGTTCGAGACCGACCGTGTGTTCCAAATAGTTGCGATAGTAATCCGCCGATTCGCTCAAGAGTTGCTCGTGACTGCTGGTGAGCTTCCGATATGTTTTCTCGGCTTCGTCGCGGCCCGCCACCGACCCGGCAATCACCACGATCTTTGTTGCTCGGCCCTGAATCGACCCCAATAGCATCGAGCTTTGCGGAGAAGAGGAAGAATTGGTTACATAGTCCTCTTGCGGACTCGCGGCAGCCGGAGAGCCAATGAATGCCGCGAACTTCTTTTGCTCTTCACCAAGGTAAAACGCATTCAGCGTCGGATCCCACTGCCCAAATGTGCCGCCGATTGCGGCCGGCCACTCCAGTTGGAAGTCGCGCTCGAAAACAGCTTCTAGCTCCAGGGGATCGCTGCTCTCCACGTCGAATCGGATCACAGCCCCCGACTCATGCACAGGCACAAACATGACCTCTCGGATTGAGAACGTGTCGCCGGCGTACAGGATCGTGCTCGACTCGGGCCGCACCGTGAGAGTCCTTGCAAGCGTTTCTGCGGGTATCACCCGGCCGCCGGTGTGAATCAGCACATGGAAGTTGCGTAAAATCTTCAGCGGATAGACCCACGCCTCAAATTGCCCGGACTCCCGCCCGAAGAGCGCGGCCTTCGTTCCAACCGTGGGCAGGAATTCCCAAAAACGCACAGGACGTGAGAGCTCTATGTGGGGGCCAATCTCTGCACTGGAGATGCTGCCCGTAAGATTCAGGAAAACCGATAGCAACAGGACAACCTGTATCGAGAGGGGATACAGCAGCGACTGCCGGTTATGTTGCATGATCTTCACGCCCCTGTTGCAGGCTACTATAGCAATAGAGGGCGGATTGTAGCACGCGGATTTCACACGCCCGTTCTGGAGTTCGATCATTTTGTCGGAATCACGCCGCAGGTTTTTGAAGTCGCTCAGCCGTTCAGCGCTGGTACTTCCGATGGAAGGAGTGCTCGCCTCTGCGCTGCCTGCGAGCTTGCTCGGACTTCCGCAAGTCGCTCCACAAACCGCCGCCGCCGATCCGAAAGACGAACTCGGAATCAGCTTTCTGAACGTTGCGAAGGAAGCGGGTCTTAACTCCAAGACAATTTTTGGCGGCGAACATAAGAACAAATATTTGCTCGAGACAACCGGCTGCGGCGTCGCTTTCTACGACTACGACAACGACGGCTGGCTCGACATTTTCCTCGTCAACGGCACCCGGCTTGAAGGCTTCCCCGCGGGACAGGAGCCGACATCGCATCTCTTCAAGAACAATCGTGACGGCACGTTCACCGATGTGACCGTGAAGGCTGGTCTCACGCATACCGGCTGGGGCCAGGGCGTCTGCATTGGTGACTACGACAACGACGGTTTCGAAGACCTGTTCGTGACCTATTTCGGTAAGAACGTTCTCTACCACAATAATGGCGACGGAACGTTTACCGATGTCAGCGAGAAAGCCGGAGTCGCGGGCAAGCGTACGCGCTGGGGTACGGGATGCGCTTTCGTCGACTACGACAAGGACGGGCATCTTGATTTGTTCGTTGCGAACTACATTGACCTGGAACTCGCAACGGCTCCCGTTCCGGAATCGGGTCCCTGCCTTTATAAGGGTGTGATGGTTGCGTGCGGCCCACCCGGGCTGGCGGGCGGAAAGAACATTCTTTATCACAACAACCGTGACGGCACGTTTACAGACGTCTCGGAAGCGGCCGGTATTACGAGCGCCAGTGGGACTTTCGGCCTCGGCGTACTGGTCGCCGATCTCGATAACGACGGCTGGCCCGATATTTATGTCGCCAACGATTCCACGCCCAGCGCCTTGTACCAAAACAAGAAGAACGGAAAATTTGTCGATATCGGCATCGAAGCCGGATGCGCGCTCAGTTCCGACGGAAAGCCCCAAGCGGGCATGGGGATCTCCGCTGCCGACTACGATCTCGACGGCAATCTGGATCTGGTCAAGACAAATTTTGCGGGTGATACACCGTCACTCTATCGCAATCGCGGCGGTGCCCAGTTCGACGATGCAACTTTCACCGGCGGCCTTGGCGCGCACACGCAGTTCTTGGGTTGGGGATGCGGCTTCTTCGACATGGATAACGACGGCTGGCCCGACATCCTGATTTGCAATGGTCACGTCTATCCCGAAGTCGAGCAACTGAAGACCGAAGCCGGATACGCCCAACGCAAGCTGCTTTACAAAAACCTACGAAACGGTCGCTTTGAAGATGTTTCGTTCAAGGCCGGACCGGGAATCTCGGAGCCATTTGCCTCGCGCGGATGCGCATTTGGCGATTTCGATAACGACGGCGATATCGATGTCGTCGTGAATCCTGTCAACGACTATCCGCAACTTCTGCGCTGTGATTCACAAACAGGCAATAACTGGATCAAAGTTCGAACCATCGGCGTGAAATCGAACCGCAGCGGAATCGGCGCTCGGCTGCGCTGCGTAACGTATCCTGCCGACGAGAAAGCTCCGCATGCGCAGATCGATGAAGTCCGCAGCGGCGGCGGGTACTTCTCGCAAAGCGACCTGCGCGTTCACTTCGGAATTGGCAAAGCTACCAAGATTGACTTGCTGGAACTTCGTTGGCCGAGTGGTCAGGTCGATACTTTGAAAGATGTCGCCGCGAATCAGCTTGTGTTTGTGAAAGAAGGCGAGGGGATTGTTCGGACAATGCAGTTTGGGAAGAATCCGAAACAAGCAAAGTAAACTTTGTCATGCTGAACGAAGTGAAGCATCCCTTTCGTTGACAAGAGACTGCATGGGAAGAGGTTCTTCGCCCTTCAGAATTACAATCTTGAATCTGCTCTTACTTACGCGCCGGCAGAGTCGCCTCACCTGACCCCTCTTTGATTTGGTGGATCGAATCCGCAGCCAAGCCATCCCAGTGCTCTGTCAGCCCGCTCGGCCAGCGTATCGTCAGGAAATCAATCTTTGTCGAGGTTCCCAAACCAAAATGCACTCGCATATCGCTGTTCGAATCGTAACTCGAACCGCTGCGAACCTCATCGACTAGCACCCGCTTGCCAACCTTCACCGTAAGCCGCGCGCCAATCCCGTCACGATTCGATTTCGCGCCGACGGTCCTAAAAGCAATCCAGTGATTCGACGAACGGATCTGATTCACCAGCAGGCTGGGACGCGCGCTCATGTTACTGACCACCGCTGACATGCGCCCATCATTCCACAAATCTCCAACCGCCAGCCCGCGGGCAGATGCCAGAGTACTAATCCCGGAGCCCGACGTTGCTGACAAGTCGGCAAACGTTCCATTTCCGTTATTGTGATAAAGTTCGCGGGGTTCCTGGTAGTTGCTGCCGAGGTTGTGCTTGTCGACTTCCGGATACACGTGGCCATTCACGATCAGCAAGTCAGGCCATCCATCGTTGTCGAAATCGAAAAACATCGTCCCCCAGCCAAGGTACTTCGTATAGAGTCCGAGTCCCGCCGTGAACGTCACGTCCGTGAATGTGCCGTCGCCGTTGTTGCGGTAGAGCGTCGATGTGTCATCGGAAAAATTGGTCTTGAAGATATCCAGCTTGCCGTCGCCGTCAAAATCTGCGATTGTCGAGCCCATGCCGGCCTGCGCACGGCCGTCCTCATTGAAAGCCGCACCCGAGGTCACGGCAACGTCTGTAAACGTACCGTCGCGATTGTTGTGGTAAAGAATGCTTGGTGTGCTGTCGCATGCAATGTAGATGTCGGGCCAACCGTCGTTGTCGTAGTCCAAGGTTGAAACACTGAAGGCGTAGTGTCCATCGGTGCGGTCGATATGCGCTTTCGTCGTCACATCCTCAAACGTTCCGTCTCCACGGTTGTGATAAAGAATATTCTTCGATCCCGCCAGACCGCGCGGTCCGCACATCACCGGAATGCCTTTCCAAACGCAATTCGCTCGCTCACCAGGTGCGGGAGCCGTGGCCAGATCGAAATCCACGTAGTTGGCGACCATCAAATCGAGATGCCCATCACGGTCGTAGTCGACAAAGGCACAGCCCGTCCCCCAAGCCTTTCCCGTGCCCGCGACTCCAGCCTTTTCGGCGACTTCGGAGAACACTCCATGGTCGTTGTGATAGAGCCGATTCTTCCCGTAGTACGTGATGTAGACATCTTCCCAGCCGTCATTGTCATAGTCGCCGACGCAAACGCCTTGGCCCCAACCGCTTCCTGTCAGGCCGGCTTTCGCCGTCACATCGGTAAAGGTGCCGTCGTGGTTGTTGTGATAAAGGTGATTCGTTGGTCCGCTCTGGCTGGGAGAACCAGTCTTGCTGGCATCTAAAGTGGTTCCGTTCACCAGCAGGATGTCGGGCCAGCCGTCGTTGTCGTAGTCGAAAATCGCAACCCCTGTCCCGGTTGTTTCAATAATGTACTTTTTGGTGTCGAGACCGCCGAACACGTTTTCTGCAGTCAGTCCCGCCTTCTCGGCTACATCGACGAAGTTCGCGATCGGCGCAGGATGGGTGGTTTGAGCGGAAGTTGCCTTTGCCAGAGTTGCAATCGCGAGCGCGATCGGGGCGATGTGGGATCCCAGGACGCCTGCGAAACGGGTAACCTGGTGGGACGGCATGGCTCTCATGACCCAATTCCGATCTTAGCAGGGTGAAGGGCGTCGATAGCGAAGCGAGTCGGGACGTCCTGGACGCACACTGATAACGAAAGCGGTTCTGCCGTCAAAACGATAGGGTAGTATTTCGAGAGAACGGTAGGGAATCGGGGCACTTGCTAAGACCACTCCAAATCTGTTGCGTCCTGTGCTGTTGCGGTGCTGTCGGTCTCGCGTCCGCGCAGAAGGCTGGAGCGGCGTCCCATCCGGCAACTCCGGCGGACACCCTGTATCAACAAGGCCTGGCCGCACTCCAAAAACGAGACTATCCTGCCGCGCGAACGGCGTTCGAAAAGCTGGTGCATCTCGCGCCACGCAATGCCAACGCGCATTATCAGCTCGGGCGCACGCTCAGCTTCAGTGCACCATTGGGCGAAGCAATCGCGGAAATGCGTCGCGCGGTCGAACTCGCCCCGAAACGCGCTGACTTACATGACGATTTGGGGTCGTTACTGGCGCGTGTTCCGAAAAACGAACAGGCTGCCGCGGAATTTTCGCAGGCTCTGCTGCTGGATCCAACTCGAGCAGTGGCGCATTTGCACCTTGGGGTGATCCGCTGGCAGCAAAAGTTGTTTCCGGATGGAGAGGAACATCTGCGAAAAGCGGTTGCTCTCGCCCCTGAGGTATCTCTAAACCACTACTATCTGGGGCGGGTGCTCGCAGAGCAGAATGCCGCTGATCCCAACGCGGTTCGCGAACTTCAAACAGCGGCGAGGCTCGATCCCAATTTCGCCGAAGGGCTCAATCAGCTCGGGCTCCTTCAGCAGCACACAGGGGATGCCGACGGGGCGGTGGACACCTTTCAGAAACTGGTTCGCCTCAAACCTGACGACGCCGACGCGCACAACAATCTCGGATTTGCCCTCATCCAAACCGGGCACGCGGAGAGCTCGATCCCCGAGTTCCAGACTGCCATGCGGCTTCGTCCCGATGATGTAAGCTATCGCGAAAACCTCGGCGGAGCCTACCTGCAGAAGGCGGACTTTGACGCTGCGATGAAAGAGTTCCAGACGGCGCTCACAACAGCGCCAAACGACGCGACCCTGCACTACGACTTGGGCCTGGCCTTTAAACTGAAAGATCAACTAGCTGAAGCCGTCACAGAGTTTCGCAAGGCCGCAGTACTCGACCCGTCGCAGGCCGATATCCGTTACACGCTGGGCGTAACGCTCTGGCAGCAGGGCAATTTTGCCGACGCGGAAACACAATTGCGCGAAGCAACGAATGCCAATCCAAACTATGCGGAGGCCTACTACACGCTGGGCACCGTCTTGAAGCAGCAAACCAAGCTGCCGGAGTCCGCTGCGGCGCTTCGTGAGGCTATCCGCCTGCAGCCCGATTTTGCGGGCGCACATACCACGCTTGCCGCGGTCCTGCGTGAAACGGGAGATGCTGCGGGCGCGGCCGCTGAAAGTAAAGCAGCCGCTGAAATCTCGAAGTCCGTGAACAGTCTGCAAGGCGCCACCTTTGCCACTAATTCCGGCAAGCGTCTCCTGCAGGCCGGCGATCTTGACGGAGCGATTGGCCAGTTTCGTTCTGCCATTCAGCTTGCGCCGGAATACGCTGCAGCTCATCAGCAACTGGGTCTGGCGCTGCAGCGAAAGGGCGAGAAGGACGAGGCACAGAGGGAATTACACAAGGCGGGAGAGCTGGATCCACGGCTTGCTGCTCCAGCGCCGTAATCAAGATCCACTCAATACTTGGAGGTTCGGCTGCGCAATGCGACCAGCTGCGTTTCCAGAGGAACACCGCGCACGACCTTCACGTGCAACACTGCCTCAAACGGTTGGACCTCACCGCTGTCTGAAAGCGACAGGCGGAGTAACAGATCCTCGATCGATTTCTGCCGGCAGACATATTCCACTGCTGCCTGCGTGCCAATCGTGGTCGTTCCCGCCAGGATCAGCACCGATTGCGAGGGATTCATTCCGCGCAGCAGGGCAACGACCGCATAATCTTCCGCCTGTATCTGCCCGGAGGGAGTCGAAAGATACTCGTGGCCTTCGTCAGGCTGCGGATGCACATTCACGATCGCCAAGTCGCCCTTGCGGGGCCCCGATGTGAGGCGCTGAAATACGAACTCCTGACTGCCCGGAATCTCGAGCAAGGTCAGATTTTCGGATGGCGATCCAACGAAAATCAGGTTGTTGTTCTTAGCGTCGTCCAGCGAAAAGAGGCTGCCGCGTTTCGCCCGGATGGGGTGCTGGAGCTGCGAGAACACTTGATCCAGCTCGTGCATCGCCAAAACCTCTCCTACGCCCGTGTAATGATCCTCCAGGCCGGGGCTGGGGGGATCCACGCCCGGTTTGTAATACCGCATCCCGGTCTCGGGCCGCCCCACGAAAATCGCATTGCTGAAAATCATCCAGGGCGCTTCCGGCCCCGAAATGAATGGCTTCCAGAACGAGCGAAATGCTGGCGGCGCAGGCTCAAGCAATACCCCCGCACTACTCGAGGGCGCATTTTTTCTCGCGCCGATTGCGATTGCTGTGATCGCAGCGGCAAGCAGCAGGGAAAGTACGGCGACCGCAACCATCCAGGGACGACGAGCGCTCCGGTGACCAGTCGGCTCTGCAGCGCTTCCGAAAGCCAAACTCGCAAACTCTTTGCTTGGCGAAGCAGGGGGCACGGTCGGCACCGGGGTTGCCGGGCGGTGATGGAACGCGAGAGCGTAGGACCCCTTAGGCAGCTCCACCACGATCCGATCGGATGCGCCGAGAGAGCCGTAGTATTCCGTGAGCTTGACCCGCAGCCTTCCCGCCTGCACTCGAATGGTGGAATCCAGATGTGGATCAAAGTCGGGAGGCCTGCCGAAAACCTCCGTTGCAAGTTGGTACTCCTTCGGAGGAGTGCCCGGATGCTCCAGCGCGTGTTCCGCTAAATAGCGGAGCAACTTGCACAGGGATTCCGAGCCATGCAGCGTGGGGCTGTTGACAAGGGTCTCAATCTGGGAACGCAGCGACGCTTTTTCGCTCGTATTTACGGCGGGGGAGGACATGTCACATCCATGTAACAACGCGTCCATCTTACTGCAAGAACTAGCTTTATTTCCAGTAACCGTATCAAACGCAATGATACTTCCAGAAATGCGGAGAATGGTTTGTTCTAGTTCCAAGACATCGCATTTAAGAAAGTCTCCGACGGCGAGCCGACGTGAGATACGCCGCCGGAGTAAACCGAGATTGCCTGCCTTGACTCTGCGTGGTCTCCACCGAGATCCATGCCACACTTGTATTGTCAGGTTAACGATAGTAGTAAGGCGTGATTCTCGGTTGTCGGATTCTTGCGAAAAACCCCATAAAACTGAGTTTTTTGACAGGAAAACTCGGCATTCCAGCGCTGCTCGATCTACGTTTTCTCACATTTCCAAGCCTGAAAAAGTACGAAATAACGTATTTCTGTAGTAACCAAAACAATTATCTTGACAGGACAGGTTGGCGCGATTACCTTGTGGCGCTGTGAGTTGGTACGAGTAATTGATTTCTACTATTCAGAACTTGGATTGGCGGATCAATTGCACTACTTGGCCCGGTTCAGTCGGTGTTTGCTTTTTAGAACGAGCCGTCAGGAGAGATCCCCTGAGTTTGAAGAGCCGCAATGTACGTAAGATCAATTTTGACCGCGCCAGCGTGTGGAACGCGGTCGACACCGTTTCTCCTATCCCTGCTTATAGCTTCGAGTTCGGCCCCTTGAAGTCCCAGAAAATCCCCGGAGGTAAGACCAATATGACGAGGCGCATTTTCCTCGCAGCGGTTGCGGTGTTTTGCTTTGCCCTTTCCATGCTCGCCCCAACGGCGGCGTTTGCCCAAGCCGTATACGGTTCGATCAGCGGCACGGTCACCGATCCGACCGGCGCGGCCGTGGCCGGAGCCAAGGTCACCGTGACGAACGCCAACAAAGGCACGAACGACACGACCGTAACAAACGGCGACGGCAACTACACCGTCACTCACCTTGTGCCGGACACGTACATCCTCAAGGTGGAGAATTCGGGGTTTAAGTCGTTTGAGATCAAAGACGTTGTGGTGCAAGCCGACGCCAATGCACGCGTGGATGGCAAGTTCGAAGTCGGCGGAACATCGGAAGTGGTTGAGGTGACCGCCGAAGCGCCTCAGCTCAAGACGGACCGGGCGGACGTGGCTATCACATTCAACGAGAAAGCCGTCAACGAGCTTCCCATCCTGAATCGCAACTTCACAAGCTTTGAACTGCTGTCTCCGGGAACGCAGCGCTTGGCGGGGTGGTCTCATGCCGCCACCGAGAATCCTCAGGGTGGGCAGCAGATTTTCGTGAACGGGCAGCACTTCAGCGGAACCGCCTTCGAGCTTGACGGCACGGATAACCAGGATCCGATTCTGGGAATTATCATTGTCAACCCCACTCTTGAGTCGGTTACGGAAGCCAAAATCACGCTCCAGAACTATGACGCGGAGTTCGGCAAAGCAGTGGCCGGAATCGTCGCCACGCAAACCAAATCCGGCAGCAACGCTCTTCATGGCAGCGGATTCTGGTTCCATCGCGATAATGCGGGGCGTGCAACGGACCCGTTTGCGGGAAACAAATCTCTTGCCAAGAATATCTGGAATCAATACGGCGGCTCGGTCGGCGGTGCAGTTATCAAGGACAAGTTGTTCTTCTTTGGCGACTACCAAGGCACTCGGCGTATCGCGGGTACAAGCGTTACCGCGTCCGTTCCGACTTTGAATGTGCGCAACACGTGCCTCAACACAGCGAGCACAACCTGCGATCTCAGTGAATATGGGCAGGCGATTTACGATCCGACGCACGCCCATGCTCTTCTCAATAACGCGGCGATTACGAAGACCCTCTACGAAGCAGCGACGGGAAGTGTAGCCGAGAATATCCTTGCCCTGTTGCCGGCGCCCAATGTCGCCGGAAACGGTACGGGAAACACGCAAAACAACTTCTTCAAGACCGGCTCGGGCATCTTCAACGATTGGACTTTCAACACCCGTTGGGACTACGCCGCCAGCCAAAAACTGACTATGTTTGGCCGCTTCAGTATGGCGAACTTTAATCTCAGCGGCGCACCCGCTTTTGGACCCAAGATCGGCGGCCCGGGATTCGGATTTGGCGGGCTCGCAGGTCAGTCTCTGGTTAAGAATCGCAGTCTGGCAGCCGGTTTCGACTATACGTTTTCATCCAGCCTGCTGATGGATTTCCGTTTCGGCTGGTTCCAATACAACCCGCACTCGACGAAATTCGATGGCAGCACGGCGGCTGCGACGGCTCTCGGGTTGCCCGGACTGAATATCACAGCGGACAACTCGACCGGAGGTCTGCCGGGTTTCTTTTTCCGCAACAACGACAGCCCGGGTAACGACAGTAACTATCAAATTAGCAATTTCGGCGAAGATCTCAACATCGGCCGTTGCAACTGTCCTTTGACCGAGCGCGAACGACAGTTCCAGTTTGTGAACAACTGGACCAAGATCAAGGGCAACCACCAGATTAAGTTCGGAGTTGACCTGCGGCATGCGACCAACCTCCGCACGCCGTCCGATGCCAATCGCACGGGCGAACTCAACTTTAACCGCAACTACACGTCCAACGGAGTCAGCACAGGAACTTCGGGCGGACTAGATATTGCCAGCTTCCTTTTTGGAGGCGTGACGAACTTTAACCGCTACGTCGGCTCGACCGTGGAATTAACCGCGACCGAAACGCAGAATCGGTACTTCTTGTATGGGCAAGATACGTGGCGAATTACTCCGAAATTGACGGTGAATTACGGACTCCGCTACGAGTTCTATACCCCGGAGCACGTGAATGGGAAGAATGCCGGTGGTTTTGCGGTGCTGCCCGAGGGCGTAATCCGTGTCGCAGGCAACGGCGGAATCTCCAGCAACGGAAATACCAAGGATGCCACGAAGGCTTTCGCTCCCCGCATCGGGCTTTCCTACCAGGCAGATTCCAAGACCGTGATTCGAATGGGATACGGACGCAGCTTCGACATCGGAGTCTTCGGTTCCCTCTTCGGCCATACGGTTACTCAGAATCTGCCGGTACTGGCGAATCAAAATCTCAACAGCAACGACAGCGGCGTGACTCCTGCTTTCGCGCTCACGACAGGACCGGCTGCAAATGTGTTCCCCGTCGTACCCAGCGATGGCATACTCCCACTGCGCGGACCTGGTAATGACGTTACACCGCATGTGCGGCCTGATAAGGTTCGCCTGCCGACGATTGACGCGTGGAATGTCACGGTTCAACGTCAGCTCGACAGGTCGACCAGCTTGGAAGTTGCTTACGTCGCAAACAAAGGAACCCACGTTTTTCAGGGCAATGGACCAACCTACAACGTAAATCAACCCAGCATCGTCGGTTTCGGTACCGTGCCTCAGGCTCAACGACGCCCGTTTTACAACAAATTCACTTATGCAAATTACCCTGGGTTGTTTTGTTGTGACGGCGACTTAGGCTATGCCGGCAACGACTCGAACAACTTCTACCGTGCTCTTCAACTGAAAGTTGACCGCCGTTTGTCTAGCGGACTCCAGGTTCTGGCGCACTACACATACTCCAAGGCTTATAACTACGATAGCGGTTACCCCTCGAATCCAAACTTTGTTTTCGGACGGGATGATTTCAATCGTGACAGCGTTTTCGTCGCCACCGCGTTGTATGAACTGCCTTTCGGAAAAGGGAAGAAGTTCATGAATAGCGCCGGTAAGGGTGCGGACATGTTGCTGGGCGGATGGCAATGGAACTCGACGTGGACCATCGGCAGCGGATTGCCTTGGACTCCGTCCTACGCGCTGTGCGGCCAGGACGAAGACACAGGCCCTTGCCGCCCAAGCAGCAAGGGATCTTTCCGTACCGGCCCGGGAAAGTTTGACCCCGTGTCCAAGACCGTTCAGTACTTCACGCCCTTGGCTGCGGTGGCGAGTCCGGGCGGAGTGCTTTGCAAAGGCGGGGCTAGCGATTTGTTCTGTCCCGCGCTCTATACGAACGGCATATCGGCCGGCGCTTTTGCCCGTCCGGCGGCGGGTTCTTTCGGGAACGTTCAGCGTAACAGCTTTACCGGTCCCGGAGAGTTCCTGTCCGATATGTCCATATTCAAAAGCTTTAATTTCACCGAGCGCGTGAAGGCGCAGCTGCGGTTTGAGTTCTTCAACGTGTTCAACCACCCGGTGTATGCGACGCCGAATACCTGCGTCGACTGCATCGACACGGGCAAGGGAACCCCGGGCAATGACGGCCGTATCACTGGCCTGGAGTTCGGCACATCGATGCGGCAGATGCAGGTTGGTTTGCGCGTGTCCTTCTAACGGGTAACAGTGCAGTTCATCAAGAGGGAGCCATTCGGCTCCCTCTTTTTGTAATATTCTTTCGAAGCCCGCCCAAACGGAAATGGCTAACCCCTTGTTTGCCTGTTGGAGAATCGTGGCGCTGACTCTCGTGAGCTTCTCGCTTGTAGCAGGCGCTTGCGCGCAAGTTCCCGCCGTTTCGGCACCGTCCGCCGGCGACGACGCAATCGACAACCAGTTCGCCCCAGCCAGAAAGCTGGCGCAACAGGGCGAGTTCGACGAGGCCATCACGCAGCTCAAGACGATGGAATCCACGCAACCGCGCCCCAAGGGTCTATCCCATGAACTCGGTACGGCCTACTACAAGAAAGGCGACTATAGCCAATCCACCGCGTATCTAAAGAAAGCTTTGGAGGAAGACTCCGGCGACAAGGAAGCGGTACAGTTGCTCGGTCTGTCGTACTATCTCTCCGGCCATTCCGCCGATGCCATTCCGCTGTTGGAAAAAGTGCAAGGCTGGTTTCCGCGTGCGAACGTCGACGCCGCGTATATTCTGGGCGTCTGCTACATCCAGTCCAAAGACTACAACCACGCTCGCGGTGCCTTTGCGCGCATGTTCGACGTGCCACAAGACTCCGCGGCTAGCTATCTGTTTACCGCCCGCATGTTAATGCGTCAGGAATTTGATCCCGTCGCCGAAGAATATGGGCTCAAGGCCACGGCACTTGACCCCAAGCTTCCGTTGGCACATTTTTTGTTGGGTGAGCTCTATCTTTACAAGTCCCGCATCCCCGAAGCCATTGTCGAGTTTGAGAAGGAACTTGCCGTCAATCCAGCCCACGCCGCCTCACTCTACAAGCTGGGGGACGCTTATTCTCGTATCCAGAAGTTCGACGACGCGGAACGCCTTCTGCAACGCTCGATTTGGCTCGACGCCACTTCGACTGGCCCGTACATTTTGATGGGCAAGGTGTTGGAGAAAAAGGGTGAGCCCTTGCTGGCGGCACGAGCTCTACAGCGTGCGGTTACGATGGACCCCAGCAATCCCATGCCTCATCATTTGTTAGGCCAGGCATACAGAGACTTGGGACAAAAAGAAGACGCCGAGCGCGAGCTGAAACTTGCGGAGGAACTGCAGAATAAACAGGACGCGCATCCTTAAAGTATTTGCGGCTAAGGTTCGCGCTACCCGCACCCTGCCATGAGAAAAGAAAAATACAAAGTCGTCGGTTTGGGCGAAATCTTGTGGGATCTGCTTCCTGACGGAAAGCATCTCGGCGGCGCTCCCGCAAATTTTGCCTATATCACGAACCTGCTGGGTGACGAGGGAACCGTCGCCAGCCGTGTGGGCTCGGACGCGCTGGGCCGCGATGCAACGAGGCAACTGTCGAGTCTTGGACTCGCGGCGACGTTTGTCCAAAAAGATTCCGAGCACCCAACAGGCACCGTCAAAGTGGATGTCCATGGCGGGGGCCAGCCTAAGTTTGAAATTGCGCAGTCCGTTGCCTGGGACTATCTGGAATGGACGCCCGCCTGGCAGGAGCTGGCCAGCGAGGCCGACGCCGTCTGTTTTGGCTCCCTTGCGCAACGCTCGCCGCAGAGTCAGCATACGATTCGCCAGTTCTTGCAGCAAACTCCCGCGAGTACCGTACGCGTGTTCGACGTAAACCTGCGGCAATCGTTTTATTCTCTGCAGATACTCTGCGAATCCGCGAAGCTGGCGCAGATCTTAAAGCTCAATCACGACGAGCTACCCCAGATCATGCAATTGCTCGATCTGGGCCACACGGATGAGGCTTCCTCGGCACGGCGATTGGTGAGCTTGTTTGATCTGAAGCTGGTCTGCGTTACTCGGGGGGATCGGGGCAGTCTCCTCGTGACTCCCGACAAGGTGTGTGAGCACCGGGGATTCCGTATTCAAGTTGTCGATACGGTGGGTGCCGGCGATGCTTTTACCGCTGGGCTGGTCCACCACTATCTCCGCGGTTGCAGCCTGGAATCTATGAATGACTCCGCCAATCGCATGGGTGCCTGGGTGGCCCGGCACGCGGGCGCCACTCCGGCCCCTGATTCTGCCGGTCTGGCGTCCGCTTTGGCCAGTATGACCGCCGGCTAGAAGGTCGCCGGTTCAATCTCTTGGCCTTTCAGCTATTCTTCATGGACGGGGTCTTACCCTAGCCTCTAGGAGACACGCGGACAACATGGCGAGCGAGACAAGTGGGCAACCCAGCGGGAAGAATCAGGAGTCTTCATATTGGCTGGCGCGCCACTCCCGTTCGATAATTTTTCTCATCGCCGTCATTGCCCTGCTCGGCGGCTATGTGGCTTCCACCATACCCGTCGCCGTTTTCCCCGCCACGAATTTTCCCCGCATCCTGATTGCCGTCGACAACGGCGTCATGCCGATCGACCAGATGCAAGTCGTGGTCACGCGCCCCCTTGAAGAAGCGGTCAACAGCGTTCCCGGCTTGCAGGGAGTGCGTTCGATCACGAGCCGAGGCTCGGCGGAAATCGATCTGTTCTTCAGCTGGGACGTGGATATGTTCCAGACCCTGCAATCCGTAAATGCGGCCCTCGCCCGAGTGCAGACGTCGCTGCCTTCTTCCGCCCAAGTGGAAGCGCATCGCATGACGTTCGCCAGCTTCCCCATTATGGGATACAGCCTGACTTCGGAGAATGTTGCACAAACGCAGCTCTGGGAGCTCGCCACCTACGAAATCAAACCGCGTCTCAACCGGCTAGACGGTGTTTCGACTGTGTTCGTGCAGGGTGGTCAGGAACCGGAATTCCACATCACTCCCGATCCGGCGAAGCTGCTTGCGGCCAACGTAACGGTGCCCGATATTCTGGAGGCGGTACGGCGCACCAACCTGATCGACTCGCCCGGATTGCTGGAACGGAATCATCAGCTCGTGCTGGGTCTCATCAATGGACAGGTCCACACACCTGAAGAGATTGCCGCGACGGTGATTAGGGCCACGCCCGCTGGAATCCCTGTGCGGGTTGGCGATGTAGCCACCGTCGCGCCGGGAGTCAAGCCCGTCTATACCATCGTGACTGCGCACGGCAAGTCCGCTGTTCTTCTGAATATCAACCGCCAGCCTGAAAGCAACACTGTCCAGGTTGCGGACGAAGTGCACTCGGAAGTGGAGCGCATCAAAAAGTCGCTCCCCCCGGGCGTTGAGATCCAGCCGTTCTACGATCAATCCATCATCGTCGGAGAGTCCATCAGCAGCGTACGCGACGCTATTCTGTTGGGGCTTCTGCTCGCGTCGATCATCCTGGTTGTCTTTCTCGGCGACTGGAGAACATCGATTGTCGCCGGACTCGTAATTCCCGTCACCGTGATGGTGACGTTTATCGCGCTCAAAGTTATGGGGCAGAGTTTTAACCTGATGACGCTGGGTGGACTCGCCGCCGCGGTAGGGTTGGTGATTGACGACGCCATCGTTGTCGTGGAGAACATTGTGCTGCATCGCGACGCGGGCCAATCGCCGCTGCAGGCGATTCGCAGCGCGCTGCACGAAATCACAATTCCCCTGACGGGATCGACCATCACACCCGTAGTGGTGTTCCTGCCGCTCATCGCCATTTCTGGAGTCACAGGTACATTCTTCCGAGCCCTCGCGGTGACGCTCGCTGTATCGCTGTTCACATCCTTGATTCTTGCGCTCACCTGGACGCCAACTCTGAGCCTGCTCTTGCTCCGCAGCCAGAACGGCGAATCCGGCGCCGGATCGACGGACCCGAACGCAGAGACAGTCCCAGAGTCCGAAGAAGAATCTACGCGGCGCATCATGGCTGCGGAAGAAGCATCGCTGCGCGGTTTCTTCCTGAAAGTTGTGAGTTTCCAGGAACGCTGGCTGCGGCGCGCTCTTCAACATCCGAAATGGCTGGCTGGCCTGAGCCTTGTCCTCATCGCTCTCTCATTCGTCTCTTTCCGCTTCCTGGGGAGTGACTTGCTTCCAGAAATGGACGAAGGTGGCTTCACGATCGACTACATCATGCCAGCGGGAAGTTCTCTGGCGGAAACCAATCGCGTCGTCAACCACATCGAACAGATGATAAGTGAAGTTCCGGAGGTGGAAGGTAGTTCGCGGCGCACCGGTCTGCAGCTCGGGCTGGCTTCCGTCACCGAGGCCAACACCGGCGATATTTTGGTCAAGCTGAAGCAGCATCGCAGCCGTGCCATTGACGACATCATGGCGGATATGCGGTCTGACATTGCCAAGGCGGAGCCGGCTATTAA
>Ga0209068_10000115_pt1 | contig 49126 bp, 46 predicted proteins | sample ColStrG_CSR_2012_FD_187200 | JGI IMG/M metagenome (GOLD analysis project Ga0209068, IMG submission 187200) | Freshwater sediment microbial communities in response to fracking from Pennsylvania, USA - Cold Stream Run_MetaG_CSR_2012 (SPAdes)... | ecosystem: Environmental > Aquatic > Freshwater >...
TTTTGTCAAGGTCCAACACATCCTTTACAAAACGTCCCGGGACATCCTTTACAGTTTTGAGTGTGGGAGTGAGGCAGGAATCCAGCGTTCGACGATCGTCGAGCGCTGGGTTCCTGCGTTCAGTTCCCGCATCAGGGAAGCACAGTAAAACACCAGCATGCGCTGTTCGACGGGCACGACCTGCACCCATTCTCCCGCCAACGCCCGGCTGATTTTCCACTTTGCCCCCTGGATGTCAAGTTTGCCTTGGCAATCCACTTTCAACACCCAGGCTCCGGACGGATACTCCCAGCGCGGCGGATCCGGATCGTAGCGCCGCACGCTCGGATGCCACAGCGTGGCGGGCGTCTGCATCCCCAGCGCTTCATGCGGGCGCACATGGTTGTGTTCCCAGCGATACGCATCCAGCCAGACTTGCCGGTTCTGCTGCGGCATCCCCCGCCGTTCCCAAGCGCGCTGCAGCGATCCGTGAAAGCGTTCCACTTTTCCCTGCGTCTGCGGATGGCGGATTCCGCTCCAGTGCAAGCGAATGCCCTGCCGCATCAGCCACACCGACAGCCGCGTTTGTCCCAACGGCGACGGCGTGCTCCACCACGGCGAACCGTGATCCATGAGTATCGCTTCTGGAACACCGCAACGCGTAAAGGCTTCTGCCAGCCGCTCCCGCACGGGTGCCCCGTGTGTGCTGCCGTTGTCCGCCAGCGCAATCAGGTAGCGACTGTGATCGTCCAGCACCGACAGCGGCCCCACCGGGTGCGGCCATCCCTTCGGCCCCTTGAAGTCCATCTGCCACAACTCGTTGGGCTGGGCGCGCTCGAAACGCTGCGTGGCGGGCATGCGCCGATCCTGTTCGCGCACCAGGCCGTGACGCAGCAAGATGCGATGGATGGTGTTGCGCGGAAGTTCCACCCCGGCCCGCGCCAGTACGACTTGCAACTTGCGCGCACCCCAGTCCGGATAGCGCAAGCGCACTTCGACCACGCGTCGCTCCAATGTCGAGTCCGTGCGCCGCGGGCTGTGATGTGGCTTCCGGCTTTGTTCCGCAATCCCGTGCACCCCGAGTTCCCGGTAGCGCTGTAGCCACAGGTATCCCGTGGGACGCGAAATGTCATAGGCGGCGCAGAGGGCGCTCAAGGGCTGCCCTTTCTGCGCTGCCTCCACCACAAACCGGACGCGTTGCTCGTGTACATCCATCGTCTTCCAGGCCATCGCTTCTTACACCCCCGCGCCTGCTGCGCACGCGCCGGAGTGTAAAGGATGTCTCGGGACACTTTGTAAAGGATGTCATGGGACTGAACATTCTTTTGGCTTGAGTGGGGGTTTTCGCACGCACGCTCCCAGAAACGACTCAAATCCCCCAAAATTTCAGCATGACAAAAGCTTTTGGGTGGAGCAGCGCTTCAGCGCTGCATTTCCACCTCAAGAACACTCGGGCTTTAGCCCCTGAGGTAAGGAGAAATCTCCCAAGACAAGTATCCGTGACAGGAACACGTGATAAAGTGCAGATGATGCGCGCCACAATAGCGATGCAACCCGATCGTCATACGGGCGCAGGATATCAGCCGTGTCGCCACCCACCCTTGCCGGGTGCCCCAGGTTCGCGCCGTACTTTGGCACTACCCTGGGCCGTCAGTAACTTCGGGCACCCAACTTGGCCCGCAAGCTCCCCTCTGCCCAACTACCGGCACTTCCCGTCCCCACCCAAAAACCTTGTCAAGCCCCAAAAACTGCCATTTTCCCGCTAAGTTCCATATTCCAAAGACAATATAAAGTTCGAAATTGTGTCGGGGTACCCGTTCCAAAATGATATACTGGATATATAGAGTAAAAACTCTGAGGCGCAGCCCCTTCCGGGCCTGCGCCTTTTCTATTTCCGGCAGGAGTGTGTGGAAATGTCCAAAGCGTCGCGTCAGGGAAATCTCGCAGAAACTGCGTTCCTGCATCGAGCCACTGAGCTTGGGTTCAGCGTTTCCCAGCCCTTCGGCAACTGCGAAGCCTACGACTTTATCGTCGATAACGGCCGCAAGCGATGGCGGGTGCAGGTGAAGTCTACTCGTGCGCAATGTAGCCCGAACCGCTACCTTGTGAACGTTGGGCATCGTCCCAAAGCAGAAGAGGGCCGCCCCCCCACCTCCGTTGCGTATCTCGACTCGGAGATTGATTTTCTGGCCGTCTACATTCTGGCGGAGCGCACTTGGTACATCGTTCCGATCGCTGGGCTGGCAGGACGAGTGCGCCTCAGATTTTTTGCTGGCGAACTCGCCAAGGGCGGCCCCAATGGAGCTTTCCACGAAGCCTGGCACCTGCTAGAAGCGGCGCGGGGGAGGACGTTCGCTGCCGGGCACCGATAGTTCAGACTTGCTAACCCCGCTAGCTACTGAGTCCGAGGCCGTCCCTGCACCGCGGTCCGTGCCAGCGTATTCGCCTCGTGATTCTTCTCGCGACCCACGTGTGAAATGGAAAACTCCAGACTTCGCGCCAGCTTCCGGCAAGTCCAGTGCAGCGAATACAGCATTGGGCTCGCGCACCTGTAAACGCCCGTCATCTGCTTCACCACCACTTGCGAATCGGAATAGACATGCAGCCGCTTCGCTTTCAGGGACAGGGCGCAATGCAGGGCTTCCATCAACGCCACGTACTCGGCGACGTTGTTATCCTGGCTCCCAATCCACTTGGCAATGCGAATTGGCCCAGCCTTGGCGCCGTTCATGACCACGCCAACTCCCGCCGGCCCCGGATTGCCCTGGGAACCGCCATCGATGTACGCCACCAAGTCCGACATCGCGCTTCTCACCTGCTTCATCGTCCAAATCTATCTTCACCATGAGGCACGCGCCGATTTCCGTCAAGACCTTCTGTGCACGCTTCTGTGGAAAAGCAGGGACAATCTTGTCGTCCATTCATCGAGCGTTAACAATTTCAACACTTTGCAAACATTGCAAAATCTCCACAAAATACGCGCGTTTGCACCAAAAAACGGCATTGACTTTTTTCGTTTAACGCTTTAACTTCACTTTCGTCGACGGCTGAAAGGGTTGGCGAAATCAAAAGTTTCGCAAGTCCGAAGTAAGCTGGGTGATCGGCTCGAAGAGGTGACTCAACGAGCTTCCAGACCCGAAAAAACCGGCTGCTCTGCGAGGAGTCAGCTGGGGTCAGGAACTGCGAAAGCAGTGATCGCATCAAGGGCTGCAACGGTACATGCATCCACGCAGTTGGCTCCCTCGCAGGAGTTGGCGGCTAGAGCATAACCAAAGTTGCAGCCTTTTCCATTTTTGCGGCAAACCGCAATCGTCGCCCCCTTAGGATTCGCTCTTCCCTTCTTTTTTGCGATCGGCGTTCGGCCCCACCGAAGGAGCTGTAAACAGCTGTAAACAGTTGTAAATACAGTGTTAAGCGGCTGCAAAGTCTGGTGCGCATCGCATCGTGGAACGCCCAACGAGTGCTATACTGCGGTTGTCTCGCGGAGGCATCCGATGCGTCTGCTACGTGCCACTCTCCTCTCTCTCGCTGTTGTTTTTGTCGCTCTGGCGGTGACTCCTCTTCTCGCGCAGCACTCAGGCGGTGGGTCCTCTTCGGGCTCGAGTTCTTCCGGAACTTCCAGTTCTTCTTCGTCGTCATCGAGTGGGTCCAGTTCGCACTCTTCGTCGAGTGACTCTTCCTCCCATTCGTCTGCTCCTTCGTCGTCGAGTAGTTCATCGGGTTCGTCGTCAAGCCACGCTTCCTCGGACCACGCCTCGTCTTCGGGGCACTCTTCTTCGGATCACTCCTCGTCCAACTCGCATGTCGATCACGCCTCCGGCGGGCGTTCGAACGGCGGCGAAGGTTATAAGGTCTCTCCCGATCGGACCGAGCGATCTCACGGCGACAAGGCTGCGACAGGTGTTACGAACGGTCGTATGAGTTCCGATCGCGGGTATGGCTCGTCCAGATTCGATCGCGAGCGCAGCGACCGCGAATTCCTGAAGAGGCTGGACAGTGATTTGAAGGTCGTTCGCAAGGACGTGAAGAAGCTGGACAAAGAAGAGTCCCGCCTGGAAAAGAAGCAGGACAAGGAATCACGCAAAGAAGTGAAGGAGAAACAGAAGCGAGAAAAGAAGGCGGCTAAGCAGGTAGTAGCCAAGAAGATGCCACCTCCGCCGCCCGCCACCCATCTCCTCCCGTGCATGGGGAAAGCCATACAGTGCATCTGCCCGAACGGCACGATCTCGGACGTCATTGGGAGATGCGGCGGGTCCAATCCGAATTTGTTCGCGATGGCATGCCCGCCCGGTGAGATCGCCGATGGATTGGGACGTTGCTCGAACTCCCAACCCTTTGCGGGATTGGGACGCAACTGCAATGCCTTGTTTGAGATGCTGAGTCGACTCGATCATGAAAAACAAACTCTGGAGCAAATGCTGAATGAAACCTGCTCCCTCGATCCAAACGCGGCCAGATGCCCCGATCTCCGATCGGAGTATAGCGGCGTGATCGAGAAGAGAAACAGGATGCAAGAACGGTACGACCAGTGCCGGAGGTCGCGTAACTAGATTCGTTCTCGAAGTTAAGTTTGGACCGGGACTGCCGCACCGGACTGCGGCGCCTGGGCAGAGCCCATCTCACCCTCGCACTCCACAACCTACGTCCCAGAGTTACCGGCATAATCGTGCCGCGACTCAGGACTTCAATAATCCTGCCGATATACCTAACTCGGGGAGGCAGGAGATGCAAAAAGCTACGCTTGTTGCGCTTGTTGTTCTTGGTGTTCGTAGCCTAACCGGGCCATCGGCATTCGCTCAGGAAAATGGAATGTTGGGGTTCTCTCAACATCGGCAGGAGGACGGGACTCTCACCTGCCGCGAACCCGCGAAAATTGTCATCCACGTCCACTCCCTCGAACAGCGCGACCAGTTCCTCATCCGCAAGCGAATCCACGAGCTGATAGAAGCCACGTGGCGAGACGACGCGAGCGGCATCTATGACGTCAAAAAGTTCCGTGAGATCAAAACACTCGCGAAAAAATTGAATTGACACCTCGCCAGTCCTGGCCGAGCCGCTCGTTCAGCGGAGGGGGCCACCCGCGATAACGCGTGTCGGCCTGTAAATGCGGGCTGGCGTGATCTTAGTCGAGGTTTCGGGCGGGGTTTCAGCCGCAAGCGCTCGGGAGGGAAAGGGATTCCTCGCTACGCTCGGAATGACAAAGTGGAAAGTGATCTTCTACTTCCTGATCCCTTCTTCTTCCTGATCCCTACTTCGCCAGCAACCTTACCGCGTGGGATCTCGTCACATTCAAAATGGCCTTGTCATTCGCGATCTCCTGGCGGTTCGCCGTTATAGGTGCGTTTTTGGTCGACCGAAACTAAAGGTGGGGGGGCGGGTTTGAAAGAATGTGAGGTAGGTCGGCCCGCACTCGCGGTCCAAGCTGCCGTTTTGGATAACTAAGAATCTCAGGAGAACATATGCGCTTCGTTCGGTACTTACGGTCGTCATTGATTGCAGCGGTGCTGGTCGTGATTTCGACATCAGCCTTTGCGCAAATTGGTATATCGGTGGAATTCGGTCCTCCGGCGCTGCCTGTCTACGAGCAGCCGCTTTGTCCCGGCGAGGGATATTTGTGGACGCCGGGCTACTGGGCCTACGGCGACGATGACTACTACTGGGTGCCGGGAACGTGGGTGGAGGCTCCGCAAGTTGGGTACCTGTGGACTCCTCCGTATTGGGGCTGGGGCGGCAGCGGATTCCTGTTTCATGAAGGTTACTGGGGCACCGCAATCGGATTCTACGGTGGGATCAACTACGGCTTCGGCTACTTCGGCCACGGCTACGAGGGCGGCCGATGGGATCACGACCGCTTTTTCTACAACCGTACCGTGAACAACGTGAACATCACGAATATTCACAACACCTACAACACGACGATCATCAACAATAACTCGAATAATCGTGTCAGCTACAACGGCGGGAACGGTGGGATCGAAGCGCGTCCGACGCGCGAAGAGGAGAATGCGCGAAGCGGACGGCACCTGGAGGCCGTTTCAGAACAACGGCGGCACGAGCAAGCAGCTCGCGGCAACCCGGAACTCAGGGCGGCGGCGAATCAGGGAAAGCCTCCGATTGCAGCGACTGGTAAGCCGGGCGATTTTCGCGGCAACGCTGTGCCGGCGAGAGAGGCCGGAGCGCCCTATCGTCCGACGAATAACCGGGGCGGGAATGGTCGAGATGAACGTTCTGGAAACGGGCCGGGTGCTCGACCGGAGAACGATGTGCCGCGTCCGCCTTCGGCCATGACGCATGCGAAGGATCTTCCTCCGCATCCAATGCCGACTCCACGGGACACGGGAGATCCTAAACTTAATCAGAAGTTTCAGCAGCAACAGCAACATCTGTACACGAAGCAAAACCAGGAGCATGACCGGTTGCAGCAAAAGCAAGAGCAGGATCACCAACGGCAGGCCCAGCAACAACAGCAGGCGCAGCAACGCGCGAATCAAGCCAGGAATCAGCAGGCCGAACAGAGACGCCAGCAACAAGCGCAGAAAGTCGAGCAGCGACACCAGCAGCAAACGCAACAGCTCGAACAGAGACACCAGCAACAAATGCAGCGCGTTGAGCAGAGGCAGGCTCAGCAGCAACAGAGACAGCAAAGCCGTCAGCAGCCAAAGCGAAAATGAGCCGATACGGACTAAGCGAGTCTGATTGGGGACGAATGGCACGGCCTAAGCCGTGCCCTTCGTCTCGTTAGGGGTACGCGGAATCAGTGCAGGCTCTTAAGCCCGCGCTGCCAAACAAGGAAAGAGCAGGTCCCTCCACTCCGCATTTGCTTCGCTCTGCGAAGCGAATGCTCCGGTCGGGATGACAATTGTTTTTGGGCGCTCATTGCCCATTGCGCGCTGCTGTGAGTTCCCACGCGCCCCCTGAAGCCCCTTCCGGCAAAATGTTTCACATGGAACGGTTTTGTCGGTTGCATAGATCCAAGCGAGCCCTCCTATTTATGGCTTCCCGGAGTGACGGCCTCCGTATCGCTTCTGGCGGCAGCTGCCACCACGTCTCTCACTAGTTCGCGGCGAGACATCTCCTTGCCTTCCCGGTTGTGCAGGACCCGCACGCGACGCGCGGAAATATTCACGGGATCGAGCTTGAGAAGCTGGTTATTGCGCACGTGCGCCTGAAAGCGAAACCAATCTGTCCGGTACATGCGTCCGGCCGCATAGAACGTTATGGAGACCGCAAGCTGGCCTTCGTAGTCCTCGCCAGTGCTTTCAAAGAGGCGCTTCCCGAGGTCCTCGCTCCACGTGGTGCCGCCGACCAGCGGTTCGTTCAGAAAGTATCGCAGCGACGGCACCGCCATCGACAGCTTACGCATCTGCACCATCTGCATCAGGACAGAGATTTTCGCCAGGTTGGTGACCAGGATTCTGGCCTCGCGGGCGGACACCCTTTCGAGTTTGATGTGCAACTCCGGCGCCCATTCGCGCTCAAATTGCTCGCGAGAGAGTGCCAGACTCCGGTCGCTCGCCTCGGTGTACCGCAACGTCGCGCGCACCAGCACCAGGCTGACGATGGTCGTAACCACGGTCGCGATCAGCGGAATATAGGCCAGAATCAGAGTGAAAGGGATGGCATGCTGGTTGAACCACTGCAGCAGGTTCATCGAGGGATGGTCCTCCTGTACCCGCGCAGTCGAAGCCGGATTGGACCACTCTAGCGAAGCTTAGTCACCAGGGGATAGCTGCCGAAAAGACGTGTCCGCCCGGCCATAGACCTTGGTCATTTGCACGGGCCGAACGAGCAAGCGCGTGAATGCGTACTCCGAGAAATGCGCTTTACGGCACCGCTGAAGGGGTGCCTCGCAACGAATCTTGCTTCCATCACAGATTGCTTGACAGGCTATCTCAGGACGCAGGATTGCCCCGGCATCCGGAATTGGAATTCCACGCTGGCGAATCGGGTTGGGTGTTAATTTCATAAATGGCCCTTGCCGCGAACAGTACTCCCGCCGCGTTACAGCATTGCTCTGCGGAAATCGGCCAAGGCTTATTCCGGGCTCGTACCGGTGCCTGGGACGATCTTCGTCGTTCTTGCACCCTGGTGGGAGCGTTGGTGGGCGCTGTGTTTGGGCGCATTACTGTGCTTGCTGGGGCTGCGGTGGATCATCGCCATTCGCACTCGGTCGCTGGAAAAAGACCGTCAGAGACTTGAGGAGGCGGTGGCCTTACGCAGTGCCGAGTTAGCCGCCGCCAACCGGCGCCTGGAAGAGATGTCGTTGACTGATCCTCTGACGGGCTTACAGAACCGCAGATTCTTCGACCTGACAGTTCCGCGCCAGGCACAGCAGGCGTTGCGGGCCTATGAGACATCCGGGCCGGAGCATCCCCCGCAGGATCGCGATCTGCTTCTCTTCTTCATCGATCTGGATCATTTCAAGAACATCAATGACCAGCATGGCCATGCCATTGGCGACAGAGTACTTGTCGAAGCGGCCCGGCGGCTCAACGCAGTTGTCCGCCAGGTCGATGCGATCGTCCGCTGGGGTGGAGAAGAGTTTGTGATCGTATCCGACGGGAACAACCGGTACCGGGGACAACATTTGGCACAACGGATCCTGGAGTCCATCGCCGGTACCCCCTTCGACCTTGGTGAGGGCGGCGAGCAACGTCTGACGTGTTCGGTAGGTTGGGCACCCTATCCGTGGCTGGTGACACGTCCGGACGAGTTCCCGCTGGAGAAAGTTACCGTGTTGGCCGACCGCGGATTGTACCTGGCAAAATCCGAAGGACGCAATCGCGCGGTTGGATTGCTGCCGCCGGCGAAAGAAAAAACATCAGCAGGTGCGACGGTAGATCAGGCCGATATTCGCTTCGTGCGCGATATCGGGCCAATGGCGCCAGGAGAATCGGCCAACGTTGATGAGGAACCAGTCTCTCAGTAACGTTGTGAATCCCTGCCGTCGCGGAGAATCACCGAAAGAAGGCTTTGCCCCAAGTAGCAAAGCCTTTGTTCCCTCCCCTTAGATGGCGCATTCTGCGGCTTGTCGAGAGCGGCGCCACTTCGTCCTCCAATCAAAAGCAGGTCCCTCCACTCCGCAGAATCGCCGGAAAACCGGCGATTCTGCTCCGGTCGGGATGACAAATCAAACTCAGTCGGAGTTTCCTGGTCGGAGTTTCCTTAACCGATTCCAGAAGCTTTAGGTTCTGTTCGCATGGTTGGCGATGTTTTTCTGCGGGCTGCGTTGAAAGTGGGATAGGCTCTGGGGCCGGCGACGGACTCTGGCCTTCCCCGGAAAGGCAGTTGCCACGCTCAAAAAATACTCTTGACATATATTCCTATATCGGCATATATTTACGTCATGGCACGAGCGGCAACGACAACGGACGTCTTCAACGCAGTCGCCGAGCCCCGGCGCCGCGAGGTGATTGCGGTCCTGGCAGATGGAAGAGAGTACGCGGTGGGAGAAGTGGTCGGGCGCTTGCGTATGTCACAGCCGACTGTCTCGAAGCACCTCGGCGTGTTGCGTAAAGTCGGCGTGGTGTCGGTGATCAAGCGTGGACAGCACCGGATGTATCGGCTCAATGGCGCCGAACTGAAGCCCCTGCATGACTGGGTGAAAACGTTTGAGCGGTACTGGACGCATCAGCTCGGTCAAATCAAGGAACGGGCAGAGCGAAAAGCTTTGGAGCAAATCATTTCAACTGACACAAAAAAGGAGACGTAAATGGCAACAAATATTCAGGAACAGGCGGTTCACACGTTTGAAATCATCAAGCAGGAAGAGATTGCGGCCCCCCTCGCAATTGTGTTTGAAACAATTCTGGAACAGATGGGGCCGTTGAACTCAGTGCCCAACGGTGGGCCCATGCCGATGAAGTTAGAGGCCTGGCCGGGCGGACGTTGGTTCCGCGACTTGGGCAACGACACGGGACATTTCTGGGGCACGGTACAGGCGATCAAGCCGCCTTCCCTGCTGGAGATCTGTGGGCCACTTTTTATGTCAACGCCCGCGACCTCCAATATCCAGTACCGGCTGACCGAGGAGAAGGGACTGACGCGGGTCCGGTTTGTACATCGAGCGATGGGCTGGATCGGCGATGCGGATCGCGGCGTGGAGGCCGGCTGGACGGACCTGATCACCCGCATCCGCAAGGCCGCAGAAAAGCGGAGCTAGCCATGTGTCCGGCATGCATCGCAACCGCGGCTTGGATCGCTACCGGCGTCACGTCCACCGGAGGAATCTCAGCCATCGTCGTAAGCAAGCTCCGTCGTAAGAAGAATATCAAGCAAGAACAAAATACGAACCCACAAAAAGGAGAGAGTCATGGAAGTACAGAGCATGGAAGCGCCAGCCGTTAACATCCCGAAAGTCGTCTCGCGCGAGGCCTGGCTGGCAGCGCGCAAAGAACTCCTCACCAAGGAGAGAGAGTGGACCCGCCAGCGCGATGCGCTCAGCGCTGAACGGCGCAAGCTGCCGATGGTGCGCATCGACAAAGACTATGTGTTCGAAGGACCGAATGGCCGTCGGACTCTCGCTAATCTATTTGAGGGCAGGCGCCAGTTGATCGTCTACCACTTCATGTTCGATCCGGCGTGGGAAGTCGGCTGCAAGAGCTGCTCGTACGTTGCCGATAACCTCTCGGGAGCGGTGGTGCACCTTGCGGCCCGAGACACTTCGTTTGCGGCGATCTCGCGCGCGCCTATCGCGAAGATCGAGGGTTTCAAGCAACGCATGGGATGGACTTTCCCATGGCTATCATCGAACGCCAACGACTTCAACTACGACTTCCACGTCACCATCGACGAGGCCCATCCCGAGTACAACTTTCAACCGGATTACTACTCGCGAGCGAAGGAACTGAAAAGAGGCCCACAAGCGGGCGAAGCGCCGGGTCTCAGCGTCTTCCTGCTGGAGGGAGAGCAGGTCCATCACGCCTATTCGACGTATACACGAGGCCTCGATCTGTTCCTAAACACATACAACCTCCTGGATCACACGCCGCTCGGCCGCCAGGAAAACGGCAGAGGCATGGCGTGGCTGCGCCACCACGACAAATACTAACAATCGTGGAAAATAAATCTTGTTGTAGGAGACGGGGTGCTTCCTCATCGTGATGAGAAGCGTCTCGTCTCCGAACTTTCACTCGAAGGCGAAATCGGCTCGGTCTCGGAGAGATTCTGTTTTCCATATGTTTTCTCTACCGAGTAATGGAATCGATACAGAACATCAACCCAGACATATGTCTAGTACACAGTGTCTTCAAGGATTTGTGCGACGATTGTTATGGCAACTGACGTGCCGGAACTTTGTTAATTGGTGCTGTGTTTCTTGATTTCTTCCCCCTGCGCAAGAAGCCTAACAAGCAATTCAACAGACACACTGGTGAATACCAGAGGAGAGGGTCCATGTCCGCAAGACAGAAGTTGTTCGCAAGCGTTTTGATGTTGGGCATTTTTTCGGCAGCGGCTTTCGCCCAGACCGGGACTATTAAGGGAACTGTGACCGACCCCAAAGATGCGGTGGTGCAGGGCGCGACTATCACTCTGAGAAACACAGCTACCGGTGCGGTTCGGGCAGTCGAGAGCGGAAGTAGCGGCGTTTTCACAGCCACGAACCTTCCTGCCGGAATCTACGATGTGAGCATCGCGAAGGATACCTTCAAGACTGCACTGGTTCCCGCCGTCGTTTTGACGGTCGACCAAGTCCAGAGCATCAATGCGAAATTGGAAGTAGGAGCAGCGTCGGAGCGCATAGAAGTGAGCGGCGACGCTTCACCGATCGATCTGGAAACATCACAAGTGAGCAACGTGGTAGATTCCCGTCGTACGCTGGACTTGCCCTTAATTTTGCGCGATCCCTATCAGCTTGTGCTTCTTTCGCCCGGAATCACGCAGAGCAACAGCGGACTCGGTGGATTTTCTTCCAACGGATCCAGCGAGCGAAACAACAATTTCTTGCTGGATGGCCAGGACAACAATGACACTTCTGTTCCGGGCCTACCAACCGGACTGGTAGGCGCAAATCCGGACTCGATGGAGGAGTTCCGAGTAATCACCAACAACTATTTACCCGAATTTGGCCGGAATGACGGCGCGATCATTGACGTAGTGAGCAAGAGTGGTACGAACCAGCTGCACGGCGACGCCTACTGGTTTGGCCGCTATAATGCGCTGGGCGCGCGCGACTATTTCAATCACCACATTGATCAGAATACCGGGAAGATCGAAAAGAAGAATCCTTATGTGCGCAACCTGTTCGGCTTTTCGGTGGGTGGACCGATTCAGAAAGACAAGACATTCTTTTTCTTCAACGATGAAATTCAGCGGTTTCGAACGACCTTAACACCCCCCGCAGTCACCGTGCCGACTGCTGCGTTCAAGTCTGGTCTGTTTACCTATACGGACGCGAACGGCGCGCACGCGATCGACCTTACGACTCCTGGCTCGCCAAATAATGCCCAAGGTTTCGCGCTCGACGCAACCACAGCCAATATTCTGAAACTCTACCCCAATCCAAACGGCGCTTTGAGTAGTGACGGGCTAACAGGTTCGTTGTTCTTCCCTTCGAAGTCGGCGGCGGACGGGTACACTCTGACTGCCAAGATTGACCATAATTTTACGAGCAACGAAACACTGTCGGTTCGCGGCTCTTACGGCAAGGCTCAAGATCCCGACCCATCCCATGACGAATTTTTGCCCGGGTTAGGAGCAACCGGAACTCGCGATCACGTCTACCAGTTTGGACTCAATTTGACCTCGACTCTACGATCGAATCTGGTCAACGAAGCAAAGTTCGGTTTCAATCGCAACGATAACCCGTTCTACTGCGGTGGATTATCGGGAATCGACGCCATTTCAGGCAAGGATAGCTTGGGCAACGGTCGCGACTTTCTGGTTCCTGCCGGTGTAACGGGATTTGGATGCCTACCGCTCGGGGATAGCAACGGTCAGGGTCGCCGAACCGGAACGTGGAGTGGCGCCGAACAGCTTTCCTGGGTGCAGGGGAGCCATGCCTTCAAATTTGGAGCTGAGTATCGACGCATCTATGAACTCGGCGCCGACAACTTTGGATCGCGCGATCAGCTTAGCTTCAGCGGGTATTCTGCTGGGCAGCCTCCGGCTGCCTTCGTCAACATCAATCCGGGTCCGCTCACCCGGTGTGATCCGAATAACATCATCCTCGCCAATTGCGGCACCAGCCAGTTGCAAGATTTCGCGGATTTCTTGTTCGGAGCGGCGTCCAGCGAGGGTCAGAGCCAGTTCTTCGACAAGAACGGAACCCGAACTGCGACTGACAACAGAAGCTTCCGCCAGAATGAGTACGGGTTTTACGCGCAGGATAGTTGGAAAATACGATCCAATCTGACTGTGAACTATGGCATGCGGTACCAGTTCAACGGAGTACCGTACGAAATTCACAACAACCTGTCGAATCTGTATGTGGACCCGAGCGGCGCGGCCCCATTCACTTTCCAACTGGCCGGACCGGGCACTGGAAGACTGCTCTACAATAACGACACCAAGAACTTTGAGCCGCGCGTTGGATTTGCATGGGATCCGTTCCGCGATGGGAAAACGTCAGTGCGCGGAGGTTTCGGAATCTTCCACGATCGCGTCTTTGGCAACCTGTTTGGCAACGTACGCGGAAACCCGCCGTTTAACGGTACCTTCGGTTCGAACCCGAACCTGCAAACGCCGGAGAATCTTCCATTCCCTAGCGCTGTGCCAGTTTCGCCAATCGTGCAGAACGGCTCGATCACCGGTTTCACCGTACAGCCAACCCTGATCGATCCGAATCTGCGAATGCCCTATACCGAAGGCTGGAACTTTGGCATTCAGCGCGAAGTTATGAAGGACTTGACAGTCGATGTGAGCTACGTCGCCAAGAAGGGCGTGCACGGACTCCGGGTAGTCGACGGCAATCCTCCGGATCCGCTCTTAGTTCAACAGCTGATCGCAACGGGTGCCCTACCTCCAGATCAACTTCAGTTCAGCATCTTGTATTTTGGTCAGGAATTCGGCTTAACCCCGTTCGATGCGGTACACAATAACGCATTCGCCACAGTGAACGGCGCGGGCGGTGGCGCCGGGCTCACTCGATCGATTGGCAATTCAAATTACAACAGCTTGCAACTCAATGTGACGCGTCGCTTTGCCAAGGGATTCCAGATCCAGGGAGCCTACACGTATTCGCATGCCATCGCGGATTACGGCGACGTTCTCAATGCGGCTGCCGGCAATCGAAATTTCCCTCGGAATACCCACGCGATCGCGAATGAGCGGGGCAACTCTGATTTCGACATTCGGCAGCGATTTGTGATGAACTATATTTACGAGTTGCCGTTTGGCCGCGGCAAAGGTCATTTGAACTCGGGTCTGGTGGGCCGCGCGCTGGAAGGATGGCAGCTGTCCGGGATTTCCAGCTTCCAAAAGGGCCACCCGTACGACGTCTTTTTCAATCAGGATGTCGAACATACAGGTGTTTCCGGGCGTGCCACCATCATCGGGAGCACGCGCATACCTGCAGGCAGCGCCAAGACTCAAACCGGGCCGCTAGCCAGCGCATTCTGCACCATCGCCAGCGGACCCGGGGCTTGCATTCCATTCGGTGTTCCGGGCAACTCCGGCAGGAACCACTTCACCGGGCCCGGCATCAATCGCTGGGATATGGTGCTCGCGAAGAACACGAGCATCACCGAAAAGGTGAAGCTTGAGTTCCGTTTTGAGGGCTATAACGTGTTCAACCACGCGGAATTTGCGCAGCCCGACAACTTGCTCCAAGACACGGGTACGTTTGGCACATCCACGGCAACCCTAACTGAAAATGACGGCACCACGTCGGCCCGTCAGCTGCAGTTCGGACTGAAACTGAAGTTCTGATCTGTGTGTTAGGAGAGACTCTCGGGCCGACCTTCGGGTCGGCCCTTTTTCTACGGTGGTTGCGCAAACGCCGCCACTGAACACTATTGATCTTCTCTGCGGAGGAGTCTTTCGCCCGTTTTGTACCTCGCAGCAAGGCGGGCGAGTCTGCAAACTGACTAGGACTAGCGTCCAGCAGCGGCGGCGCGCTTGGCAATCCCGACTACCGCGATCTTCACGGGCTCGACCTTGTGTTGGTCGTCGTCGGCTAGCAGGTCGGCGCCATTCTTAACGGCGGAGTCGCAGCGCTCGCAGAGAGTGACATGGCCATCGCAGGCCGGTGCTTGCACCGCGTGGCTGCTGTGCTTGCACATCCAGCCCTGTATTTTCCCGCTCTGATTCTTTACCACCGTGATTCTCGTAGCCATGAAATCCTCCGAGACTCATTCTCGCGGGCTTCGGCGCGCGCGCAAAGTTACGCCGGACCAGTCACGGATGGCTTTTTAGGGGCAAACTGATACAGGAAGATGCGTTCCTGGAGGTACATGGACCATTGGATCGTTTTTCGCTGGATGGGTGAATCAGAACTCTAATCGAAGGAGCGCCCTTTTCCGGTCGGTTTAGGTAAGGAAAACTCTGATGAAGGCTTCCTCCAAAAGCAGGTCCCTCCACTGCGCAGAATCGCCGGAAAATCCGGCGATTCTGCTTCGGTCGGGATGACAAATTGAACTTAATCAGGAGTTTCTTAGGTCGTAGCGATCCAGGTTCATGACCTTGCTCCACGCGGCCACGAAGTCCTTCACGAACGTCTCCTTCGAGTCGTCGCAGGCATAGACTTCCGCGATTGCCCGGAGCTGGGAGTTGGAACCGAAGACCAGATCAACACTGGTGCCTGTCCACTTGATTGCGCCCGTCGCGCGATCATGGCCTTCAAAAACCCCTTCCGAGGTGGTGGAGGCCTTCCATTCCGTACCCATGCTGAGCAGGTTGACGAAGAAATCATTCGTCAACGTCTCCGGCCGGTTGGTGAAGACTCCGTGCTTGGACTGCATGGCGTTCGCATTCAGCGCACGCATGCCGCCGACGAGGACCGTCATCTCGGGAGCGGTGAGCTTCAGCAGCTGCGCCTTATCGACCAGCAGGTCTTCCGCTGGCCTTTGCTGTCCGAGACGGCGATAGTTGCGGAAGCCGTCCGCGGCCGGCTCGAGTACGGCGAAGGAGTTTACGTCGGTCTGATCTTGCGAAGCATCCGTGCGGCCCGGCGAGAAGGGAACCTTCACAGCGTGGCCGGCTTTCTTCGCAGCTTCTTCGACGGCTGCGCAGCCGCCCAGGACGATCAAGTCCGCCAGCGAGACTTTCTTGGGGCCGCTGTTGAATTCCTTTTGGATCGCTTCCAGCTTGCCGAGGACCTTCGCTAATGCGGCGGGCTGGTTCACGTCCCAATCCTTTTGCGGCGCGAGTCGAATGCGGGCGCCGTTGGCCCCGCCGCGCTTGTCGGAGCCGCGGAAAGTTGACGCTGAAGCCCAGGCCGTCGTCACCAGTTGGGAGATGGACAGTCCGGAGGCAAGGATTTTGGTCTTGAGAGCGGCAATGTCCTGCTCGCCGATGAGTGCGTGATCCACGGCAGGAACAGGATCCTGCCACAGCTGGTGCTCTTTTGGAACGAGCGGGCCGAGGTAGCGGGAGACGGGGCCCATGTCGCGGTGGGTCAGCTTGTACCACGCTTTCGCGAAGGCATCGGCGAACTGATCCGGATTCGCCAAGAAGCGCCGCGAGATCTTTTCGTACGCCGGATCAAATCGCAAAGAGAGGTCGGTTGTCAGCATGGACGGGGCGTGACGCTTGGATGGATCGTGCGCATCCGGCACCGTTCCGGCGCCTGCGCCATTCTTCGGTCTCCACTGTTGCGCACCGGCGGGACTCTTGGTCAGCTCCCATTCGAAGCCAAAAAGATTTTCGAAAAAGTTGTTGCTCCACTTGGTCGGCGTGGTGGTCCAGGTGACTTCCAGGCCGCTGGAGATCGTGTCACCTCCCTGACCTTTGCCAAATTTGCTCTTCCAACCAAAACCCTGCTCCTCGATGGCGGCGCCTTCGGGTTCGCGGTCGACATACTGTTTCGGATCGGCAGCGCCGTGGGTCTTACCGAACGTGTGACCTCCGGCAATTAACGCGACTGTTTCCTCGTCATTCATCGCCATGCGGGCGAATGTCTCTCGGATGTCCCGGGCAGCGGCGATTGGATCCGGCTTGCCATTGGGCCCTTCAGGATTCACGTAAATCAATCCCATCTGCACAGCGCCGAGAGGATTGTCGAGTTGACGATCGCCAGTGTAGCGCTTGTCGCCCAGCCATTCGGCTTCCGGCCCCCAATTGATGTACTCTTCCGGCTCCCATACATCTTCGCGTCCGCCACCAAACCCATAGGTCTTGAAGCCCATTGAATCCAATGCGACGTTGCCGGCGAGAATCATCAAGTCGGCCCAAGAAATCTTCCGGCCATATTTCTGTTTGATGGGCCAGAGGAGGCGGCGCGCCTTATCGAGGTTCACGTTGTCGGGCCAGCTGTTGAGTGGAGCAAAACGCTGTTGGCCAGAGCCCGCGCCGCCGCGACCGTCGCCGATGCGGTAGGTGCCCGCGCTGTGCCATGCCATACGAATGAAGAGACCTCCGTAGTGGCCAAAGTCGGCTGGCCACCAGTCTTGCGAAGTCGTCATCAAGGCATGCAGGTCCTTGACTACGGCATTCAGGTCGAGGCTCTTGAATTCTTTGGCGTAATTAAAATCCTTGTCCATGGGATCGGACAGAGGGGAGTGCTGATGAAGGATTTTGAGGTTCAGTTGATTCGGCCACCAGTCGGCATTCGATGGGGCTGTTTTATGTGTTTGAGCGCCACCCATTACCGGGCACTTGGATTCTTTAACTACCTCTGGCTCTGTATTGCCTGGGCCAGGTACGCCAGCCAGTACTTGCTTATCTTCAGACATGAGTTCCTCTTTTCACTTATGAAGTTGTTTTTACGTTTTTCGCACTGCAGCGCCGACAGAGGCCAAATACCTCGATCAGCGGCTGGGTTAAATCGAAGCCGTCCGGCGCCTGCCGGGCCAGCCTCTTGAAGTCAATGAAGTCACCTTGAATATCCTGCACAGATTTGCAGCGGGTGCAGACCAGATGATGATGGGATTCGAGATTGCCGTCCACGCGCAATGAGGGGGCATGGGGCGTGACCTCCCGCAACAGCCCGTTTTCGACGAACAGCCGCAAATTGTTGTAGATCGTGGCGAGAGAGACCGAGGGTACGCGCCGTTTGACGACGGCATGGATTTGTTCGGGCGAGTAGTGTCCCGGCGCAGCCACGACGGCTTTGAAGATAATCTCGCGCTGGTGCGTGGCGGCCATGCCATGCTTCCAGGCAAGCTCCCGAAACTGTTCATGACTCAAACGCATGATCTGTCTAGATAAGAATCATTATCAAACAATTTAGTTTGTTTAGCAATGGACGAGGGGGGACCGTTTCTAGCCTGAAAGCTGGCCGCGCGTTGCGGAGTTGGCTGCCACTGCATCGTGGATGAGTTGCGAGGGCCACCCGTGGGACGTTTCCCAGGCTCTTCTGACTAGGAGCCTGTCGATTGGCGGCTGTACGACACCTCAACGTAGCCGTTCTTGTAAGCGACTACATTCTTCAGATGCCACTTCTGCTCGACCCCGGAATCACCGAATAGGTGCAGTCCGTCGCCCAAGAGGATTGGCGCGATCATCAATCTGATTTCATCCACGAGGCCAAGCTTGAGAAAACCCTGACCTAACAGGGCTCCTCCCACCAGCCAGACGTTTCGGTATCGAGGCGCGAGTCTCTCAACCACCAGTCTCTTGAGATCGCCGGAGTAGAACTCCACGGTCTTTCTTGTGGATGGCAGTTCCCTGTTGGTCACGACCACCACCGGAGTATCGCCATAGGGCCAACCGAGTTCGAGTGCGTGCTCATAGGTGCGAGAACCTAGCACATAGCAGTCGATCGACTGGAGGACCTCTTCAGCGCCGTCGTCCGTAACTCCTTTTTCGTAGACATCGCCACTGTCCATCCACGAAATGCTGTTGTCCTTCTTGGCGATGAATCCGTCAAGGCTGGCAACTACGTGCAGCGTTACAGTTGATTTCATCGTTCAGACCCTTAGCGAGCCACGAAACGCTCTGCCGGCATAGTACGATTCCGCTCCGTTGTGATACACGAAGACACGGCCAAAGCGGCGATCACAAAAGAGGGCGCCGCCGAGTTTTCTCACGTCGGCAGGCGTTTTCACCCAGCTCGACGTTTTGGTATCGAACTCTCCAATTCCCTGCAGCTCTCGATATTGTTCTTCCGTCAAGAGCTCAATTCCCATGGCCGCTGCCACGTCCATAGCGTTGTCTTTGGGCTTATTTTCTTTCCTGGAAACGAGCGCTTCACGGTCATAGCAAAGACTTCGGCGGCCCGTAGGACTTTCCACTGAGCAATCGAGAAATATATATTCGCCAGTCTTCTTGTCCTGACCAACAACATCCGGTTCACCGCCCGTGCGTTCCATTTCGCTGAGTGACCAGAGCTTTGCGGTATTGGCCTCCAGCTTTGTTTTTATCTTGGCCCATTCCAGACCTTGATGGCGATTCATGTTCTTCTCAAAGCGGGCTCGCAATGCTCCGAGAAGTTCCTCGCGTTGTTTTGGTGACAACTCTTGTCTTGTTTTAACGCTTTTCATATGGATTCGCCGCTCAGTAATTCTTCGGTTGGGTCATGCTGAACACGTTGCCAAAAGGATCTTTGAATATCGCCAGCACACCAAAAAATTCATCTTTGGGTTCGGAGATAAACTCTACGCCTTTGGCCTTAAATTCTTCGAACGTCTTGCGGCAATCGGCGGTATGGAAGGAACCGGTGCTGAGCCAGCCTCTCTTCAATAGTGCGGCCATCGCGTCAATATCCTTCTTCGCCGCGTCGGAGGAGTTTCCGCCCTTCATTCCCGGGGGCGCGGCGCTGCCCACTTTTAGCAGGGTAATCTCGACCTCGGACTGTCCTTTGGGAGCGACCGTCAGCCACCGAAAGCCGGTGGGCGACGTGTAATCCGCCTTGACTTCAAAACCCAACTTAGGGAGCCTGGGTCAATGTTCTGAATCCAAAAACTGCGATCTTCTTCTTTGCGTTTTTACCGCAGTTTGTGAATCCGGCGCGCGGGCACGTGAGTCTTCAGTTTCTGTCTCTCGGACTGCTGTTTACGATATGGGCCTCGTCAGCGACAGCGCGTGGGGACTCACCGCAGGATCGGCGGCGGGATGGCTGCGGCGCAATCGAGCATACACCCGAAATCAGAAGTATGTTTCTGGAACGGTATATATGGGCCTGGGCCTGGCGACCGCGATGAGCGGATCGCGGCATAAGTAGCGCGGCGCTCTGGAACTTCACTTCACCGTGCCGACTTTTTCAATAGGCCAATATCCGAAAACGGCTTTGCCGACAACGTAGCTCTGCGCGACGGGGCCAAATTCACGGCTGTCTTTCGAGAGATTCCGATGGTCGCCCAGCATGAAGTAATAACCTTGCGGGACCGTTATCTCCGGCTGCGAACTCCAGTCGGCGTATTGAGAAGGCACATAGTCCTCGGTCAAAGGCTCACCGTTCACATAAACCAGACCTTTTTCGATACGAATCTTGTCGCCCGCCAGGCCAATCACCCGTTTGATGAAACTCTTAGAGGTATCCAGAGGATAGCGGAACACAATTACGTCACCCCGGGAGATGGGTTCCAGCCGATAGACAAATTTATTGATGAAAATGCGTTCCTGATCGTCCACGCCGGGCATCATGCTGGTACCCTCCACCTTGACCGGTTGGTAAAGGAACACAATAAAAAATCCCGCGAACAGCAGCACGATTACCAAATTGCCTAGCCAAACCCGAAGAATTTGAGCAACGTTAGGCCGTAGAGGTGGAGCTGATGGCGCGGCGGCCGCTGGCTGTTCCGTGGTTTCGGTGTTCTCTGGTTCCATGCACCCTCAGGAGTCAACTTAAGTCGTTCTGCAATTCCCACTGTTTTTGATGCAATTTCCCGGCCTATCGGCAATTCGCGAGTCTGTGCCCAATTCTATGGTCCAATTCTATGGTCCAGGGCCGAGCAGCGCAATGTCCGTTTCCTGTGTACTCCTCTAATACCACCGGGTCCACCGAGTTGTGCAATTCGCGGTAGAATAATCTGTAGCGACAGACGAGGTCCCACCCGGAAGGTAAGCATGTCAAGACGGCTCCTGACTTTGATGTTTCTGTTCGTCGTCACCATGACGATGTCCGGCCAGTATTCCGATCAGCCGAAGCCGGAGATTCCGGCCTATAACAAGGTGCCGCCGGCGAAAGGCGAAAAGCTGCCCGCCATCTTGACCAAAGATCAGCTGTGGGGATCGAACGGCGACCCCTTCCAGACGCACGCTTACGAACTGGCGTCCAAGATTCCGGCTGTAATTCATCAGATGCCGTGTTTCTGCTACTGCGATCGCATGGGGCACAAGAGCCTGCACAGCTGTTTTGAAGGCACCCACGGCGCCGAATGCGATATCTGCCTGAAAGAGATGTATTACGTGTATGGGCAGAAGAAGAAGGGCCTCACCGTCGCGCAGATTCGCAAGGGAGTGATCGCTGGGGAGTGGAAGAAAATCACGCCGGAAGACGCGGCGGCTCTGAACTAGTTTTGCGGGAAGGGTTTAGGCGGTTTTCCACAGCCGGATATCCGGCTCGGTCTGGTGTCGCCCTCAAGCTTATTCTAGAGAACCAGGTAGAACCAAAGGTCTTACTTTGAATTGTTTCACGTAAGCAATTGAAAACAATATGGTAACGAAAACTACATCCAAAGCAATTAAGCCCTCCACAACATCCGCGATCAAGGCAGTTGTGGCGATCGACCCTAAATATACACAGGCTGTGCAAATGTACGAGACCGGAATCAAGGCCATGCAGGAGCGCAAATATGACCGCGCGAAGGTCTCTTTCCACAAGGTCATTGAGGCCAACATTCGGGAGCTTGGCGACCGCGCCCGTATCCATATCAGCGCCTGCGACCAGCAATCCGCCAAGGCCGCCTTGGAGTTCAAAACCTCCGAAGAGCATTACGATTACGCGGTTTCGCTCATGAATTCCGGCGACTACGTTTCGTCGCGGGAGCATCTGGAAAAGCTGCACAAGACTGCCGCGAATAAAGACCATGTCGTCTATGGTTTGGCCACGCTGGATTGCCTGACCGGGCACCTCGAGGATGCGCTGCGCCGTCTGCATGAGGCGATCGCGGTCAACCCGCAACTGCGTTTTCAGGCTCGCAACGATTCCGACTTCCAGAACCTGGCGGAAGATCCGCGCTTCACCGAACTGCTCTATCCGGATCCGGGCGCGGAAGCGGTTCTGGCCGGCCATGAAGCCGACATAGAAGAAGGACAGTAAGGCGCATTCATGCGTGGGAATCCGGCTCCTTCGGCAGAGTTGCGGCCGCTCCACGTGGTCGCAATGGGCGGAGGGACGGGCTTATCTACGCTGCTGCGCGGCCTGAAGCACTTCACGCCGCCGCCAGGGAAATCGGCGGTTCGACACAGCACGGAATGTATTGCTGAACTTTCCGCCGTCGTTACGGTAAGCGATGATGGCGGCTCCAGCGGGCGGCTGCGCAAAGAACTCAACATGCCGCCTCCGGGCGATATCCGCAGCTGCATCGTCGCTCTCTCCGAGGACGAAGCGCTTCTCTCCCGGCTGTTTCAGCATCGCTTCCAAAAAGGTTCCGGGCTCGAGGGACACAGCTTCGGCAACCTCTTCCTGGCTGCGCTCACTTCGGTGGCTGGCGACTTTACCGACGCGGTGCGGCAATCCTCGGAAATTCTTGCTACGCGCGGACGCATCTATCCAGCAACCACCTCGCACATTGAACTCGAAGCGGGCATGCAGGACGGCACGCGCGTACGCGGCGAGACCAACATTACGGCCAGCAGCGGGCGCATTGTTCGGCTGGAGCTCGTCCCCGCGGATGTAGAGCCTTTGCCGCAGACGCTGGAGGCCATCGCTCACGCCGATCTGATCACGGTGGGGCCGGGATCGCTGTTCACCAGTCTTGTTCCAAATTTGCTGGTTCGTGGAATTCCCGAGGCGATGATTGCTTCCCCTGCGGTGAAAGTTTTCGTTTGCAATTTGATGACGCAGGCGAATGAGAGTCTCGGCCTGACCGCCGCCGACCATGTGCGCGCGCTGCACGAACATGCGGGACGTCCGATTTTTGATTTCGCGCTCATCAACCGCAAGCCGGTATCGCATAACGTAAAGGCGCGCTACGCACTGGAGGGAGCGAGCCAGATCGCCGCCGATCTGGATGCGCTGTGCTCCATGGGAGTCTGCCCGCTGATTGGAGATTACCTGGTGGAGGGAGAAAAGGCTCGCCACGCGACCGATCAGGTGGCGGCGGATCTGATTCATCTGGCGCAGCAGGTGATGCGGTTGGGCAAAGAGACTGTTTTGGCGGGGTCGGGGTTTGTGGTGGGTCAGAAGGGATAGCCTTCAATACCATAAATACACGGGACGGCCCATCCTTCGTTTCTCGAATCCCACTCGGGATGGGCCACCCTCAGCTTCTATTCTTTCTTAGTTAGGTTAATTCCCTTCTGTGGCATGCAAGACTAGGTTTTGAAACTTCTGGAACTGACTGACGGAGGTCCCGGATACATACACGCCGCCCGAGGAAAAGCCGAGCACACCGAATGGGGAAACGCCGCGTCCGATGGGGGGAGACGGATTGATCGTCCACTGCTTGCCATCCCAGTGTTCAATCACACCGGTTTGGTTCACGCCGATATCCGCGCCACAAGCGGTGCAACCAACTGCCCAGATATCTGTGCTGGAGATGGCACTGATCGCGCGAAGTTCGTTCACCGTCGTCAGGTTCGGGCTGGACACCACGGTCCAGTCCTTGCCATCCCAGTGAGCAGTCAGAGTAGCCAGTGCGTTGTTCTTGGACTGGCCCCCCACGACCCAGACATCGTTCGTGGCAATAGCTGCGAGTCCGCCCAAGGTTGCTTGTGCCAAAGGAAAGGGCACATTCTGGAATTTCTGACCGTCAAAATGCAGGATGGCCGCCCTCGGGGGGAAAGTGTGACCCGTCACCCAGACGTCTGTCGAAGAAATGGCAGCGATCGGCCCGAGGGTTAGCGTTTGACCTTTCTTGAGCGGGGGAGTGGGCACCACACTCCACCGGATTCCGTCAAAGTGTTCGATCAGAGGGAGTGGTTTCTGGTTGTCGCTATGGGATTCGCCGGCGGCGAAAACGTCGGTGCTCGCGATGGCTTTTACGCCGAAGAGTTGATCTCCGGTTGCGAAGTGCGGACTGGGAACGACGCTCCACTTCTTGCCATCGAAGTGTTGAATCGTCGATGTGTAATGCTGCGTGGTGGAGTCGAAAACACTGCCCACGGCCCATACATCGCTCGGACTGAGTAGACTCACCGCTCGCATGTCTGCCATGAAGGGCAGCGCCATGGATACTGCATGCCACGTGGACCCGTCGAAATGCATTGCCTGTGAGAATGCGCCCACGGTCCAAATATCGCTTTCCGAGTCGCCAGAGATTCCGAACGCGAAGTTTGTGATGAGTGGGTTGGGCGTCTTTTGCTGGGTGAAGGTCACGGGAGCTGCTGTTGCGTCCCCGTTATCTGAGGTTTGAGCTTGAACCGAGATGATGGAGGTTACGAACGCCAGCAATACCGCAGCGACCGACGACCATCGGAATGAACTGAGAAACTTGTGCGAAATCATGGTGAAATAGTCCTTTTTCCTTTTGAGTAGTTGCTGTTTTGTCGCACTATGTTTTCGAACCGCACTTTCGGGCTTCGAGCAGTACGACTGCAATCAACGTAATCTTGCCCGGTCGCGGCGGTTGTCCCGCCCAGGTAAAGATTCTGTAAAGTCCTCTGCCGTTCGTTGAAAGTGTTACGTTGCACAATTGGAATTGCGCCGGATGGTGAACACGCGCCCTTCCCGGTGGGGGATAGCGGGATGTCTGAGGAAATGAAAGCGGGGAAGACTGGCCTATGGCACTTCCGAGAGGGTCGCAAGAGCGTCCACTAACAAACAACACGCCCTAAGGAGACGCTGATTAAGTGCCACCTTCAATCAAAAGCAGGTCCCTCCACTTCGCAGAATCGCCGGAAAACCGCCGATTCTGCTCCGGTCGGGATGACAGATTGAATTTCAATCAGGGGTTCCTTGGAGTGGAGGGGTTCATTCAAGAGTTGCGAAGGTGCATGGCCGTTTTCGACTTGTTGTAGACTTTCCGTCATGCGTAGACCTCTCTTCGCGGCGTTTGTTGTTCTGTGCTCTACCTTGCTCTTCCCTGCCCTGGCGACGGCTCAGAAGCCGATTCCCATACTGCTGGTGGATGGGCAAGCCGGCGGGCCCTATCATGTGTGGCAGCTCACCTCCTCCGTGTTGAAACTGGAACTGGAGGAGACAGGGATCTTCCAAGTGACGGTTACGACTTCTCCGGAGTTTGGCGGCGACTTCAGCAACTTCAAGCCCAAATTTGCGGACTACAAAGCCATTGTGTGGAACTATGACGCTCCGGACTGGCCTGCGGATCTTCGCACGCAATTGGAAGAATATGTGCGAAATGGCGGAGGTCTGGTCGTGGTTCATGGCTCGGACAACGCGTTTCCCGACTGGGTCGCCTACAACCAAATGACAGGGTTGGGAGGATGGAGAAATCGGTCGGAAAAATCGGGTCCGTATGTCTATTTCAAGGATGGCAAGCAGGTCTCCGATACAACTCCGGGGCCTTCGGGATCACATGGGGCCCGGATACCGTTCCAAATTGTGAGCCGCGCGCCTGAACATCCGATTATGAAAGGCTTGCCCAGTTCGTGGATGCACGCCTCGGACGAACTGTATGCCACGCTGCGCGGCCCTGCGCAGAGCATGACGGTGCTGGCAACAGCGTATTCCGATCCAAAGAATAAGGGTACGGATCGTGACGAGCCGATGCTGATGGCGTTGAGCTTCGGCAAGGGGAGAGTGTTCCACACGACGCTCGGTCATGATGTTGCGGCTTTAAGCTGTGTTGGGTTTGCGACGACGTATCAACGCGGAACGGAATGGGCGGCCACCGGGAAAGTGACGCAGAAAGTGCCAGCATCGTTCCCCACCGCGAATACGGTTAGTTTTCGGGTGGACATCGCCCGGATGGATCCAGCGTTCTTGAATAGTGCGCCTACGGCTGCGCCGCCTGCGCCGTCGCCCGCCAAGTAGGTTTGGGGCGGTTGTAGCCGCCTAAATCGCTATCGAACAGCAACGGTGTCGGTGTCGAAAGGGATTCCTCACTGCGTTCGGAATGACAAATAGGATCTTGCTGGTGGGTGTTTCGGTTAACGATGCCGTCCGGTGTACCATTCCATATGGCCTTCGCCTGCCCCACGGCCCGACCCAAATCCAACAACCTGGCGTGGTAGCCAAATCGCTGGTAAGTACGGCATACTCAGGATAGCGTTTGTACCCTGTTTGGTGCCCTTTTAAGGAGTAAGCCCAATCCTCGCATGAGAACATCTCGCCCTTCCCTAACCACATCAGCCTTGGTGTATTTGCTGATTTTCGCTTTGATCGGATGCAATTCTCAACCGGCCTATAAGGCGGTGGCCACCCGCGTCGAAACAAAACCAACGGCGGGCGATGGCATCCAGAAAATCCAGCACATTGTGTTTTTGATCAAGGAAAATCGTTCATTTGATCACTACTTTGGGACATTCCCGGGCGCGGATGGGGCAACGTCCGGAAAAATCTCCAACGGCGAGACGGTTCCATTAACCCACGCGTCCGACCTCATACCCGACGATATCGGGCATTCTTGGCGGGATGCCATCATCGCCATTGACGGCGGCCATATGAGAAAATTCGACCAAATCGCGGGCGGTAATGTTGATGGATATCGAGTTCCTTATACTCAGTTCCTGGAATCGGATATTCCGAACTACTTTGCGTACGCGCACAATTTTGTTTTGGCGGACCGGATGTTTTCGTCGATGGCTGGCCCCAGCTTTCCCAATCACCTGTTCACCATCGCCGCTCAGGATGGAGGAGTGCTGGACAATCCCCATCCCCAGAATGGAACGTGGGGCTGCGATTCCGACGACTTTCTAAGCGTGCCCGTAGCGCACGGGGATGGAAAAATCACAAACGAACCACCGTGCTTCGATTTTCAGACTTTAGCTGATTCGATGGAGAACGCCCATATTCCGTGGAAATACTACGCCCCGTCCAAGGGCCATTACGGCTACCAATTTTCGACACTCGACGCAATTCGACACATCCGCAATACTCCGCTATGGAACGAGCGTGTAGTACCAGACTCTCAGTTTGCGGCGGACGCATTAAGCGGACATTTGCCCGCCGTAAGCTGGTTGGTGACTGGAAGTTCCAATGACCACCCTGGGCGAAGCGTATGCAAGGGAGAGAACTGGGCTGTCGAACAACTCAATGCCGTCATGAAGGGTCCAGACTGGAATTCAACCGTCGTATTCTTGACGTGGGACGACTTCGGCGGGTTCTACGATCATGTGCCTCCTCCTGTCGTGGGCAACTACAGCCTGGGGCCTCGTGTTCCATTGCTCATTATTTCCCCATACGCCCGTAAAGGGTACGTCAGCCACACACAATACGATTTCTCTTCATTTCTGAAGTTTGTGGAACGCAGGTTTGGATTGCCGACTTTGACCGATGACGACCGCCGAGCCAACGACATGGTGGATAGTTTCGATTTCGACAGCCCTCCGCAGCCAACGCTATTTCTCCAGACGCACGAATGCCCGAAGCCCCCGGGGCTGTGGTCCAGAATCATGACCCATTGGGAGCGACGCAAAGTTCACCAAGCAGCCGTTGGCCATGATCTCGGCGATTGACGTCTTCGTCCCATGACCATCAAAGATCACAATCTTGACTACGTAGCGCTCCTCGGCATTAGTAGGAAGCTGGATGTCAGTGCGGCAACGCGCAAAACCAAGGTGGGATTGCTATCCGACGCAGCCACACGATTTTAAGAACCCAATTGGGAGCACGGGCGGCTTTTGCCGCGTCCTACTAAATCTTGACGCCTGACATGCCGTTAAATTCTATTGAAAGGGTGCTTGACCGTATCTCTGCATGAAAATATTTGGTTCTAAGTTACTCGGAGTGGGCTTGGCGAGTTTGGCGCTGGCTACTCTGGGAGGATGCAGTAAGTCGAAACCGGCTGCGGTGGTCGCGACACGTACCCCGACGCAACCCGCACCTGGTCAAGGTGTCCAGAAGATCCAGCACATCGTCTTTCTGATCAAGGAAAACCGAAGCTTCGATCACTATTTCGGAACCTTTCCGGGGGCGGACGGCGCCACCTCCGGCCAAACAGCCGATGGGAAGACGATTCCGATTTCGCACTCGCCCGATGTAACACGGTTCGACTTGGGTCACTCCTGGCGCGATGCGATCATCGCCATTAACGGCGGACGCATGAATGGATTCGACCAGATCGCGCTTGGCAACGTGGCCGGATACAAGCAAGCCTACACACAGCTGGAACAGTCGGATATCCCCAACTATTTCACCTACGCGCAGAACTTCGTTCTGGCGGATCGCATGTTTTCGTCGATGGCCGGTCCCAGTTTTCCCAACCATTTGTTTACGGTAGCGGCTCAGGATGCACACGTACTCGACAACCCGCATCCATCAAACGGGACGTGGGGATGCGATGCGGACGATGGGCTGACAGTTCCGGTGGACCACCCGGAGGAAGATCGTATTCGCATGGCGCCTCCGTGCTTTGATTTTCAGACCTTGGCGGATTCGCTGGAAAACGCTCATATTTCGTGGAAATACTACGCGCCGAGCAGGGGGCACTACGGATATCAGTTCTCGACGTTGGATTCCGTCAAGCACATCCGCAACGGCCCGCTTTGGGCACAACGTGTCGTGCCAGACTCGCAGTTTGCGGAAGACGCGAAGAACGGACGTTTGCCCGCGGTCAGTTGGCTGGTCACCGGAGAGGCCAACGAGCATCCACCTCGCAGCACCTGCATGGGAGAAAACTGGACGGTGCGTGAGATGAATGCGGTGATGCAAGGACCCGATTGGAATTCCACCGCTGTTTTCATCACTTGGGACGACTTTGGCGGGTTCTACGATCACGTTGCTCCGCCCTCCATCAGTTCCTACAGCTTGGGGCCGCGAGTGCCGCTGCTGATCATTTCTCCCTATGCGAAGCAGGGATATATTAGTCACCGGGAATACGAATTCTCGTCGTTCCTGAAGCTTGCGGAAGTCAGATTCAATCTGCCGCCCCTAACAGGCCGTGACAGCAAGGCTAACGACATGCTGGATAGTTTTGATTTCGAGCATCCTCCGCAGCCTACGCTGCTCCTGAAGGAGCGCGTTTGCCCGGTACCACCCGGACGTGTGGCTAAGTTCTTGTCGCTGGTCAAGGGCTACCTCACTAAGCAGAGCGTCCCCGAGGAGCAATAACACTGCGACCGATCGGCCAAGCCTGATTTTCGGACTCCCATCGGGTACCATTCCGGTGGGAGTTCCTACAGCCATTGAACCCACCATCCAATCTGCCGGCGCCTTCTAGTCGCGATCAGCGCCGGGTGCTGTCGTATCTGCTGCCCTCACTGGCGGATACTCTGTTCATCGCTCTGTTCGTCGCGCTGTGCTACGGAACACCGCGGCTGCAACTTCTGAGTGATGCGGGAATTGGATGGCACATCCGCGCGGGCGAGTGGATGCTGCAACATCACGCTGTCCCGCATGCAGATCTTTTTTCTAACGTGCCCAGCCGCCCGTGGTTCGCGTGGGAGTGGCTGTTTGATGTGGTAATCGCGTGGATTCACGGTTTGGGTGGTTTGAATGGGGTGTTGGCTTTTAGCGCCTTCCTGATGGCGATTTGCTTTGCGCTCTTGTTGCGTTGGACACTGCGGCGTGGGGCGCCATTGATGACAACGTTGGTTTTCGTTGCTTTAGCTGTGGTGGCGTCGACGGTACACGCTTTGGCTCGTCCGCATCTGGTCACCTGGCTGTTCACGCTAGTGTGCTGGTATTTGTTGGAGGAGAAGCGCCGGATTTGGTTCATACCACCAATGGTGTTGGTTTGGGCGAACGTGCATGGCGGATTCCTGGTGGCGTTCGCCTTGATGGGATTGAGTCTGGTGGGAGGACTTTGCAACACCCTAATGTCGCCTAGGAGCGACCGCGCGGAGCTCGCAAAGGGTTTCTGGCGGCTCGGCGCGGTGATGGCAACTTCGTTCGCGGCGAGTCTCGTGAACCCTTATGGGCTTGGTCTTTACCGACACATTTACGAATATCTTGGCGACCCGTTCATTCGGCAGCACAATCTTGAGATGCAGCCTCTGGATCTTCACTCGATTGGCGCCAAGGCCTTTGCTTTGCTGTTGCTTCTTGCGGGACTGGTCACGGTAACACGATACCGGCAGTTGCGGATAGCGGAAGCGCTTGTTTTGGTCTTCTTCGTCGCCTCGGCTTTGTTCTCGGTTCGCAACGTGCCGTTGGCAGCGATCGTCGTGACGTTGACGGTGGCTCCGCTGTTGCGAGAGGGCCGTGAGGGCACGGATGCTCTGGGCGGAAACCGTGTGGGATGGTTGCGGGAATTTTCGCAGCGGATGGAGGCAATGGAGTCACGCGCTCGAGGGCATGTTTGGGCGATTGTTTTCGTTGTTTTGACGATCGTCGTTTGCGGCAATGGCGGGTTTCTTTGGGGACACCCAGTCATTCAGGCTGGTTTTAATCCGGAGCGATTCCCACTTCGTGCGGTGGAGTTTCTTTCCCAGCATCCTGTGAAGGGTCCACTGTTCACGAACGATGCATGGGGTGGATATGTGATCTATCGCGAGTGGCCGAGCCTGCAGGTCGTAATCGATGATCGACACGATATGTATGGGTCCAACTACATGCGGGACTATCTAAAGATCGTGCATGGGGAGAAGGATTGGGAAGAACGACTGAACGCTACCGGCGCACACGCTGTGCTGATGGCAAAGGATGGCACGCTGGCGAGGCTCTTGCGCGGGAGCTCGGCCTGGCGGATGGTGTACGAGGATGATCAGGCTACGGTTTTCGCGCGGCAGTGATGGGCACGCGCGGTCTTAACCAGACTTTCGCACAAGCTTAGGCGCGCTTGCGTTTCGGTTGCATATCCAGAGTCCGGATCAGGCGGAATAGGTGGTTGGCGTGTACGCCCAGGATTCGCGCGGCTTCGGTATAGTTTCCACCAGCCTGATCGATGGCGCGCTCGATGAGTACGCGTTTGGCCTCTCGAATCCCGTCGTGCAAAGCCGTAGCGGTGCGGCCATCCGGGCCGGATTGTTCCAGAACCGATTCTGGCAAATCCTCCGGCAGGATCATTTCGGTGGAGCCGAGTACGACGGCGCGTTCAATCGCGTTTTCGAGTTCGCGCACATTGCCAGGCCAGTCGTAAGCGATGAGAGCGCCGCGGGCTTCGGCGGAAATGCCCCGTATGGCGCGTTTCAATTTTTCAGCGTACTGCTTGGCGAAGAAGGTCGCGAGAATCGGAATATCCTTGCGACGCTCGCGCAGGGGCGGCATCTTCACAGAAACTACGTTCAGGCGGTAATAAAGGTCGGAGCGAAATTCCTTCTTGGCTGAGGCTTCTTTCAGGTCGCGATTGGTGGCTGCGATCAGGCGAATGTTGAGAGGAATCGTTCGTGTTCCGCCGACGCGCTCGAACTCATGTTCCTGCAAAACCCGTAGCAGCTTGGCTTGCAGACCCGGGGCTAGCTCGCCGATTTCGTCCAGAAACACGGAGCCGCCTTCGGCCGTTTCGAGCTTCCCTTTCTTTTGGGCCACTGCACCGGTGAAGGCACCTTTTTCATGGCCGAAGAGTTCGCTCTCGAGCAGAGTATCGGTGATGGCCGCGCAATTGATGGCCATGAACGGCTTGTTCGCGCGAGAGCTATTTCGGTGAATCGCGCGTGCGACCAGCTCTTTGCCGGTGCCGCTTTCCCCTAAGACCAGAACAGTGGAGTCGTTCCCCGCCACGCGGCCGATGAATTGCTTTACGGACTGGATGCCTTCGCTCTCGCCGACCATGTCGTGAACAATGTCGAGTTCCTGCTGAAGGCGTTCGTTCTCGCCGCCCAGCCACTCCAACTGACGAGCGTTTTCGATGGCAAGGGCAACTACATTTCCCAACGCCGTCACCAGTTCGAGTAGCTCCGCATCGAAGCGAACGCCCTGGGCATTCGCGTCGAGGTAGATGGCGCCAAGCACTTTGCCCTGCACCTCAAGCGGCACAGCCAGCACGGAAAGGATTCGCGCCGTGATGATGCTCTCCGCGTCGCGCAAGCCTTCGTCGCCAGCAATGTCGTTGCAAACAACCGCGATGTTCTCGTCGAGAACGCGTCGGAGAATCGTCTCGCTGATATGTAATCGCTGGTCGGGCCCCAGTCGGCGATCCCAGCCGCGAACTTCACCGAACTCCTCCATGTCCTGAGTGAACACCAAGGCCACGCGCTCGGCAGGAGCGAGTTCAAGTAATGCCTCCACAACTTTGCGCTCCAGAGCCACCATTCCCTGAACTGCATTCAAGGTACGGCTGAATTCCAGAAGCACCCGCAAATCCTTGACCGTGCGCTCAGTGGCCGGTACCTCGGCATCCGTGCGCAGGTAGACCGCGTCCTGCTTTTTCAAAATGAAGGTTGCGCTATCACCGAGGCCGTCTGAACCGGGCGCAGCCGAGGTGGAGGAAGCGCGGTCGGCCATCCGCAAAACAAACATCGAATTGCCGACACGAATCTGGTCGCCGGGCAGAAGAGTGTGCTTGGTAACGGAGACGCCATTCACAAATGTGCTGTTCCGGCTGTCGAGGTCGACAATCTCAAAAGTAGCGCCATCGGAACGCAGCGCGCAATGGCGGCGGGACACCAGGGAGTCGAGGAGAGGGATGTGATTCGAGGGGTCGCGGCCAATCGTGATTTCGCCGTCTACAAAGGAGAAGACCTCTCCCTCGCGGGGCCCCTTGAGAACCTCGAGTCTTAGACCTGCGAAACCAACCTTGCCGCTCGGTTCGCCCATCACAGCCAGAGTATACCAATGGGCTGTGACTTTCGATACCTTTAACTGACCTAACAAATATGTTAGGTGGCCCCGCATTCGCGCTAGGGCTTCGGACTGTTTGACACGCCAGCGGGCGATGCGGCGCGAACACCACCCACCGGTCTAACTCATTCTTTATCAATGCCATACGCGAGTTGCTAGCGTTGTACGTCTCAAGATGGAACTTTGGTAACCAGCCTGCTTTATGTAAGCCGTACCGCAGACAACCAGTCTGATCCCCCGCAGGAAGGAGCAACACAAATGAAGATCAAAACGAACACGAAGGCCGGTAGCGCAGTCTGGGGTGGCTAAGTTCCCGCCCTCAGCCTTAAGGCTTCGGGGCTCCGAAGCTGACGCAGTCTTACAAAGTCATCCGAAAAAGATGTGGCAGTGAAATCCCAAGGAGGGCCCAATGAAGATCAAAACGAACACGAAGGCCGGCAGCGCAGTCTGGGGCGGATAGTTCGCCAAGTTCCCGCCGAAGGGTTGGGAGCTCGAACCTAAGCGAGTAAGCAGCGCAGTTCGATTCAGACATTCATGAAAAGGAGCGGACACCATGAAGATCAAGACCAGCACGAAAGCCGGCAGCGCAGTCTGGGGTGGTTAGTACTCCAGAACTGAAATCGTGTTCTCCGTTGGCCCGGAGAACTTAGTAACAGGTGAGTGGAACAAACGATCTTGCACCAAAGGTGAGGATTCCCCTCCTCCACCAACGGAAAAGGGAACCGAGAAATCGGTTCCCTTTTTTGCTTCCAATAAGACGATCAGTTCTGCGAGTCGAGGCTGGCGGCCTTCGTCATTCGCCTCGATCCGACCTTGCGGAGCGCAGATCGATTCCCAGGAGTTCGGCCTTTTTGTAAAGGTGGCTCCTTTCCAGACCCAGCGTACGAGCAGTGTTCGTAACGTGGAATTGATTCTTCTTCAACTCTGCCAGCATTGTTTCTTTTTCGAAATCGTGGACTCGCTGGGCTAAGGTCCCACTGCGATGATGAGACGCGTCGATACCGGCAGCTGAGTGCGAGGGCAACGATTGATTCACTGTGTCCTGATCTACCCGGCCATCTGCCGCCAGCAACATCAGGCGCTCGACCACGTTTCGTAGTTCGCGGACATTGCCAGGCCAGGGCTGTTCACACAGCAGGGCGACAGCTTCTGGGGTAAAGGTCATAGGCTTCCAGCTATTTTGGCGGCTGACCTGCGCTGCAAAGTGTTCGATGAGTATGGGAATATCCTCGCGGCGTTCTCGGAGCGGGGGAAGCGTGAGGGGGAATACATAAACGCGGTGATAGAGATCCTGGCGGAACTTCCCTTCCTTGACCAGCGCTTCGAGAATGCGATGCGTGGCGACGACTACGCGAACATCGACTTTGATGGCGTGATCTCCGCCGATGCGCTCGACTTCCGATTCCTCGAGAACGCGCAACAGCTTGGCTTGCATCATCAAAGGCATGTCGCCGATTTCGTCGAGAAAAATGGTTCCCCGTTGCGCCTGTTCGAATTTACCCAGGTGACGGGCAGCCGCCCCGGTGAAGGAGCCCTTCTCGTGGCCGAACAATTCGGATTCGATCAGTTCTGCGGGCACGGCGGCGCAGTTGAGGGTGACGAACGGGCCTGCGCTGCGACTGCTCTTTTCGTGTAGGGTGCGTGCAATCAGCTCTTTTCCGGTGCCAGTTTCTCCGAGAATGCAGACGCGCGACTCGCTGGCGGCTACGCGCTCAACCTGTGCCATGACGCGGCGCATGGCCTCGCCATGCCAGACCGGGGTGTGCTTGCCGAGGCGCTGGCGCAGTTCCTGATTCTCGTGCTCGAGGCGGCCCAACTTCAGAGCGTTGTCGACCGTAAGCAGGAGCTTGTCGGTGGAGATCGGTTTCTCCAGGAAATCCAACGCGCCGAGTCGGGTCGCTTTGACTGCCATTTCGATATGGGCCTGCCCGGACATCATCACGACTGGACTGGCGACTCCGGCGGTTTTTAACTCTTCCAGCAGAGTGAGACCATCTTTCCCGGGCATGACTACGTCGGAAAGAATCAGATCGAAAGGCTGAGCGGTTGCCAGCTCGAGGGCCTTGGCTGCGTTGTCGCAGACCACGGCCTCGTGTCCCGCGAGCCGGAAGGCGCGGGACAGCGAGGCAAGCGTGTTGGCTTCGTCGTCAACGATTAGAAGGTGCGCTTTAGGCGGCATGGTGGTTCTGTCTCCATAAACTTTGCATTAAGACATTCTTGAAAACACAATTTAAGGGCGAGCCGCTTCTCTCGGCATGCGTATTCGGAACAGCGTCCCTTTCTCCTTGCCGCTCTCCACGCTGATGTCTCCGCCGTGATCGCTGACTACCGATTGCACGATGGCCAAGCCAAGTCCTGTCCCGTACTGCTTGGTCGTGTAATAAGGGGTGAACAGGCGCTCACATTCTTCTTTCGTTAGACCCATTCCAGAGTCTCCGACGTCGATCTCGATGCCGCTTTCCACCGCCCGCGTGGCGAGGCGTAATGCGCCGCCGGAAGGCATGGCGTCAATCGCATTCAACACAAGGTTCGACAGCGCTTTGTGGAGCAGATCGGGATCCGCTGAAATCCTGGGCAGCTGCGAATCGAGGTCTAATGTCGACACGATCTCCGGCCTGCCGGGAGACTTGAGCTGCGCCTGATGCAGTCGGACGACGGCCCGCGCGACTTCGTTTACGTCGATCTCCTGCCGCTGCGGTTGCGGCATCTTGGAGAACTCGCTGAAGCGACCGACAATTTTCTTCAGGTTTTCAAGTTCCGCCAAGAGAGTTGTGGTGCTTTCCTGAAACACTTCTTCAAACTGGTTAGGATGGGATGCTCGCGCCCGGACCAGATTCTCCACCGTAACCTGGAGTGGAAACAGCGGATTCTTCAGCTCATGCGCCAGGCGGCGCGCCAGCTCGCGCCACGCTGCAACTCGTTCCGCTTGCACCAGATGATCGCGCTGCTGGCGCAGCTCGCCGGTCATGCGATTGAAGGCGGTTGCGAGTTCGCCCAGTTCATCGGAAGAGGCGACATCTACCTTGGCGTCCCAATCGCCCGCCGCGACGCGGCGGGACGCGTTGGCCAGCTCTTCGATGGGATGGGTGACGCGCGCGGCCAGCCAACTGCTAAGCAGGATGGCCAGCAGTAAACCCACACCGCCGACCAGCAGAGTCGCAGAAAAGATTCGGCGTTGCAGCTCAACCAGCGGGCGGCGCGAGCTGCCCACGAGCAAGACTCCTAGTAGCTCCTGCTTTGCGCCGCGCAGCGGGATCGCGCGGAAGCTTTCGCCATCGGCGCTGTCGGCACTCCAGTCGACTCGCTCGCCTACGTCGCTACCTCCGGCCTGTACTCGTTCGATCAAGGGGCGGAGGCGATCACCGGCCTTGATCGGGCCATTGGCACCTTCGATTCGTTGTGCGGAAAATCCCGGCTCGAGGTTTGGGTAGAGGCAGACCCGCAGTCCGGGTGGGAGGTCCAGAGACGCCAGGAACTTGGTCCCTAATGTTTGCCCGCCTAGAAGATAGAGGGGCTTCTCGCCCAAACTAACCACGCGCAGAGAAAACAATCCCAGCGCCAGCCCGTCGGCCAGTTCCTCACGTTTCAGAAACGGCGCCGGTGATTCTGATGGCGCAGAATCCGCGCGCCAGCCCGTTTCTTTGTAGCCGAACTTCGCGGGCCACTGTGCCGAAGACAGAATGGTTCCCTGCCCGTCGATCAACTCCAGGAAATCCAAGTGCTGCGTATCGGCCAAGGATCGAGCTTCGTTCACATAGGATGCCGGTTCCGCTTGAGGACGATTAATTTCCAGAGCGATTCGACGCGCTGTGTCTCCGGCAGCCACGGCTTCCACCCGGCGTGAGACTTCGTCGCCTCGCCGGGCGAATTCTGAGCGGAATTGCGCTGTAAGGGCATCGGCGCGTTCCTCATTGGCGCGCTCGAACGAGCGCCGCAACAACACCCACACCACGCTCGACGACAATGCCACGACAAGGGCGATGGTCAGCGCGAAAAGCAGGAGCAGGCGTTTGCGGAAGCTCATGGTCGCGGGGGATCTCCTGAGCGGTCAAGCGAGACGTCCGCGAGAGACCACGCTCCCAACTTGTCATCCGGCCAATTTCGCACGTGTTCCCCGACCGCGCTCGCGATGGGGATGTGGAACAGTGGAATAACGGACGCGCCGGTCAATAGCTTCTTCTCGCTCGCATAAATGTCCTCTGCCGCAGATCCATTCAACTGCAGAGACAGTCCCGTCGTTGCAGCCACCTCACGCAACGTTACGCCTGGATCGGGGGACGGCAGAAGGATGCTTGTGAGGCGCAAGTCGGAGTTGTTGGTATTTCCGGATGCGGCAACAGCCTGGACTTGTATTCCGACTTCGCGCGCATTCAGGGCAATGCGCTCTGCGATCAAACGCGAAACCGCATCGCTGCTGTCGTAGGAGAGTATAAGTGGCGAAGTTCGTTTCGCACCCATCATGAGCTGCCGGGCATGCTGTCTGTCGACCTGGATTGGAAATAGGAAGGACTCGCCAGAAATCCAGGAGGGCAGGACACTTGCGGCGGCCTCGCTTCCTCCGCGCAGCAGGGCACCTTGCATCGCCTTGCGATCAATCACGGCGGACAGCGCCTCGCGAAGCGGAGCATCTTCGGCTTTGCTGTTAGAACCCGCCACTAGCGCCAGCAGTTCCACTGGCAGCGAAGCGCGGACCGTGTGTGCGTCGCTTGCCTTGGAAAGCTGGTCTGCGCCCAACTCAATCAAGTCCGCCTTGTCTAATTGCAACGCCAACATTTGATCGCGCGGGTTCCTGCCCAAATCAATTTGCACAGAGTCAAGGAAGGGCCGGCTCGCCCAACAGTTGTCGTTCGCTGCAAGCTCCAGACTCTTTCCAGGCTGCCAGTTCACGACACGGAACGGACCGGTCCCTACCCATTCGCCCGCGGCGCCTCTCCGCACAACCGAGTTACGGAGGAGGGCCAACTCCGCCAGTAGCGCCGGTTGCGCTTTGTCACTTTCAATCACGACCGCCTCGCCTTCGACGCGTGCACTCCATTCCGAGTTTGAACCGGAAAGACTCTGCACCACGAGCTCCGCCGACAGTGCGGTTCCATCCTGAAAGCGAACTCCCGGTCGCAAAAATAGTTGCCATCGATGGAAGGACAAGTCCGCTTGCCATGCAATCGCCAGCCGGGGATGCGCGCGACCTTGGGGATCGACGGTCACCAGTGTGTCGAACACGAGTGGAAGAATGCGTCGGCGGGCAGTTGCATCCGCCGGATTTAGGTCCGCCTGTTTAGGATCCAGCGAAGTGAGCGGCGACTGGATTTGAACGTGCAGAGTTCCACCATAACGCGGACGGACAGCCGCATGTGCGCTGGATGGAGAGAGCCAGCTAATCACCGCAAGCAAATGACACGCGATACGCCTCATAGCGACCCTCCTCTTCGTTTTGAATTACAGCTACAGCGTCATTCTCTGCAATGTTCCAGAGCGCGGTCACTCTGCCCGGCAGACTCAGCGGAGCGCTGGCGGCCACGGCTTCGCGATCCGGCATATCGTACACGCGGAGTTCATCGCCAGCTGAAACCTTCGCTAGCGCATCGTGATTCGCGCTGGCGAGCACCTGCCAGCCGCTTCCGCAAGCCGTGTGGACAGAAGCGATGTCGCTTCCCCATGGAATCCCGGGCAGCACCTGATCGGTCAATCCATCGACCGCGTGAACTGTGCCGTCGATTCCGGCGAATAGCCACAGCGTGTATTTGTCCCGTGGTAAAGATGCGGCGGAGTAGAACGGCGGTGCCGCCGTAAATTTTCCTATCCCCGGCGTGAGCGCACCGGAGAAGAAATTACGTCCGGAGTTAAATGACGCTCGAAAGCCGGAGTCTGAATAGCCTAGCGGCCAAGGCTCGTCACGATCGAAACACTCGAGAACTATGGGCGAGTGTTGCGGAATCCGGCAATACACACCGGGCAGATACACATCGAGCAGGTGATCTTTTCGTGGAACGAGCCGCCCTCGCAAATCGCGCGGCCAGGGCTTCGCGTGCTGCACGGGCCAATTCTGTTCTGCCTGCCAACGGCCGCCCTCCAGTTTGTAGAGGGTCAGCTTAGTGACGTCGAGGACGGCTATGCGTTGCGAACTGCCGGAATCGAGTATTGCTACGTCGAGGATGCGTTCTTCCTGACCCCACAACAATTGTTTCCGGAGCTGCACTCCAGTTGCGTTCTGCGAAATGGCCAAGGAGTCGGCTCGCGGCGCTGAAACCAGAACAACCACTTTGGGATTCGTTCCCTGCTGGATTTCCGCGGCCCAGACGTACTCGCGAACGTTTTCAGAAAGTGCGACATTGGCAGTCGCCGCCGCTTGCTCGGCGTCGACGAGACGAATTCCCCTGGCGGCGAGTTCGGCGCGCAGCATGTTTCGGATGGAAGCCACTTTTGTGGCAGTCAACGATGACTTGTTGGTGACATCAAGAGCGACTGTTCCCGGTCCGGTTGCATCGGCAATCTTCCGCGCGAGTTCGTTTACGGGGATTGTCCACTCCGAGGCGGCGTGCGCGAGGCCTGCAAAGAATAAAAACGACGCTGCCAGCACAGCGGCGCGGCCTGCGGCTCTCTTGGGAAAAGGCATGGCTTGAGTGGTTGGATTATATCGTGCGGATTGGAGTCTTCTGGTCATCGAATCCTCAGACAGAGCCTTGTTTTACACCCTAAAGATTCGTCGCTTCGACCACTGGAGTTCGACTTCGAAAACGCAGCGGGGAATCCCCCCAGACTCCCCGCTGCTGCCGTACGAGCCTTATCGCTTCTCAGGCTGCTCGGCGACCTCGGATTGCGTCATCTGATTGGCGGTCATGCTCTTCATCACGTCGTTCGCGAAGAAGAACTTGCCGTCAGCCGGGACCATCATGATTTGCAGTTTGTCGGAAAGGCGCTCTGCCACGATCTTGTTGATCAGCAGCGGGTTGTCCCGCAGCACGAGAGCTTCTCCCTTCATCCGTTCCGCGTCGGCCACGGCGGTCACGCGGATGCGCTGCGCCTCAGCATCGGCGAGCAGTTTGCGGCGTTCGCCTTCGGCTTTGCTGTCAATGACCTTCGCCTCGGCTTGCGCCTCGGCGTCTTTCACGGTTGTTTCTTTGTGAGCTTCCGCTTCCAAGCGGGATTGCTGGATTTGCTTTTCTTTCAGCGGCAGCAGGTACTGCATCGCGTCAGATTCGCCCTTGGCTTGCAGGACTCGCACCTGCGCCTGGCCTTCTGCCTGCTTCACCTCGCCGACTTTCGTCGCTTCGGCGTCAAACTCAGCGATTTTCACTTGTTTCTGATGGAGTTCCGTCTCCACTCCCATGCGATCGTTTTCCTGCTCTTTGAGCAGCAGGGTTTCGAGGCCTTTGGCGTACTCGGCGGGCATTGCACGTCGCGCAGCATCACTTCTTTGACGACGATTCCATCGACCGCCAAACGGCGGGTTATTTCGTCCGCGGCGCGCTTGCGAACTTCTTCGCGCTTGGCCGAAAAGACATCGCGTACGGTGTAGGTTGGAATCACTTCGCGCCAGACGGTAGCAGCGACTGGCGGCACGATTTCCTTCTCGACCGGCTGCGGCAAGTTCGCCTGGATGTAATCGAGCCGCTTGGAGTCGAGACGATAACGGACCGTTATTGCTAAACCGAGGTTCAGGCCTTCCTTCGCCTGCACCTGGAGCGGCACGGCTTTACCTCCGCCTTTGACAAGACCATCTTCGCTCAGCCCAGTAGTGAAGAGTTGATCCCGCGTATCGAACAATTCCACGTGATCGACCAGTGGAGCGATGTAATGCGCTCCGGGATACAGCGTTCCGGCCTGTGTGCCTTGAGTCTCGCTCACGAGGACTCCGGCCATGCCGCTCGGGACCATGGTGATTCCTTGCGCCATCAGCAGCGGTGCCGCTGCTAGGGCTCCCAGCGTCGCTGCCGTCTTCCAGCGTATTGCGGGCGTAGCCGCGCCGGACGGAGCGCCCTCGGGCAACATCTTCAATTTGCGGAACTGCAACAGCAGGTAGAGGTCATAGAGCAATGCTCCGACCGCCCAAGCCAACATCGAAAACCCTGCAACCAGCAACAGATACTTCACGTACAGCATGGCAATTCTCCTTTAGCGTGACTCTGCGAGTCAGCTTGCGCTTGTCGAGCGGGCCTTCACGTGGGGAGCCGCAGCCTTGGCTTCCAGGGAAGCCAGAGCGGGCCGGGAGCCAAAAACCATGCGGAAGACCTGCCCGAAAATGAGTTCCTCAATCAGAAGGGCGACAGCGAACGAGAAGACCAGCCCTCCCACAACCACTGCGACTTTTACGACGGTTTCCATAAAGCCCTCCAGAATTGATGTGGATAATTGCTATCAAACAAATTCACATTTATTGCCCTGTGTTCACCGACGGAGTGTTGGCTTGCGCAAGCGTTACGATCGCGGGACTGCCGAACAGGGTCGCCGTTTCTGCGTCGCGCTCTCCGCGAATTTCCACGACATCGCCCACTTGCACGCGCTCGAAGAAGTCTTCGGCATCGCGATTTCCCAAGCGAATGCAACCATGTGACCTCGCCCGACCAATCGAACGCGGTTCGTTGGTACCGTGAATTCCGTACCCCTTTTTGTTGAGGCCGATCCAACGGGTTCCAATCGGGCTGCGGTCGCTGGCTGGGATCACAACATGGCGGTGGTAGTAGGTGGCTTTCGGAATACGATTCACGATGTGGAACGTGCCGGTTGGGCTGGGACTGACCGTCGCGCCAACCGACACAATGTAGGTCTTCACCAGGATGTCGTTTTCAAGGAGAGCAAGCTTACGATCGGAGACACTGACGACGATCCGGCGGCTGACCACGACTCGTCGCTGGCCAATCTTGGTGATATCGGGGTTGAGGCCGGGCTTCGACTGGGCGATAGCCGCGCCCACAAGAATCAAGACCGCCCCTAACAGAGTGGCTAGCGAACGTCCCGTTAAGACCCGCCCTAATTGGCCCTTCAACATTGCCCTCCGTGTCGGCGCACCGACGCTGAGGGAAGTGCATGGCGTGGACCAGACGGTATCTTGCTGAAACTACGTCGTTTATGGTGGAAATGAATACCGAATTTGTGGTCCGCCCAACACGAGTGTGTCAGGAGAGACACGAGTTCGCGAAGTCAGGGGCGAGGCTTTTCTGATTGTTTCTGGGACGATGAAATGGAGCGGGAGACGGGGATCGAACCCGCAACCAACGGCTTGGGAAGCCGCTACTCTACCATTGAGCTACTCCCGCTCAAACTCAGGCCGATGCGGCAATTGTAACATTCACCTTCGTGCGACATCACTCGGGCCGGGTGCAACCTTCCTTCGACAAAACACATCTGTTCCCACAGATATCCTCGTGGAGGAGCCATGACGACCCCGAAGCTAACGATCTCGGTTCTCGCCGTAACGCTGTTGTCAGCTTTAGCGCTGTCCGCCCAGGGAGCGAAGCCTGTGGCTGCGGCGCCGGTGCCCACGCAGATTGCCTCGGCCAAGAAGGTGTTTGTTTCGAACGCAGGCGTAGACGCCATTGTACTGAACACCTTCAGACGCCTCGGCGATCCCGACCGGCCCTACAACCAGTTCTATGCGGCGATGAAAGAGTGGGGGCGTTACGAACTCGTGCCCTCTCCCTCCGACGCCGATCTGGTATTTGAAATTCGCTTTGCCGCTCCCATTACCGATACCGACAAAACAACAAGCTTTGCGCCTCAGTACGGAGTCACCATCGTAGACGCGAAGACTCACTTTACCCTGTGGACTCTCGGTGAGCCAGTAGAGGGCGCATTCAGGAAAGCGACCTTCGAGAGGAACCTAAACACTGCGATGAATGGCCTAATGGAGAACGTACGCAAGCTGGTCGCTCCAACCGAGGTTCTGGCCGGGGCAACACAGAAATAGTTACTGCGTCTCCATCGTGGACCTCCGGGGCTCGCCTGATCTAGAATGGGCGCGCTTCTCGTAAGACGCTTTTGCAATCCAAGGCCCCGGAGGCCCCATGACTCCCCTAAGTTCGCTATGGCTGCCGATCCTGCTGTCTTCCGTTATTGTGTTCATCGCTAGCTCCATCATTCACATGTTTACCCCTTGGCACAAAAGCGACTACAACAAGGCACCGAATGAAGACGGCGTAATGAATGCTCTGCGTCCGATGAATATTCCTCCGGGCGACTATATGATGCCGCGCCCTGCAAGCATGGCCGACCTGAAGTCGGCTGAGTTTGCGGACAAGAGGAACAAGGGCCCGGTGATGATCTTCACTGTGCTCCCCTCCGGACCGATGGCCATGGGCAAGCAGCTTGTGTCGTGGTTCCTCTATTCCTGCGTGATCGGAGTATTCGCGGCCTACGTGACCGGACGCGCGTTGCCGGTCGGCGCGCCGTATTTGAATGTTTTTCGTTTTGCCGGAACGATTGCCTTCGTCAGCTACGCGCTCGGCTTGTGGCAATTCACAATCTGGTATTCGCGGTCGTTAACTACGACGATTAAGTCAACGATTGACGGGTTAATTTATGCGTTGCTGACCGCTGGGACGTTCGGCTGGCTCTGGCCAAGGTAGCTCGAAAACGGCGGTTCGTCGTCGCGGCATGGACCGCCTCCTCTTCGCTGATCTAGAATGAACTGTTTCTAGCTTTCATCACGGGGCATCTCCCGTCCTACGAGGTTCTAATGTCTTCCAATGCAGTTGCCTTCGCTCGTCAGAATCAAACTCGCTTCGTCAACGAACTCAAAGACCTTCTTCGCATTCCTAGCATCAGCACCCTGACGGAACACAAAGGGGACGTCCAGCGGGCGGCGGAATTTGTAGCCGCTGATATGAAGCGCATTGGGTTGGAAAACATTGAGATTATTCCAACCTCGGGCCATCCGTTGCTGTATGCCGACTGGCTCCATGCTCCCGGGAAACCGACCGTGCTTTGCTACGCGCACTATGATGTGCAACCGCCTGATCCGCTGGGTGAATGGATCTCGCCGCCCTTCGAGCCTACAGAGCGCAACGGCAACATTTACGCGCGAGGAGCGGTCGACGACAAAGGCCAGCTTTGGATGCAGATGAAGGCGTTCGAGTCGCTCATGCAAGCGCATGGTGGCAAGCTGCCGATCAATTTAAAGGTAATTATGGAAGGCGAGGAAGAAGTGGGAGGCGAATCGATCGCTGCCTACATTCGCAAAGAAGGCAAGAAGCTGAAGGCGGATTTCGCGCTCGTCAGCGATACGGAACTCTTCGCGCCGAATTTGCCGACTCTTTGCGTTGGGTTACGCGGGTTGGTTTACACAGAAATCGAATGCATCGGCGCGAAGACCGATCTGCATTCGGGTATGTACGGAGGCGCCGCTCCGAACCCTCTGTTTGCGCTGATTGAAATCATCAGCAAGCTCAAGGACTCCAAGGGAAAGATAACAATCCCTGGGTTCTACCAGCATGTGAAGGCTCCGACCAAGGCTGAGCTAGCTGCCTGGAAAAAGCTACCATTCAAGGAAGAGCATTTCCGTAAGACGGAGGTTGGCTCAAAGGTTCTCACGGGCGAGCCGGGCTATTCTGTGCTCTACCGCACCTGGGCGCGGCCCACGCTGGAGGTGCACGGCATGCCCGGAGGCTTTACCGCTCCCGGCGCTAAGACAGTGATTCCGGCCCGGGCTTCCGCCAAAGTCTCGATGCGCATGGTGCCCAACATGGACCCCGACGACATCATCCGCAAATACACGAAGTACATCAAGAAAATCACGCCGAAAGGCGTAGACGTCAAAATCAAGATTCACAGCAAGGGCGAAGCATGCGTGGTCGGCACCGATAATCCCTACGTGAAAGCCGCTACCGAAGCCATGCATGAAATTTTCAAGAAAGACACGGTGTTCATACGCTCCGGCGGGTCGATTCCGATTGTGGGAGATTTCCAGAACGTGCTGAAGATTCCTACTCTGATGATGGGCTTTGGGCTCCCGGACGACAATCTGCACGCACCCAACGAAAAGTTCCATATACCGAACTTTCACCGGGGCATTGAATCGATTGCGCGGCTGTTTGAGATCGTGGCGGAACAGTAGGCCTATTAGTGCGAGGATTCAAGTCACCTGTTTACCGGCTGGTGAACAGGTGGCCCATCTTTTCTTTCTTGGTCTTTAGATATTCTTCGGCGTGCTCCTGTTCCCCTACCTCGCAGGGGACACGCTCGACCACCCGAACGCCCGCGTTCTCCAGAGCCGCAACTTTCTCCGGGTTGTTGGAGAGCAGCCGCACGGCGTTGATCCCAAGTTCCTTAAGAATGCCGGCGGGCAACGCGTAGGCTCGATGGTCGGCCTTGAAACCCAGTTTCTCATTGGCTTCGACGGTGTCGAGTCCTTGATCCTGCAATGCATAGGCTTGCAGTTTGGCCATCAGACCGATGCCGCGGCCCTCCTGCTGCTCGTACACAAGAACACCGGCACCGGCTTCGGCAATCATGCCCAGAGCCATCTCCAATTGCTGTCGGCAATCGCAGCGTAAGGATGCAAAAACGTCCCCAGTGAGGCACTGCGAATGGATGCGCACGAGTGGCGGAGTCGAGCGGACATCGCCGAGAACCAGGGCCACCGCCTCTTCCGTGCGGGTACCTTCGGCATCGTCAAAGTCGCCGAGAAATCCGTGAATGCGGAAATGTGCCCAGTGAGTGGGGAAATCAGCTTCGGCAAGGCAGCGGATGGCGGGCTTTTCGATCACGTATCGATTATAGATGCGGCGTCGCAACCGAGGATTCGGACGCTTATTTTCTGCAAGTTAGAACGCCCCGAGACTTGGAGTATGACGGTCAACACTGCTAGAATCTCAGGAGTCGTTTCCATCCACTTCGTGGGGCTATAGCTCAGTCTGGGAGAGCGCGTCGTTCGCAACGACGAGGTCGTCGGTTCGAGCCCGACTAGCTCCACCAATTCCTACCTTGGTCTTTTCAACGCTCTGATGCCCAACCGTAATTCGCTCAGTCCGAGCCTATTTTGGCGCGGGCCAGCGAAAGAATCACTCCCCCAAACAGAAGGGTGTCGGCGAAGTAGTTCAGGCCCTCGACTTTCACCCCGGTACTGGGGTCCACCAGCGCCCCAATCAAGACCGGTGTGTAAATAACAACTACCATGAGCACAATCCAAGAGCCGAGATAGGTCGCGGCCACGCGCATCTTCTGCGCCGACAGGAAGCAGAGGCCAGCAACAATGAGACCTGCGCCCGTCAGATAGTCAATGACGGGACGAGCGGGGACCCACAGGGGCATCTCTTTTTCGAGCGGAACTCCGGGAAGTCCCAGCGGGTGCAGAAAATGCTGAACCCCGAAAAAGATTGCGGTGATCCCGATCAATACGCGGCCGACGGTGATGAGAGTCTTGCCGCCACGCGATCCGCCCGTAGCAACTCCCGCCAGGACCCAGCCCCCGCCGCCGAACGACATTTCTCGGAAGACGATCGTCCAAAGGATTCGGCCGCCACTCTTGATTGCCCCTGGGAAATGCAGCATCGCCACGAAAGCGAACATCATGATCCCGAACAGCAAGCCGGACCAGCGCACCTGAATCCTGGTGGCGATGCTCAAGGATGCGGCGATGAGGGCAAAGCCGACGAAGTATATCCAAAACAAATGCCACGGTATGTAGGGTGGCACCATACCTGTCATAAACGCTCCCGCGGAAAAATGCTCCGCGCCGAAGACAGCCAGCGGGAGGGCGAAGCACAAATTGGTCAGGGCAACGATCTTGTCGAGGCCACGAGCCTGGGCGAAATTGTTTCTCGCGGCCAACAGGCCAATCACCAGCAGCACGAGGCCGGCGGCGGACATTGAGTATGCGGTGCGAGAGAATTCAAAGAATGCTACGAGAAGCGTTGGCTGCATAGGCCCCCAGATCGATAGAACGCCTCAAATTGTACGACGAAGTCGGGGTCAAGAGCGCATTCCCTTTTTTCCCCTAGTCATTTTTCAACGCCTCAAGGGCACTCGATCATTAGCACTCGATCATTTTGTGAATTCTAGAAAATGGTATGCTTCGGCGGAATAGGAACAACCTCGTTTTGTCCTACGGAGAAGCGCCTTGCATACGATGAGTCCACGCTGTCATTTTTTGGGGAACCTCCGCTTGTACCGATGCTTAGCCGCTTTAGCTGGCGTCTGCGCAGCAATCGCAAGTCCGGCCGTTTCGCAAACGGTGCAGCCCATCCTGCTGGTGGATGTGGATCACCGCACTGCCATGAGCCTCAACGGCGATTGGCACAGCATCGTCGATCCCTATGGCACGGGGCTCTACAGTTTCCACGGGCAAAAGCGCAGTGATGGCTTCTTCATGAACGAGCACTCCGTGGTGGGTGGTCCGTTGGTGGAATACGATTTCGCTAAATCTCCGGCGTTGCGGGTTCCTGGGGACTGGAATACGCAGCGCGACTCGCTCTTTTACTACGAAGGCTTGCTGTGGTACCAGAAGGACTTCGAGTATCGTCCCAAACCGCATACACGCAGTTTTCTTCACGTTGGAGCAGCGAACTACCGCGCCACGGTCTGGGTAAATGCCAAGGAGATTTGCGAGCATGAGGGTGGATTCACTCAGTTTGATTGCGAGATCACTGCTGCTGTTCGGACGGGAACAAATTCTGTTGTGATCGCAGTGGATAACACGCGCCACGCGGACGGAGTGCCCACAACGCAGACGGATTGGTGGAACTATGGCGGACTGACGCGGGATGTCTCGGTCATCGAGGTTCCGGAGCAGTTCATTGACGAGTACGATCTGCATTTGAATCGCAGCGACCGTTCTGAAATTGACGGCTGGGTGCATGTCGAGGGAGCGCGGCCGGGTACAACCGTTCGCGTCACCATTCCGGAGGCCAAGATCGATTCCACAGCGACTGTGGGCGCCGACGGGCGGGCTCAATTCAAGCTTCGCGCCGAAAACCTTACTCTGTGGTCGCCCAATCATCCAAAGCTTTACCGTCTGGAATTGATGGCAGCAGCGGATTCTCTCGTCGACGATATTGGATTTCGGACGATCGAGGTACGAGGCACAACCATATTGTTAAATGGGCAACCCGTTTTCCTGCGTGGGATCTGCATTCATGCCGAAGCCCCCTACCGCACTGGGCGGGCGAATAGCGATGCGGATGTCGAGGCGCTGTTTGGATGGGTTCGTGAACTGGGGGTGAACTATGTGCGTCTGGCGCACTATCCCCACGACGAGCGGATGACGCGAGCTGCAGACAAGCTTGGGATATTGGTTTGGTCCGAGATTCCCGTTTACTGGGCTGTGGAGTTTGAGAAGGCGGAAGTCTTGGTGAAGGCTCAGAAGCAATTGCGGGAGATGATTCGTCGCGACCGCAATAAGGCATCCGTCATTTTGTGGTCGGTGGCCAATGAGACGCCGAATACTCCGGCTCGAACCGAGTTTCTCAAGACATTGGTCGCAAGCGCTCGCGAACTCGACGCTACCCGACTGATCACAGCAGCGTTGCTGGTGCGCGGCGAGGGTAACACCAAGATCATCGACGATCCGCTGGGCCGATACCTGGACGTGCTGGGCACAAATGAGTATATCGGGTGGTACGAAAAGACCCCTGAGAGCGCCGACCAGACGACGTGGAAGGTTGCCTACGACAAGCCGCTCATCATGAGCGAATTTGGCGGCGAAGCCAAAGCGGGCCTGCATGGCAAGGCTGAGCAACGATGGACGGAGGAGTATCAGGCCAGCATTTATGAGCACCAATTGAAGATGTTGAACCGCATCCCACAGTTGCGGGGGCTGAGCCCCTGGATTTTGATGGACTTCCGAGCGCCGAGGCGCTTGCTTCCCGGCATGCAGGACAACTTCAACCGGAAGGGTCTGGTCTCCGATCAGGGGCAGAAAAAGCAGGCCTTCTACGTGCTCCAGAGGGCTTATCAGAGCGGGTCAATCGGGAAGGCCGACTAGATCCTCACACCTTTCGCGATTGAGGACTTCGGAGGACTTTTCGTTGGGCCTTTCGATTGGCGGCTGGCAGCGACTCGAGGGCGGCTGTCGCTAATGCCTTATAGACTTCCCGGGCGTTGGGAGCGAACTTCAAGGCGTGCAGGTGTCGTTCGATCGTCTCAATATCGCCGCGCACGATGGGTCCGCTAAATGCTTGCGCCGGGCCGCGGTTGATATAGTTCTCAATCGTTTGAAGGATGATGGGCAGC
>Ga0209068_10000116_pt1 | contig 49103 bp, 47 predicted proteins | sample ColStrG_CSR_2012_FD_187200 | JGI IMG/M metagenome (GOLD analysis project Ga0209068, IMG submission 187200) | Freshwater sediment microbial communities in response to fracking from Pennsylvania, USA - Cold Stream Run_MetaG_CSR_2012 (SPAdes)... | ecosystem: Environmental > Aquatic > Freshwater >...
GTCCTGGGAGCCGGACATCATCTTCTCCTTCTATTATCGCAATATGATCAAGGAAGAAATACTGAACCTGCCCCGGCTCGGCGCCTTCAACATGCACGGTTCGCTTCTTCCCAAATACCGCGGCCGCGTGCCGATCAACTGGGCCATATTGCACGGCGAAAAAGAGACCGGAGTGACGCTGCACCATATGGTGAAGCGCGCCGACGCAGGCGATATTGTGGACCAGGAACCGGTGCCCATTCTGCCTGACGACACGGCGCAGGATGTGTTCAACAAGGCGGTCAGGGCTGCGCGCCTGGTGCTCGAACGTCAGCTCGATGCTTTGCTGAAAGGAACAGCGCCGCGGCGCAAGCAGGATGAAGCGCAAGCGAGCTCCTTCGGCGGCCGCAAGCCCCAGGATGGAAGGATTGACTGGACACAGAGCTCGGAAAAGATTTATAATCTCATTCGCGCCGTCACCCACCCGTATCCGGGAGCATTCACGGACGTTGGGGGAAAACGGCTGCTTATCTGGTGGGCGCAGCCGCTCAGGGAGCCCGGGGGCACGCCCGGCCAGATAATTTCCGCGGACCCGCTTCGCGTGGCCGCCGGAAGCGGCAGCATCGAGATTATAAATTCTGAGTGGGAAGGCATGGACGAGGAAGACGCTGTTGTGGGAAACCACGGATTGGAAACTGGACAGATACTCGGTAATTGATTATTACCGAACTTTAATAGATATAGATTGGAGCGGAATATGAGCCTGAAAATTTTGATCTTTGGAGTAAACGGATTCATCGGGAGCAGCCTGACCGAACACATTTTGAAAAATAAAGATTGGGAAGTCTACGGCATGGACATGGCCGCGGACAAGCTTGACCAGTGCCTGGGGCATGATCGCTTTCACTTTGTCGAGGGTGATATCACCATCAACAAAGAATGGATAGAATATCATGTCCGGAAGTGCGACGTCGTCCTGCCGCTCGTCGCCATTGCCACGCCCGCGACCTATGTGCTTGACCCGCTTCGCGTGTTCGAACTCGACTTTGAGGCCAATCTCGATATTGTGCGCAAGTGCGTGCAATACAAAAAGCGTGTCCTCTTCCCGTCCACCTCGGAGGTCTACGGCATGAGCGCGGACCCCGAGTTTGACGAAGAGTCTTCCAACTTCGTGTTGGGTCCCATCAACAAGCAGCGGTGGATCTATTCCTGCTCCAAACAGCTCATGGACCGCGTGATCCATGCCTATGGTTTGAAGGAGGGCTTTAAATATACCCTCTTCCGCCCCTTCAACTGGATCGGGCCCAAGCTGGACAATATTCTCGAGCCCAAGGAAGGCAGTTCACGCGTACTCACTCAGTTCATCGGCAACATCCTGCGCGGCAAGGACATTCAACTCGTGGACGGCGGGGCACAGCGCCGCAGCTTTACGTACATAGATGACGGCATCGACGCCTTGATCCGCATCATAGAAAACAAGGATAATGCCGCCGACAGCCGCATCTTCAACATCGGCAATCCCAAAAACGATATGTCCATTCGGGAGCTGGCGGAGACACTCGTCGCGCTCATCAAAACCTATCCCAAGTATGCCAAGTTGGCAGAGAGCGTAAAGCTCGTCACCGTTGCGTCAGGAGAGTACTACGGAAAGGGCTACCAGGACATCCAGACCCGCGTGCCGTCGATCAAGAATGCTGAAAAATATCTCGGCTGGACACCGAAGACGGACTTTAAGACCGCGCTCAGAAAAACGTTAGACTACCACCTCGGCAGGCCGTCAAGCGAGCTGAGCGAATAATTCTTTAGCCCGTAAGCTGGCATACGTGCCGGCTTACGGGCGATACAAATCGAATGACCACCCCCCTGCTCGCCATAAAAATAGACGTGGACACCGATCGCGGCACCCGCATCGGAGTTCCCAATCTCGTCGCCCTTTTCGACGAGTTCGGCATCCAAGCGACCTTCCTCTTGTCACTCGGCCCGGACAATACCGGCCGCGCGATCAAGCGCATCTTCCGGCCGGGTTTCTTGAGCAAGGTAAGCCGCACCAGCGTTATCTCCACGTACGGCATTCGCACGCTCCTGAACGGCGTGCTCCTTCCCGGCCCTCATGTGGGACGAAGGAATGAGGACGTGATGCGTCTGGCGCGCAGCAAAGGTCACGAGGTCGGCATCCATTGCTATGATCACATTCGCTGGCAGGACGGGCTTGCGAAGATGTCCCGGGACGAGGTGGGTCAGGAATTCGGAAAAGCCCGGCGCGAGTTCGTGCGGATCTTTAAGCAACCGGCAAAAACCGCGGGTGCTGCCGGCTGGCAGGCGAACAGCGTGAGCCTCGCCGTCTATGACGACGCAGGACTGCTGTATGCCAGCGATGCCCGCGGCTCACACCCCTTCTTTCCCCGCGTAGGCGCTATTGTGTACAAGACCCTTCAGATACCGACGACGTTGCCGACCCTGGATGAACTGCTCGGCCAGCCCGCATACCCCGAGGACCGGATCATCGGACATTATCTTTCTCTCCTACGGTATGACAAGCTGAATGTTCTTACCATCCACGCAGAGCTCGAAGGCATGAGACAAATCGGCCTGTTTCGCGCCTTCCTTGAAGCAGTAAGGGACAACAGGGTCAGGATAGTGAGACTGGATGAACTGGCCGAAGATCTTTTGAGAAATCCCTCGTCGATCCCGGTGTGCGACCTCGTTGCCGGAACAATCGACGGACGGAGCGGCACGCTCGCTGTCCAAGAATGCACCGGCGCATAATCGTGTCCCGCTTCGGCAAAATATAAGCACTACCCGCTTCCACACTTATCCGCGTTTATCACCTCAGATTCTTTTTGACAATCCACCAGTATTCCTTTATAGTGAAACTATATTTACTGCTCCCCCCCTTTTTAAAACACTTAGTATAAGGAGATTGTAATGATCCCGACCGTCGAATGGAAGGACGGCATCGTACGGATGCTGGACCAGACAAAACTGCCCCTTGAGATCGTTTATAACGACTGTAAGGACTACCAAACAGTCGCGCGCGGCATCAAGGAGTTGTGGGTGCGAGGCGCTCCGGCGATCGGCGTATCCGCTGCCATGGGTCTGGCGCTCGGCGCTCGGCAAATCTCGGCGGATACCTTTGATGCGTTTTGGCCGAAGTTCGAGGAAATATGCTCCGTCATGGCGGCGACGAGGCCGACGGCGGTCAATCTCTTCTGGGCCATTGAGCGGATAAAAAAAATTCTCCAAAACAACAAAGACAAAAGCCTTGATGCCCTGCGAGAAATGCTCGTACAGGAGTCTCAGCGCATGCTGGAAGAAGATATTGAGACGAACAAACGGATCGGAAGCTACGGCGCCGCGTTTGTGGCCGATGACGATAAGATCATCACGCACTGCAACGCCGGCGCGATCGCCACGGCCGGTTATGGGACTGCCGAGGGCGTAATGCGCGCCGCGGTTGAAACGGGGAAGAAAATCCACGTCTATGTCGACGAGACCCGCCCCGTACTCCAGGGAGCGCGTCTGACCGCCTGGGAACTCATGCAGGAGAAGATTCCCTGTACGTTGATCACGGACAACATGGCGGGCTATTTTATGTTCCAGGACATGATCGACCTCGCTATCGTGGGAGCGGACCGAATTACCCGGAACGGTGACGTAGCGAACAAAATCGGCACGTACAGCCTCGCGGTCCTCTGCAAAGAGCACGGCATCCCCTTCTATGTGGCGGCGCCCCTTTCGACCATCGACTTCACGATGGAAATGGGTTCCCTGATCCCCATTGAAGAGCGCGACCCCCGAGAGGTGACCCACATATTCGGCAAGGTCCAGATAGCGCCGGACAACGTGAACGTAGCGAACCCGGCCTTCGATGTCACACCGGCTCGATACATCACGGCCATCATAACTGAAAAGGGCGCATTCCATCCAAAGGACATCCGCAAACTTATCGACAGTAAGACCGATCCTGAAAAGCTCAGAATCAAATAAGACTCGATTCAAAAAAAGGGATATACGTACAGGATAAAGAAATAAATCCTGCGCCGCGCATCATAAATCCGACATCCAACATCGCATGCACGAGTGAGGGCGCTGAATGAAACAGACCGTTCTCTACCAAAAACAGCTGCAAGCAACAGCGAAAATGACGGAGTTTCAGGGCTGGCAGGTCCCGCTCCAGTACTCAAATGCGCAGGACGAGTACTATGCGGTGCGCACCGCTGCGGGCCTATTCGACATCTCCTATCTCGGCAGGATTGAAGTAAGCGGACCCGGCGCCGTTGATTTGCTCTCCAGCTTAGTAACCAGAAATATATCGAAAATGGCCGAAGGCATGGTGAGCTACGGGCTTATCTGCAACGAATCCGGATACCTCCTCGATGACGTGCTCACGTATCATCCAGCAGGCAACCGTTACCTGGTCTCCACGAATGCCATCAATACTGAAAAGATACTACTCTGGCTCCGGAAACATGCGACCAAGGACATTCAGATAACCGACAACACACAAACTATTGCGCAATTCGCCCTACAGGGACCGCAATCACCCCGCATTCTTGAAAAACTCGCTGGGCCGAACTTTAAGAAATTCAAGCGAAAGAACGTTCGGGAGATGACGATTTCGGACACGACCGTTCTCGTATCGCGCACCGGCTACACCGGTGAGCACGGCTATGAGTTCTTCATGCCCGCGGACCGCGCGGAAGTCATCTGGGACACGATCATAAACGCTGGAAGCGACACTGGCGTGCTGCCTTGCGGTATTGCCGCTCGGGACCTCCTTCGCCTGGAGATGGGCTACCCTTTGTACGGAAACGATATTGACGAAACACGCACCCCGATTGAGGCCGGCCTCGGGTCCTTCGTGGATTTGAAAAAGGATTTTATCGGTAAAGAAGCCCTGTTCAAAATATCAACCGAAGGGGTAAAACAGAAGCTTATAGGGTTTGAACTCACGGATAAAAGCGCGCCTAAAAACGGAGGCATCATATTCTCCGAGAACCGAGAAATCGGCGTTGTAACGAGCAGCGGCCAGTCCCCCCATGTCCGAAAGACCATCGGCCTCGGCTATGTTGTCAGCCGCTATGCAAAGCCGGGACTGGAAATTGAGGTAGAAGTCAAAGACCGCGAGATCGCGGCAAAGATCGTGGCATTGCCATTTTATAAAAAGAAATAGAAGGATTGTTTAGCATCTAGCTGTCGTGACCGCATCAGAAACCTTTCGACTCTCCCTTCAGAACCGCAAACCGTCTTATTTACCGTATCTTTTCCTTAGTTCCCACTTTTTCCTAAACTGCGTTTGTGGTACTATATAATCATGGAAACCAAAAAGACCGTAATTCCTGTCAAAGGGATGACCTGCGTAAACTGCGCGGCAGCGATCCAGAAGGACCTTTCAAAGCTGGTCGGAGTAAAGAACGCAAACGTCAATTATGCAAACGAAAAAGCCGTAATCGAATTCGATCCCGCAACCGTGGGACTGGATAAATTCGTTTCCGGCATTCAGGAGCTTGGATACCGGGCAGTCACGGAAAAGGTCAGTATCCCCATCATAGACCTTGATGCCTCGCGCGTCCTTGAACTGGAACGCGTCGTATCAAAGATCGACAACGTCCTCTTTGTCCGCGTCAATGCGGGCGCGGAAACCGTCGAAGTTGAATACGTCCCCGGCCAGATCGGGCTGCGCGACATTAGGAGAACAATCGAGAAAGCAGGTTTCCGTGTTCCTCAGCAGGCTGAGGGCCGCTCTGTCCTCGAAATCGAAAAGGAAGCGCGGGAAAAGGAACTGGCGGAACTTTGGATCAAGCTTATCGTGAGCGCCGTGCTTTCCGCTCTTGTCGTCATCGGCAGTTTCCAGGACATGCTCCCCTTCTTCACCATTGTCCCGCGCCGAACTATGTGGTTCATACTGTTCATCCTGACAACGCCGGTCCAGTTCTGGGCGGGCCGTCACTTTTACCAGAACGCGTGGGCGTCTTTTAAGCACGGTAGCACGAACATGAACACCCTTGTGGTCGTGGGGACGACCGCAGCCTACGGGTACAGCGCCGTGCTCACGTTCTTTCCGTCTGTTTTGGGAGAGCACGGGAGCCACGGAGGCGCGTACTTCGATACGGCCGCGGTGATCATTACCCTGATTCTCTTCGGGAAGTATCTTGAGGCCCGTGCCAAAACACGCGCAGGCGAGGCCATCAAGAAACTCATGGGACTCCAGCCGCGTACGGCCCGCGTGGTCCGCGAGGGCAAGGAACACGATATTCCTATTGAAGAAGTGGAATCCGGCGATCTCATCGTGGTGAGACCCGGGGAGAAGATTCCCGTGGACGGCGTACTCCGAAGCGGCTACTCGTCGATCGACGAGTCCATGCTGACCGGCGAAAGCCTGCCGGTTGACAAAAAAACCGGCGACCCTGTCATCGGCGCCACCATCAACAAGACCGGGAACTTCACCTTCGAGGCGACCAAGGTCGGCAAAGACACGATGCTTTCACAGATCATCCGCATGGTGCAGGAGGCACAGGGGTCCAAGGCGCCCATCCAGCGGCTTGCCGATTACATATCGAGTATCTTCGTGCCGAGCGTCATCGCCATCAGCGTGATCACGTTCATTCTCTGGTACGTGTTCGGACCCATTGAAACGAAATTTACTTTCGCGCTCGTTAACTTCATCGCCGTACTCATCATCGCTTGCCCCTGCGCCATGGGACTCGCCACTCCCACGGCCATCATGGTCGGCACAGGCAAGGCCGCGGAACAAGGTATTCTGTTCAAGAATGCGGAAAGCCTGGAACGAGCACGGAAGATCGACACCATCGTACTCGACAAAACCGGTACGCTCACGCGCGGAGAGCCCAAGGTCATCGACATCATCACGAATGGTGTAAGCGAACAAGATATCCTGTTCTTCGCAGGGTCAGCGGAAAAGGGTTCTGAACACCCGCTCGGAGAGGCCATCGTGCGCGCGGCCATTGAAAAAGGCATCAACCTCACTCAGGCGGACGAGTTCGAAGCGCTCCCGGGCCACGGCATCAGGGCAGCATTGAACAACAAGGAAATCCTGATCGGGAATGAACGACTGATGTCTGAGCAGGATGTCGATTTTAAGCAATTCACGGCCGAAATTGAAAAACTCTCGTCCCTTGGAAAAACTCCTATGCTCGTGGCAGTGGATAGCCGCGCCGCGGGGATCATCGCGGTGGCGGACACGTTGAAAGAGCACTCACATGAGGCCGTAACGGAACTCAAGGACCTCGGCCTTCTGGTCGTGATGCTGACCGGCGACAACCAGAGGACTGCGCAGTCCATTGCCGATGAACTCGGCATTACCCGCGTTCTTGCGGAGGTACTGCCGCAAGACAAAATGGACATGGTAAAAAAACTTCAGGCGGAGGGCCGTGTAGTTGCCATGGTCGGAGACGGGATCAATGACGCCCCTGCCCTGACCCAGGCCGACGTAGGCATCGCCATCGGCACGGGTACGGACGTTGCCATCGAAGCTTCGGACGTCACGCTGATCAAGGACGACCTTCGCGTAGTAGCGACTGCAATGCGGCTTTCACGCCGGACCATGGCGACGATCAAAATGAATCTATTCTGGGCGTTCTTCTACAACATCATCGGCATTCCGATTGCTGCCGGAGCGCTCTACCCATTCTTCAAAATCCTCCTGAACCCCATGTTCGCCTCGGCAGCCATGGCCATAAGCTCCGTCAGCGTGGTGTCGAACTCGTTGAGATTGAGACGGTTCCGTTGAATTGACATGAAATTCATCGCAGACGTCATGCTGGGAAAACTCGCGAAGCGGATGAGACTGCTGGGATTCGACGTCCTTTATGACCGGACGCTCGACGATAATGATATCATCCGGCTCTCGCTTGAGCAACTGCGCATGATCTTGACGCGCGACACTGCCCTTGCTGAACGTCCCCTGGCAACAAATCACCTGTTCATCACTGGTAATGTAGTGAAGACCCAGCTCGACCAGGTGCTTTCATTCTTTCAGATTAAAACCGTTCCTGGATCACTAACTCGTTGTTCTCTTTGCAACGAAGCCCTTACCCTGATTTCCCGGGAAGAAGCAAAGGACCTCGTGCCGCTTTACGTTTATGAAAAACAGGAAAACTTCTTGCGTTGTGAAAAATGTAGAAGGATATACTGGGTGGGAACACATGTAAAGAGGATGGCGATTCCAGTGGAAAAAAGATAGCCGGTCCAAAATCTACGGACCGGCTATCATGAAATTTTAAAATACTAGAGGAAATGATACGTCAATCCGACGTCAAAGGTCCTAACCTTCTCATCCAAATCCGTTGGGGTCCCCTTGTCGAATGTTATTTTACGCCACGTCAAGCCGGCATTGAAGTTCAACTCCGGGAAGAAATAGATGTCAAGCCCGAGTCCCACTTGCGAACCGCCACCCTTGTAATCGACTCCGTTGCCCTTCAGTTCGTATCCGCCGACCCCGATTAAGAAGTACGGTTCCATTTTACTCCCGGTTAGGGGAAGATCAAGCTTAAGATCAACGGTTCCTCCGCTGAAATCAATATTTCCATTGCCGCTCGTATCATGTTTCGTTTTAAAAACAGAACCTTCAAGTGCAAGATACTTGTTCAATCCATAACCGGCGCGAAATCCCAGTCCGTTGCCGTTATCGATGCCTTTTATGTCGCCCGAAATATCGTTAAACGGAATAAAGGCCCCGAGATATAACCCCTCCTTCGCAATCACCGGAAAAGCGACGAGCATACCACCCAATAATGCCGCAACGACTAACATCTTTTTCATAATTTCTCCTTTCAAACTTAGATTACAAGCTTGACAGTATGATAGCAAAAGTCGAACATAACGCAAGGTAAAATTACCCAATAAGCAGAATAAATATTCGCGGTGCAGTGTTTACTGTGAGTCAGGAGTCACGGGTTTTGTTGGTGATGAAACAGCAGGTTCCTTCGCTTGCGGAGCCACAGGAGACTGAGCGGATGGTGCGGCTGGATGCTGCGCCTGCGGAATTTCCGCAGCCGCGGGTTTCTGTACGCCGATAGAGGCTGTTCCCGCAGATAATGGTTGAGCAGCCGGTTGTCGTTTTACTTTTGGCTTTGTGGATTCAATCTGAAGTTTTCTATTCACGACACCCGACGCGGTGACGGTCAGGTCCCTGACAACGACATTCTTGGGCTCGTTCACAACCAGTTCCTTGCCGTTGAGCGAAAGCTTGAGCGCGCCGGCTGATGCATAACTCACTTGAAACCGCTCATCAGCGGTCCAGACAAGGGTTTCCCCTGTTTTCAGCACGGCCTTCTTCTGCGGACTGGAATCGATCCGCACCAGGAGCCAGGTGTTTTCCAGGGCAACAACCTCAAGGTAAAGCTTGTCCTGTTTAATCGATGCAAGTCCGGATGTCGGTGACGTTTGGCTCGAATGCGACAGTATGGCCGAGGGTTGCGTCTGCACGGTACGACGAGCGGGGAACGCGGTAAAAAATAGAACAACAAGGATAATCAGGATTCCGCCGGCCCAGATGAATGGTTCGATAAAAGGCCTCTTATCTGCTTCCTGTTCATCAACTACGTCAGCCTGTCCCTGGTCCGTTGCGGCGGTTCCCGAGGGAGACTGCAAAGGCTTCAGTTCTCCGTATTTTTTCATGACCTCCGACTCGTCAAGGCGCAGGAACCTGCCGTAATTTTTGAGGAAGCCTTTTACAAAAACTTCACCGGGCAGTCTGGCAAAATCTTCCTCTTCGAGGGCCTTTAGGTAATTAATACTGATACGGGTCTGCTGCGCAGCATCGCGCAAATCGAGTTGTCTCGCCTCACGCGCATCACTCAAATATTTTCCTAACGTCCCCATCCATCACCTCAGGGTTTTGATATAGTCATTTGCTTTCTGAGCAATCTCGGTCTTTGGCGCAAGCTCAGCGGCCTTCTTAAACTCTCTTACGGCGGCCTTTTTATTTCCATCCTTCAGCAACGCCAGGGCAAGGCTATACCGCATTGCTGCATTTTGCGGCACAAGCCCCACTCCCTCCTGGAATTCACTGATAGCCTCTTTTATATTTCCCGCTTCGAACAGTGCCGTGCCGAGCTGATAAATTATATAATCCTGGTTTACAAACCGTTTAGCCTCGCGAAAGGCTTCCGCGGCTTTTGCATAATTCTTCTGCGCCATATATACCTGGCCGATGTTCATATAGGGAACGTGGGGAGTGGGATACAGTTTGTTTTCCAGCGCCTTGCGAAAACTTTTGAGCGCTTCTTTCCAGTTCTGTTGCTTTGAATACGCCCTCCCGAGAGCATTATACGCTTCGGAATAATCACTATCCAGGCTGATTGCTTCTTTATAATACTTAATCGCATCATCCAGCTTGCCCTGTTCATCGCTGATAAATCCGAGACCATAATAAGATTGTTTATAGTTGCTGTCCGTTTGGATAGATCGATTAAATTCTGCGGAGGCAAGTTCATAGTTCTTGTCTTGAAGATAAGATAGCCCTTTCATGTAGTAGCCTTCAGCCATCTTCGCCTTGTCCACCTGGTTACCGCCGGTCGTGACACATCCAACCAGGGCCAGAACGATGATCATTGCAACTGTTCTCATCTCTGTTGCTCCTTTCAAAACGACGTAAGAAGACGTGCAAGCGCTTCCCGATCCCGGCTGACGACGCCTGCGGCGGGGGAACTCTGTTTATTAAGGGCCTGTTTCGGCGCCTTTGTGATACTTGCCTTGATCGCTTGCTGCATAAATGCCTGCTGCCTCGCCGCTGCTGCAAGCGGCGCGGGCTTGACGCTCGTTGCATAATCGCCTGCTTTTTTTGACGTACGAGGTGAAAGAGAAGCAGGAATAACCGGTGCTTGTTGGACCGGCGGTTGATGCGTCGGTGTAACTGGCGCGGCAACAACAGGCGGTGCTATAGGCGCGGGCTGAGGCTCTGGAGCGTTCTGGATCACCGGTGACGGTTGCGGTGGCGTCTGCGTGGGTTGCGGCTGAGGCGGTGATTGTACCGGAGGTAACTCGGGTTGAGTTTGGGGAGCAACAGGCTGTGCTGCGGGCTGGGCTTCAGACAACGGTTTATTTGAAAAAATACCTTGGTCGTCGATCCAGCGATCCTGTTCGGTATCCGACATTTTCGTAAAATCTATTTCATCCAACATCGCGCCCAAACCCTCGGCAAATCCGAGCGCCTCTTCCTCGACAGCGCTCAGCTCATCTTCAGGAAAGGGATTGGAGGAATGCGAGTAATAGAGTTTACGGTCCGTCGTCAGGAGATGCAGTGCAATATAAACGGAAATCCTCGCCTTTCCTTCACGGAAGAACACGATGTAACTGCGCGCTTCTTCCAGGATCATTTCCGGAGAGGCTACCTGGTGTATGTTCATGGAGAAGAGTATTTTGAGAACATTCTTCTCTTTTACTTTAAGATCGGTTATTTTCTGATCAATAGTAAACATAGCGAAAATCAAATCCCAAATCCCACGCACCAAATCCCAAATAATTTCAAAGCATCAAGCATCAAATTCCAAACGTTTGGGACATTAAGATTTGGAATTTGGATATTATTTTGGATTTGTAATTTGTGATTTGGAATTTGCCCCTATCTATACATCCTCAAAATGCGTCAGTTTTTTGAACTCACGGTACCTGCCCTCGATTTCCTTATAATCAAGGCTCCGAAGCCGGTCGAGGCTGAAGGCTTCCACGTTCAATGAGGCCATCACGCTTCCGAAGATAACCGCTTTTCTCATACTCTCTTCCGAAAAGTTCAACGTGCTCGACAGGTATCCCATAAACCCGCCCGCGAACGAGTCCCCGGCGCCCGTGGGGTCGAATACGGATTCAAGCGGATATGCGGGAGCGCTGAACACGCTGTGGCCGTTGAACATAAGCGCGCCGTAGCTTCCTTGCTTGACTACGATTGTCTTCGGGCCTAACGCTTGAACGATCTTAGCGGCCTTGACCAGGCTCGCCTCTCCGGCCAGTTGCCTGATCTCGGCCTCGTTGATGGTCAGCAGATCCACATGTTCGAGCGTCCGTTTGAGCGCTTCAGGTTTGCTCGAAATCCAGTAGTTCATGGTATCACAGGCCACCAGTTTCGGCTTGTTGACCTGTTTCAACACATCAAGTTGGATTTCAGGATCTACATTTGCCAAAAACACGACATCGGAGTTTTTGTAATCGTTCTCGATGTTCGGCTTGAACGTCGCCAAAACATTCAGATGCGTGGCAAGCGTGTGCGCCTCATTGAGATCATACCCGTACTCGCCCTTCCAGCGAAAGGTTTCGCCCTTCTGGACCTCAAGACCGCGGATGTCTATATTCTTGCTCTTCAGAAATTGGATGTGTTCTTTAGGAAAATCTTCCCCTATGACGGCAACGAGCCGGACATCCGCAAAATAGCTGGCTGAGGTGGAAAAATAGGTTGCTGAACCGCCGAGGGCGTTTTCAACCTTTCCAAAGGGAGTTGCAACCGAATCAAGCGCTACCGTACCGACAACGAGCAAACTCACGTACTGAACCTCCAAAAAATAAAATTCTTTTCACCGCAGAGGACACAGAGAACACCAATAAAAAAGATAAACACTTGTATTGAATACCTGGAGGTTTCCTCTGCGACCTCTGCGGTAAAATTTGCTATTTCTTTTTTAAATACTTCCCGATAATCAGCGCAAGGTCTTTTTTCGTCTTTGCCGGGATAAGCCTTTCCGGCGTCATGATCGTGTTCTTGAGCGCCTCACCGCAGGCGCAAGCCCGGGTGTCCGGCAGCATGCGCACGGCCTCGCGGATCATGGCCTTGGACGTTTCTATGTTCTTTTTCATCACCGCAAGCACGGCCTCTACGGTTACCGCCTCTTCACTATGGTGCCAGCAGTCATAGTCCGTGGCAAGGGCAATGGTGCTGTAGCAAAGCTCGGCCTCGCGCGCGAGCTTGGCCTCGGTGGCGTTTGTCATCCCGATCACGTCCACATCCCACTTCCGGTAAACAAGCGACTCGGCCCGCGAAGAGAATTGAGGACCTTCCATGCAGAGGTACGTGCCGCCCACGTGAACCGTGGCGCCGACCGTCCTTCCGGCTGCGAATAATATGCTGCCGAGGCCGGCGCAGACGGGATCGGCCATCCCCACGTGCGCAACCACGCCGTTTCCGAAGAACGTGCTCCGTCTATGTTTGGTATGATCATAGAATTGATCGGGAAGAACGATATCGCCCGGCCTGATCTCTTCCTTCATACTGCCCACGGCGCTCACGGATATGATCCGCTCCACGCCGAGTTTCTTCATCCCGTAGATATTAGCCCGGTAGTTGATGTCCGTCGGCATTATGCGGTGGCCCCTGCCGTGGCGCGGGAGGAACGCCACCCGTTGGCCGAAGAGCGTGCCGACCATGTAGTCATCGGATGGTTTGCCGAACGGCGTCGTGATTTTCATGGCCTTGATGCTTGTAAGCCCTTCCATCTCATACAGCCCGCTGCCGCCGATCACGCCGATGCTGATCTTTTCAGTTTTTCTACTTCGTTTTGGCATCAAGAACCCATCCTCAAAAAATTTCACCGCAGAACTCTCGGAGCGTGGAAAAGAGCTTTTCTTCAAAAGCTCCTCCACGGTCGCCGCGTGCGCTGCGGTAATCTCACTCGGTTTTACACCGTTGTTTCCGCTTCTTTTCTTACCTCTACGCCTTCCAGAAACTCAACCGGCTTTTCCGGGATGATCGTGGATATTGCGTGTTTATATACCAGCTGCTGATTTTCCTGTTTCATCAGGATGACGAAGTTATCGAATCCCTTGATCGTCCCGGTAAGCCGGGCGCCGTTTACGAGGTACATGGTCACGGGTATCTTTTCCTTGCGCATCTGGTTCAAAAAAATGTCTTGAAGATTCACCTGTGACTTTCCCATCAACCCCTCCGTGAAGCATAAACCACAGCTTGCGTACTCTGCGAATGCTTCAGTATTATTTTTTTCATCTTATACCAAGTTATTTGAAATTTCAACGTTTTTCTTTATGCGTTCAACGATTTCTACTGCTTCCGAGAGCTCGGTAATGTCCACCCACAATGCCTCGGGCTCGCGCCGGAACCAGGTAAATTGTCGCTTGGCAAACCGCTTCGTATCCCGCTTAAGAAGAGCCACAGCCTCATCACGCGAAAACTTCCCGAGGTACGAGGCCATAAAATGCTGATACCCCAAGGCCTTCATAGAAAAAAGCTCGGTCCCGTATCCGCGGTCCATAAGTGTTTTGACCTCCGCCTCAAGTCCCTCCGCGAGCATCTGATCCACACGTTGTTCTATCCTTGCATACAGCTCCGGTCTCGCCCTGACGAGAAAAAGCAGTTTAAACCGATACGGTTTGTCCTTGAATGCGTGCTCGCTCTGGAATTCCGAGAGCTTACGGTCCCTGAGGTAATAGACTTCGAGCGCCCTGATCGTACGCTTCAGGTCGTTCGGATGGATCTTGATTGCGGCTTCGGGGTCGATTTTAACGAGATCGGAATACAGAGCGCCCGGATCGCCCGCTGACTCCCGTTGCAGCAACTGCTCCCGCAGCTCGAGATCGGCCGGAGGCCCATGGAACAGGCCTCGGGTCAAGGCGCGGATGTACAACCCCGTACCGCCGACCACAAGCGGAATTCCGCCGGACGAAAGTATGCCGTCGATCGCGGCCCGCGCGTCCCTGAGGTAGTCGCCCACGCTGTAGGGCTGGTCCGGCTCCACGATGTCTATCAGGTGATGGTATACGAGCGAACGCTGTTGTTTCGTGGGTTTGGCGGTTCCGATGTCCATACCGCGGTAGATCTGCATGGAATCCGCACTCACGATCTCTGCGCCGAGTTCCTGGGCCAGCAGGATAGACGCGTCGGTCTTGCCCACGGCCGTAGGACCAGCGATGATGAGGATGGGTTTATTATCAGACATGTTTCATGATCGCAATGCTAAGTCGGTCTATATTCTCTTGAACATTTTGTTGATCTCATACAGAGAAAACCGCACAATGGTCGGTCTCCCATGCGGACAGGTGTGCGGCATGCGGCATTCAAAAAGGTCGGCAATCAGCCTTTCCATCTCTCGTTGATCAAGGCGACGGTGAATTTTGATCGCCGGATGGCAAGCCATTACGCTAAGGATGTTGTCTTTCCATTCGTTCATTTTCCCGCTCTTCCCGTGAACATTCACCTCGTCCAGCACATCAAGAAGCAGCTTCTTATAGTCAGCGCCGACGAGAAGCGCCGGAACACCTTTGATCACGAAGGTATTGTTGCCAAAATCCTCAACGATAAACCCGAGCTTAGCTATTTCCGGCAAATACTCTGACAAAAGGCCGCCTTGGGACGGCCCGAGTTCCACCTGAACCGGGAGCAGCATGTTCTGGACGGGAACAGCTCCCCCGACGAATTGGTCTTGAAGCTTCTCGAACAACACCCGTTCGTGTGCGGCATGCTGATCGATAAGGGCCATCCCCTCCTGGGATTGGGCAATGATGAAGGAATCGTGTACCTGGGCAAGGGGATAGAGCAGCGCGGTGTTGGGAGTGGGTAGTTCGGAGTTAGATGCGACGGAATCTAAAGAAGTCGTAAAAGTAAATGTTACGTGCGCGTCCTGCACGGGAGTGTTCGAGGCAGGATTTCCATATTTCGCATTACCAAGGTAATCCGAAACCGCTTCCTTCACCCTGTCAGCGCTCTCAGTCAGAACAGCTTCTTCCCTTCCCCGCAAGGCCTCTCTTATCACGTCACGCACGAAGTCATGGATCTGGGACTGATTGCGAAAGCGCACCTCTGCCTTTGTTGGGTGCACGTTTACGTCGACTAACGCCGGATCAATATCGATGAAGATGAAACCGATGGGATGCCGGTCCCGCATCAGCATATCTCCCTGCGCACTGTAGAGCGCGTGCGTAAGGGAAGGGTTCTTCACGGCGCGTTGATTTACGTAAAAATCCTGATAGGTCCTGTCAGCGCGAGTATAGGCCGGACGGCTGAGGAGCCCGTGGATCCGGACCTCGCCCCTGGTTCCGGAAAATTCAAAAAGGTTCTCCGCAACCGCTCCTCCGTACAGTTGAAAGGTCCGCTCTTTCATGCTCTGAGACGAAGGAAGATCGAGCGTAGGTTTTTTGTTGTGCGTAAGCCTGAAACGAACAGCGGGATGGGCCATGGCCTGTCGGGACACGGCAGTAAGAATATGAGAAAATTCGGTCGCAGGACTTTTCAGGAACTTGAGCCGCGCAGGAGTGTTGTAGAACAGATGGCTGATTTCGAGTGACGTGCCTTGCGGTCCGGCCGCATCAGACACGGTTTTCATAACGCCGCCTTCTATCTCGACCATCACCCCCGAAGGCGCTCCTCGCTCCGCGGTAAGAAGTCTGACGTGCGCTACAGAGGCGATACTCGAAAGCGCCTCGCCGCGGAAACCCATGGTGCGGATGGCCTCAAGATCAACATCACTGGTTATTTTGCTCGTGGCATGCCGCAGGAATGCAGTCCTGGCATCGTCTTTCGACATGCCGCTGCCGTTGTCGATGATGCGGATCAGCCTCCTGCCCGCCTGCTCGACGTCGATGAGAATATCGGTCGCGCCGGCATCGAGAGCGTTCTCGATCAGCTCTTTGACCACGGAAGAAGGCCGCTCCACTACTTCGCCGGCGGCGATTTTGTTGATAACGTGATCGGGAAGGATTTTTATTTTTGAGGGCATAGAATCAGACTACAGAAGGCAGAGAACAGAAAACAGACTGAGAACAAACTACTTTTTGTCTCTCTAGCTTCTGTGCTCTGATCTCTGTCCTCTGTCAGTATTTCAGCTTCGCTTTTTCCTGGTTCGCAACCACAACAACGACCATACAGTCGGGGCGCAGATACTTCTTGGCAACCCGCAGGATATCTTCCCGGGTTACTGAATTTATCAGGTGAGGATAGTTCTGAGGATAATCAAGTCCCAGGTTGTAGATCTCGATTGCGGTCAACATTCCCGCAATCTTCGTAGAGGTGTCCATCCGCAACGGGAAGCTTCCCGTAAGGTACGCCTTGGCATCGCTTAATTCCTTGACCGAAACAAGCTCTGTCTGCATCCTGCGGATTTCCTTCAGCGTCTCTTCGATCACCTCGTTTGCCGTTTCGTTCTTCGTCTGGATGCTGACCGTGAACGCGCCGGGTTCTTTCTGGGCCGAAAACCCGCTGTGCACGTCATACGCCAGTCCCTTATTATCACGAATATTGTCCATGAGCCGAGATGAGAACCCGCCCCCGCCCAGTATGTAATTCATAACCATCGCGACGTAATAGTCGGGGTTCTCCCGGCTTATGCCGATATTCCCCATAGCGATATTAGCCTGAGTAATGTTCTTATCGATCTTCCGGACCACGGTCTTATCAATGACCGGAGGCAACAGAGACGCCGGCAAAGGCTGCTCGTTCTTTTTCCAGGTTTTAAAATATTCGTTCAAGAGGAGAATGATCTCCTTTTCGGTCACATCACCGACCACTGCGATGATAGCGTTATTCGGGCTGTAGCGTGACGAATAAAACGACAGGATGTCTTGCCGGATGAGCTTCGGCAAATAAGTGGCCACATCATCATCCGTCCTTCCATAGGGATGCCTGCCGAAAACCGCTTTCTCAAAGGCCTCGCCTGCCACCGCGCTGGGCTCATCCTTCCGCTGCTTGATTCCCGCGAGTGTCGCCTTGACACTGCGGTCGATCTCTTTCTGGTCGAAAACCGGGTTCATCAGCGCGTCGGAGAGCAAATCCAAACCAGTGCGCAGGTCTTTCTTCAGCACCCGCAGGTTTGCTGAGGCGAAATCGTCTCCACCCGAGGCAGACAGCGAACCGCCGATGAAATCGATCTCGCGGTTAATCTGGATTGCCGACCGTTTTGACGTCCCCTGCATCAGGAGCGACGCGGTTATCGATGCAAGCCCTGGTTTGTCTTCGGGCTCGGCCGTGCTTCCTGCCTTGATTGCCATGTTCACGGTGACCATCGGTATGTCGTGTTTCTCGGAAAGCAGGAGGATCATCCCGTTCTCAAGCACTATGCGCTTGCCGAGAGGCTCTGCGGCGTACACACGCGAAAAGAGAGAGATGATCAGAATTACTACAAAGAGAAATGATTTTGATTTCACGGGAAAACCCTCCGAAGGAAGTTGGTTATAGGTGGTTCATCTGTTGTTCCATGCAACAACAAACAAAAAGGCCGATCATTTCTGACAGGCCCTACCCATGATCGTAATGGTGCCCCTGGGGTGACTCGAACACCCGGCACGCGGTTTAGGAAACCGCTGCTCTATCCACCTGAGCTACAGGGGCATGGTCCTGCAAACTTCAATAACCAAATAACAAATATCAAATAATATCCAAAATTCAAATTCCAATTTCCAAAACGTTTGGAGCTTGATATTTGATTATTGGAATTTATTTGCCTGCCCCCGCGTTTTCGCAAGAGCAGGGGGTAATTTGCGTGCTTGAAATTTGGAATTTGCTTTTTAAAGCATTCCTTCCAAATCGATTTTTTTCCGCTTCGTGATGACCCGCAGCTTATTCAGCGCCTGGGTCTCGATCTGCCGAACCCGTTCTCTCGTGATCCCGAAGTCCTTGCCGATGCTGTCCAGCGTCTTAGGCTCGCCGTCCGCCAGCCCGAACCGCATCTCGATCACCTTCCGCTCGCTCACCGAAAGCTGTTGAAGCCAATCGTCGATATGTTCCCGCCGCCGGATCTCGTCGGAGAAGCTTGCCGGAGAAACGGCGTTGTTGTCTTGGAGGATGTCCTTGAGCGTATCTTCTTCCTGATCGCCGATAAGCATATCAAGGGAGTACGTTTCGCGCACGACCTGCGAAATGCTCCGCACCTTATCGACGGTGACCTTCATTTTCTTGGCGATCTCCTCCACCTGAGGATCGCGTCCCAGCGACTGCGTAAGCTGGCGTGTCGTGCGCATGTAGGAGTTGACGATCTCGGCGATATGGACGGGCAGGCGGATGGTCCTCGTCTGGTTGACGATCGCCCGTTCGATGGACTGCTTGATCCACCAGGAGGCATAGGTGCTGAACTTGAATCCACGCTGGTACTGAAATTTTTCCACGGCCCTTATCAGGCCGAGATTGCCTTCCTCGATGATGTCCGAGAACTGCAAGCCCCGGTTGATATATTTTTTGCCGATCGCCACAACGAGCCGAAGGTTCGCCTCGATCATTTTGGCGCGCGCTTCCTGGTCTCCCTGTTCGATCCGTTTGGCGAGCTCTTGTTCCTGTTCGAAGGTAAGAAGCGGGGTTTTTCGGATTTCCTTGAGATAATATTTGATCGCATCGAGGCCTTTGGAGGCGGAAGCGCCCTCTGATGCGCGGCTGGAAGCGTCTTCCCCGCCGGTGTCTACTTTGTCGGTTTCGCTTTTTTCCTCGGTACCCTCACGAAAGGGCTCCGCATCCATCAAATCATCGACCGGCCGTTGCCTCTCGCTCATGAACACCCCTTGGCGCAAAAAAAGATAAAGGCCTTCCAAGTACGACCTTTTCTCCGATCACAGGGGAGAATATGTATATTCCCGCTTTTGGTAATGCCGACCTGCCGATTTGCCGCACTGTTGCGTCTTTTTACGTGTTCTGCACATTGCCGAAGACGGCTTTGTTCCTCCACCATGCATCCGACGTGCTGAAAAATAGAATGGTCGGGGCGAGAGGATTTGAACCTCCGACCCCTTGGTCCCGAACCAAGTGCGCTACCAGGCTGCGCTACGCCCCGACGAGTTGGTATAATATACGAAGTTGGTCCGCCTGTCAACGAAGAATCTTCGTATTGTTCGAGAAAGTCAGCTGTTTTGTATCTTCCGTCGCGCAGCGGTGATAAAATTATCAAAGGCCTCCTGGAAGTAGTCTTTTCCCCGTCTGATAGCGGCAGGCACGCGTTTATCGTAGAGTTCCCGTCCTTCCTGCACATCGTTTTTCAACAACTCATAAAAAGTGTCGTTTTTTATCCCCTCGACCACCAAGGCCTGGTTATAGAGGGCAATATCGGATACGATGATCCTGGCAAATCGTTTTGCCTTTTCCACGGCGTCCGGATCCGCTTCTTTTACCCCGGGAAAATCGAACTCCTCCTTCTGAAAAATGGAGGCGTCGAGGCTGATCGAATCCGGCGTGATGGGACTGTCCGGCGCAATGATCAGGGGCCCGTCTTTGGGAGGAGAAGAAAACTGCGGAATCTCCTGCTCCATCTGCGCGAGCGTATCGGGGCTGAGCAGGGACGACTCAAACGACCGGTCCGGCGGCCGGGCCATCTCAGGCAGGTCGTGATGAAAACGAGACTCGCGCTCGAGCGGCGCTTCGGCATATTTTTCCGGAAATATAAGCTTCCGTAATATAGTCGGCAAATCGTGGATATGGTGTTTTTCTATGTAGTCATCAGCGCCGTAGAGGCTTACCGGCGTGCGCTTATACCGCCTCATATCATAGACCGATGAGACGAGCACGATTTTTATCGTTTCGGTAGCGGGATCTCCCTTCAGCCGGGCACACAAGTCAAAACCGTATATCCCCGGCAGCCCCACATCGAGCACCATGCCCTGGGGCCTGATCTCGCTCGCTTTCTTGAGCGCCTCTGAGCCGTCAGCCGCGGTATCCACCCTGAAGCCTTCCTCGGTGAGGACACCGCTGATCATGATCCTGACCACATCGCTGTCATGCGCGATCAGCACCAGGGGACCGGTCGGCTCGACAAGAGGGGCTTTCTTCCTCACCACCACCTCAGCGGGGGGAACGTCAACCGGCTTCCGTACGGATAGCACGGTCCCGCAACGGGGGCAGCGCACCTTAACGCCCTTCTCGGATATCTTCGTATCATCAACCTTGAGCTTTGCGCCGCACTCGCACGGAACTATCATAAATTACGGTATCTCCTTCCTACCCCGAACGCAACGTCGCTCCGTTTAAACAAGCCGATCAGGAGCATGCCTGCGCTGAACCCCGCGATATGCGCATACCACGCCACGCCCCCTGCGGAACCGCTCATAATCAGCGCATTCAGAAACTGGAGCACGAACCACAAACTCAGCACGGCCATCGCGGGGAGTTCTATGGGTCTTACATAAAAACCGAAAAATACAAGCGTCACCACCCGCGCCCGGGGATAGAGAAGCAGATAGGCGCCGAGCACTCCCGCAACAGCGCCGCTCGCCCCGATCATGGGCGTAAGCGACGAGCTGTTCATAAACGCATGGGCATAGGCTGCAATAAGCCCACAGAGAAGATAGAACAGGACAAATCGAATCCTCCCCATGGCGTCCTCTACATTGTTCCCGAAGATCCAGAGGTAGAGCATATTTCCTGCGACGTGGAGGAGGCCGCCGTGCAGAAACTGGGACGTAAACAAGGTCGCTGCGGCCGGAAGCGCGCTGCTCGTCACCGTCCCCGGTGAAAAAAGCCGTTGCGGGATGAGTGCGAAGGACTCGACAAAGAGCTTCCCGGCGGCCTCTCCAAGCGTTAATTCATAGACAAACACAATACTGTTCAAAACAATCAGAACGAACGTAACAATCGCAAAACGCTCGGTTGGATTGATGTCTCGCAAAGGGATCAATGCTTAACTCCGCTTGTCCACGCTACCCCGACCACCTCGACAAAAAGTCGGAAAGACACCCTGTAATATGGGAACACAATACAAGAAAACGCAAGATTTGTCAATGAACGTGAGACTTGCAACAGGAGAAAATGTATCAGGAAATACGCGGTCGGCTCTCAGGCATTTTGAGTCAATAACACGGGAGAAAACGTATTTTAAAAATGGGGTTCGACTCTGGGTCCTGCGAATAAACGGCGGGTTTAAGAGCGCGCGCTCCGGTTGTGAGAGGTCATTTTCGCGTTCGATATCGTTCAGCTGCTTGCTCCGCTTTGTCGGCGTTCAGCGGATCCCCGGCAGCCCGGTAGGCCTCCGCTAAATGGGTGTATGCTTCAACCAGATAGGCGGCATTGTCCTTGGGTAACAACTCGAGCGCCTCGTTAAACGCGATTATAGACTCCGGAGCGTTGCCCCTCCGCAGAAGTACCATGCCCTTGGTATCGAGATAGTACGCCCGGTGTTCAGGCGTTGTTGTCATGGCTTTTTCGATCAGTTCCCCGGCTTTTCCCAGCTCGACGTTTTGTTCCAGGTAAACCCAGCACAGGTTGTTATAGATGTCCCCGTTCTCCGGTTGGAGTTTAATGGCTTTTGCGTAGGACGATTCCGCCTCCGGATAATTTTTGGTCCTGAATGAAAGATCGCCCAGAAGCAGCAAGGAGGACAGCGATTTAGGATCTTGCTTCAGCGCGGCCTTGTACTGCTGAACAGCGAGATCGAACTTTTCCTGAGACTCATAGATTCTGCCGAGGTTATCGTGTTCCGCGGGTGAGAGCGGATCATTCAAAAAGATTATTTTCGGAAGAGAGCAGCCGTAAAGCGTCAGCAGAAGGATGCATACTGCAAGGATACTGAGCGGAAATCGCATAGAGCAAGAATTAGCGTTCATGTTTCATCTCACCTGTTTTCGGCGTGATCACGAGCATCCAGCGGCCTGCTCGGTTCCATACCTTGTCGAATTCGTCATACCCCATCAGGCTGTTCGGCTTTGAACCGTCATGCTCTATGAGTACAGCGTGCGCGTCGTCAAAACCGATTACGCTGACATAGTGAGGCTGACGATATAGTCCGAACCCGAAGTCGAGCATGCAGATAACCGGCGTCCCTTTCCGGATAACGGCCTTCAGTCCCTCGAGCGTGCCGGAAGAAGATGTCGTTGCAAATCCCGCATCACGAGCGAAGTTTTCCAGATCCATCGGCAGCGTGCCGCGGAGTTCCGGAAGATATATTTTTGCGGTAATGTGCTCCAGATCGACCGGATATCCCCAAAACGCAAGGATGCACGCAAGCGCGGCAGGGCCGCAGGTGGACTCGCTCTGGCGATAAAAAGGGACGCCTTCTATATAGTGGCCTCGCGACTCTATTCCCGGCCGGAGAGCGGCGAAGTCTTTTCCCAAGCATGCCGGAAGGAAACTCGTCGCCACAAGGACAACCGCGTAGAAAAAGAAAAGCCGCGCACGTGTTGCATCACGTCCGCGGCCCTGTACCGTACCGAGTGCCATTACTTTATCTCGATGCGGTGTTGAAGCAGGAATACAAGCAGTACGACGAGGAGTGCTATGACCAGAAGGGTGACGACAACACCGCCAGCATCTCCTCCCGCCTGGAGAGAGTCCGTATGGGTCGCAAGTTGATTGATCTGTTCATCGGAGAGTTTACTCACCCGCGCCATGGTCTCTTCCGGAGAGAGCCCGTAGTCCAAGAGTTTCTGTTGGACGATCTTCGACTCAAGGGCCTTCTGAATCTTTGCCAGATCCGTTGTACGGGCCGAGGACCCCGTCAACGCGCCTGCTGCATCCTGCTGGTGAGGCGCAGCAGCGACGAACATGGCCTCCGCGGGCCCCGCAAAGGTCGAGAGCGCGAGCAGCGCTGCGGCAAGATAGATTACGAGCGGTTTTGCATAAAACGCTTTGAGCATACTTTTCACGTATCTGATTCCTCCGGTTTTATTAAAAACTCGTTCTGTATGGAACAGAACGCAGTAACGCTGTTTTCAATCACTTAGATGAGCAGAATCAAGAGCAGAACCAACAGCAAAATGATTACAATAGTGCTGTCTCTCATGCCGCCTGCCTGAACCGCATCCGCGTGGCTCGCGAGCATACTGATTTGGCTGTCGGAAAGCCTGCTCACCCGCGCCATGGCCTCCTGCGGGGAAAGGCCGTAATCCATAAGCTTCTGCTGGATGATTTTCGACTCGAGGACCTTCTGGATCTTGGCCAAGTCCGCCGTGCGATCTGCGGGCCCCGCGGCCGCATTCGTTGCATCCTGTTGAGGAGCGGCGGGGACGAACATCGCCTCGGCGGGTATGGTGAAGATCGAGAGTGCCAGCAACGCAACCGTTACGTAGATTAAAAGTGATTTTACATGAAAAACCCTGAGGATAGTTTTCATCTGTTGCCTCCCCCCTAATCTCTTGAGGATTTTTTATTACCTAACAATGATGTGGTGCCCCGTAAGTTCCAAAATCAACACGACAATAATGGCAACCACAAGAACAAACACCACGGCTCCGAGACCATCAGCGCCCGCCTGCACCGAGTCCAGGTTTTGCGCCAACTGGTGGGTCTGCGCGTCGGAGAGTCTGCTTATCCGCGCCATTGCTTCTTCCGAGGAAAGCCCGTAGTCCATAAGCCGCTGCTTGATCACTTGCGATTCCAGTGTTTTCTGAATCGTGACCATGTCCGCCTGCCTCGTTGACACGGATTCTGCCGTCGGGATGAACATCGCCCAACTCTGCGAAGGGAGCGTAAGAACAACTATCGCCAATACCAGATAGATTGAAATCATTTTAAAGCACAGTGTTTTCCGCATCGGATTACCCCTTTCATGATGAAAAATTGATGTTATTCATGAGTAATTATTCTATTTATCTTGTCGCTTCTGTGAAATAAGTATAGAACAAATTATGAGGTCCTGTCAAGGGGAACGTGACGCGGCGCCGTTATGCCATTCTCATCAGAAATGCATGGGCCGAGAGCCCGGCTCCATAAGCGACCATAACGCACCAGTCTCCCGCAGGCATGCCGTTTTGCATGATTTCGTTCAGAACAAACCACACCGTCGGCGACGACATGTTGCCGTATTCCGACAGCACCTTGCGCGTTGCCTGGAGCCGCTCTTCTGGAATCCCAACCTCGTCACGCACCGCGTTGATGATCTTCTCTCCGCCGGTGTGCAGGGCCCAGTGTTTGATCTCCCCTGCTTTCAGGTCCTGTGTGGAGAGCACGTCTCCCACGACCTCTGCGGCGGCCTTTTTTACCAGGTCCGGCAGTTTGAGGGAAAGCTGGTTATACAGCAGCCCATTCTTGTGAATAAACCGGATGGTCTCCCGTTGCTCCGGCACATACCGCCCCGCGGAAGCGACCAGTTCAAGGCCCTTTGGCCTGTCCCAGAGTACGGCCGCCGACGCTCCGTCGCCGAAAAGCGCGTTCGAGAGAATGAGGCTCAGATCATTCTCCATCTGGAAGGTCGAGCTGCAAATCTCGACGGATGCGCTCACTGCGACGCCGCCGTGTGTCTTGAGCATGGACTCTGCAACCTGGAGGTTCGGAATTGCCCCGCCGCAACCGCTGCCCACCATGTCGTATACACGTGTGTTACGGGAGAGGCCCAGCCGTTCGATGAGATACGTCGATATGCCTGGACAGATATAGCCCGTGCAGGTATTAACCACAAGGCTCTTCACGTCCTGAACGCTCACTCCTGCTTGGTCTAATGCCTTTGTAATGGCCTGGGCTGACAACTCAATAGACTTTTCAGTGAACCGCGCGATCCGCTGGTCAGGCGTCTCGTCCACGATGCGGGCCGGATCATCGAAAGCAAAATGCCTCTTGCGGATGCTCGGATGCGAAAATACGGTCCGGATGAGCCCCATGCTCCGGGCGTTCAGCCTGGCTTTGAAGTTCTTTTTCATGAACTCCTCGGCAACCGTTTGGTCTGCGCTGTACGGAGGCACAACAACCGCGATAGAGGCGATATACGCTTTTTTCTGATTGGTCATAATACGTTCCTTGATAGGCCGGATAGAAAATCTCGATAACCAGTAATCAAATCACAAATTATAAATAAGCACCAATAACCAAATCCCAATGATCAAACAGTTTGGAACTTGATTTTCTGTCATTGGAATTTATCATGTAATTCCGCAATCCGCATTCATCAAACATCCATCCCCATCATTCGCAGCCCTCTCCTGATGATTCGCGTATGTTTCCAGAGCGGCGGCCGCAGGCCCAATCGGTGAGCGAACCGGTGAATGGACGGCAGAAAGGACAGGCCTATGGAATCAGTACTGATGAAGTTCATATTGGTTTTCATGGACTTTTTCAGTTCCTGCTCCAGCCACTGAGCATCAACCTCCGGTGACATATAGAAAACCGGTGCAAGCATCTCTTCCGGAGAACGGGAGAGCACATCCTGCTCTCTTGCAATGGTCTCCAGTTTTGTTCCCGGATAAATACGTATGCCGATATTGAAAAATGCCGTGTCCTGCGGACGGATGTATTTCCCCGCGAACCTCAGCGTTTCCCTCACCGTGTCCTGCGTCTCTCCGGGTCCGCCGAGCATAAAGATCCAGGCGCAGGGAATGCGGTGTTGCCGCACTATTTCGGCGGAACGATATACTTCGTCGCTGGTGAACCCTTTTTGTAGACCCCGGAGCACGGGATCGGACGCGCTCTCAAGGGTGATCCCCATGCCCACGAAGCCGGCGTGTTCCATCGATGTAATAAGAGCATCGTCTACGAAAAGAGGATTCAGTTCCAGGCTCTGGAGCCGCGCTTTGTGGTCAGTTCGCGCAAGAGCATCGCACATGGCCATGGCATGCTCAAGCGGCGCATTGAACACGCTGTCCACGAATTCGATGTCCCTGAGCCCCGTTGCCGCAAGTCGCTTCACGACATCGACAACGTGTTTGGGATCCGCCAAGCGGTACGTGCTCCCCTCGATTTTTCGATACGTGCAGTACACGCATTGAAACTGACACCCGATCTTGGTCTGGATCGGGACCGTCGCCATCTGTGTTTGATAGGCCGCAACATTTACCCACCGGGGGTAATCAGGAGCAAGGGATTTATCAGAAAAGCCTGAAGCAAGACAGGCGTTCTTGCGAAAGATCCCGTCTTCGATATACGCAATGCCAGGAATATCAGAGAAGGACCGGTTCTGTGCAATGCGTGCGAGCAAAAGCGGAAAGACCGTCTCCCCGTCCCCGAGAACGCCGCAGGAAACTGCTGTTAAGCGAAGGATCTCCTCGGGCATGACCCCGAGCGCAGCCCCTCCCACGACGACCAAGGCCTTGGTCCTGTCGCGGATCGTTTTCACCATGCTCTTCAGATCGTCCAGGAAGAACACCGTGTCCCGCATATCATTGTTATCGATGTTCCGCACGGAGAGCCCAACCACATCGGGCTTCACGCGAGTTATTGTTGCCGCGATGTCCGACAATGCATCCCTGGTGAACATCAGGTCCAGGAGATGCACACGATGGCCCGCGCGTTCAGCGGCCTCTGCTACCAGGCAGGCGCCGATGGGCATCACGGGCATCGGGAGGGCGTTTCGATTCGTGCTGATGAGAAGGATATTCATGGATAATGGATACAAGTATACATCATTTTACAGGAATGAGATCCTTCTCAAAATAAAAAGAAAAAAACTACAGCGCGACAAGTCTTAGACGGGATAACAGGATTGACAGGATTTTATGCTTTATCCGCTTTTATCCTGTAATCCTGTCAAAATAAATGCTTGCTTCCGGCTTGTCCGGGTTGAGTGCAAAAGAGGTTAGGCTTGGCTGGAAAGGTCCATTATTTTATTCAGGTTGATTTCGAATGCCGCGCACGGCATCGCGATCTGGGTGCGTTCGAGCGCTTCGGGCCTGAGTTCGCCGATAAATCCGAGGTCGATGTTGCCTGCCATGATCCTGCCGCAGCGTCCCTGCATGAACAGAGGGTGCTCTGCAGGTTCCAGCTTGTACTCAACCCCGAAATAGAAGAGCAGAATATCAAGCGAGGAGTGCATTTCAGAAAAGTTCGCTCCCGGATGCGAGATGACTGCGCCCAGGTTCAGGTCCGTACGCGAGCCCATGTTTTCTTGCGTGTCGAACACCGCGACCTCTCCCACTTCGAAGATGCGATGTGGATAGAACGCTTTTGAACTCGCGGCCTCAACAGTCAGGAGCGAAGGAATCACCCGATTTCTGAGCGCAGAATAGGCAAGAGACATCACATTGTCCAGTTCGACAAGCTTCTCGCCAGTAGGCATAGCGTATTCAAGCTCCTCGCGGGAGCAGAGAATATTCGACATGATCTCCTGGAACCCGGAACCTACCATATAACCCCGGACGGAATCCGAAAGCAACTCGATCCTGGAGAGCGCGCCGACCGTGGCTTGTTGCGGCATGACCGGGTCGAATGAATCATATCCCCTGCTCACGGCAAAGTCTTCCACCAGATCCATGGGATGCATGATATCGTCACGGTACGGCGGAACAATGATCGTGACGGCATTACCACGCGCGGTGACCGTATGGCCGTACGACGTGAGATATTTCTTCACATCAGCCAGGGAAACATTCTCCCCAAGGCCCTCGGAGAAACGGGAAAGCGGCACCGTAAACTTTCCTGTTGAATCATACGGAAACAGAACATTCTTGCCCAGTTCGGTATCATAGGGATAGATCACTTTTACCGGCTCGATGATTGCTCCGCGGTCAAAGAAACTCGCTGCAAGAATATTCAACGTAAGCGCAGTCATCCTGAGGTCCGTGCCGGTCACCTCGACCAGTACGTTCCGGGTGTCATGCTTCACCTCGCCGATCTCGCGGCTGTTGATGATCGGCGGAAAAGAAAGCACGTTTTCCTTGGCGTCCATCAGCACGGGATAAAGGGCAAAGGGCTTGACGATGTTGCCGTATTCAATGCCTTTGGGATGCCGTTCAAGGATTTCTGAAAGCGTGAGCTTCTCTTCCATCCCGAGCGGCGTGAACGAAACCGAGGCAGGATCTGCAAGCCGGTATTCCACGGGGAAGGTGATCTGGTCGAGCTCGTAGATGCCGATCGAGACCGTGGACCGCTTTCTGCCGAAAATCTCCGCGAGCTTGTCCTGGCTCTGGATCATCTGCGCCAGCACGTCGTCGTTCATCTTTATGTTGCGGGCAACGCAGGCAGCGATGAACGGCCGGACAGACTTCATGTTCTTCGAAACTCTGATCTCCCGCGCGGGCTTCTTCTTGTGCTTGAAGAACGGATAGGACTCCGGCTTTCCCGACAATGACATCCGGATCTGGCGCGCAATGCCCTCGGCCGACCAGAGGTCCGGACGGTTGCTGTCAGACAGTTCCACCTTGAGGTCATCGGTCTCAACGAGGTATTCCTTCAGCTCCGCCTTGGCGAGCATCAGTTTCTTTTCGAGCGCTTCGACCGAAAGCTTCTTTCCGATCAAAGTGTCGAGGTCGCGTTTTTTAATATCGATAGTTGGCATAGTAAAATCAGGGGCCAGGGTCCAGTCGCCAGGGTTCAGGTGTTGAATTTCCTGGCCCCAGTACCCTGAACCCTTAACCCTCTTTGTTCAATTGTATCTTTTTTGTACGAACAAAATCCAAGTCTCTTGAAAACAGCTCCCGGATATCCTTGATCCCCAATGCGATCATGGCCATGCGGTCAAGGCCGAGTCCCCAGGCGATCACCGGCACGTCCACGCCGAGCGGTTTCGTAACCTCGGGCCGGAAAATCCCTGCCCCGCCCAATTCCATCCATCCGAGTTCAGGGTGCTTCACATGCAGTTCGACCGAAGGTTCGGTAAAAGGAAAGTACGCGGGCCTGAACTGAAATTCAGCGGCATGAGCTATTTCCTGCCCGAAAAGCTTCAGGAGTCCGAGCAGCGTCTTAAAATTGATGTCCTCGCCCAGCACGATGCCCTCGACCTGATAAAAATCAGGTGCGTGGGTCGCGTCAACAGCGTCATATCGGAAACAACGCGCGATCGAGAAATATTTACCGGGAATTTTCGGACCTGACGCGAGCGTACGCGCCGACACGGCCGTGCCCTGGCTCCGGAGGATCAAGCGCTTTGCGCGTTCGAGATCAAAGGAATATTTCCAGCCGGTCGAGCCGGTCTTGCCGCCGTCCTTGTGCGCGGCAGCAACCCGCTTGCCGAACGGCTCTTCTATCTGCGCGGCGACCGTAGGTTCTTTTACGAAATACACGTCATGAATGTTCCGCGCGGGATGGAACTGCGGCATGAACAGCGCGTCCATGTCCCAGAACTCGTTCTCCACGAGCGGGCCGCGCATCTCCTCAAAACCCATACCTACGAACTTGTATTTCACATAATCGAGAAATTCTTTGTACGGGTGTTTTCTGCCGATGCTCTGGCGCGGAGGATTCAGCGAGATATTGTAGGCGCGGAATTTTTTGTTCTTCCACGTCCCCTGCTTCATCATTTCGGTCGTGAGGATCGACGCCTCTTCCGTGACCACGCCGCGCTCCTTGATCAAGCGAAGCAATTCCAAGCCGTCCTGGGTGAGCCGATAGGAACGGTTCTTTTTTTCGGTGATGCGGAAGATGCCCTTTGACTTGCCGCGTTTATGAAAGTTTTCCTCAATCGCTGTCTTCTCGGTTTCTGAAAAAGAAGAAAGATCAACTGAATCCCTTTCCCCTATTGTTCGAATGAGCTCGTTTATGAACTGATAGGGCGCAATCTCGATTTTTGATGAAATCTGGAGGATGCCGCCTTGGACGATCTCAATATCTCCCGCCTGTCTAAGCGCGCCGACGGAGGAGCTCACCTCGGAAGGCTCCATACCCCAGGCCTGGATGATGTCCTTGACCGTGAACTGCTTGCCCTCCTGAAGCGCGTTGATGATCCGCATCTCGGGCGTGCCTTTTTCGTGATACTCCTTGCCTGTTTCAGTGAGAGATACAAGAGAAGTGACGGATTCTTCCTTCACATCGAGCAGGCCTTTGGACTGGAGCCAGCCCGAGGCCATGTCCAGGCGGGGTTCGTCAAGGCCTGATGATTTCAGGATCTCCGAAGCGGATGCGGTCTCACTGGAATCGAAACAGAGAAGCACTTTGTTTTCGAGGGGGTGGAGGCTTTCGAGCGTTTTCTTGAGTTCCGATGAGTTCATAAGATGCGGATAACATTACGTTGATTCAAAAAATTTGTCAAGAAAAAACAGATTGACGGGCATTGGAACGGTGTGGTATGTTCAGACATGGCGATCACCAAGATCAAACCCAGGTTGAATTATACGCTCTTGTGCGACGACGTGCGTCAGGAGATGGGCGGCAAGTTCAGCCTCATGGGCTTGTTTGAAAGCATCTATGCGAACAGCTTTCCTGCCCTGCACCATCGTTTCGCGATCATAAACGAATGGATGGGCGGCAAAGACGATTTTACGATCAAGATCAGGCTGCTCACCCCGGACAGCAAACAGGTCCTCTCGGAGTCAGAGTCCAAATTAAGCCTCTACAACGAAACACAGCGTCACCGCGACATTTCAATCCGGTACAACACGACATTCAAGGCCCCAGGCACCTACTGGATCGAGACTCTCGTTGATGATGAACGCGTGGGTATCATCCCGCTTGTGCTCCAGCTCATCAGTGATAAGACGGTGCATTAACGCAACGAGTGTAGGAGGGTGAGAAGTTAGGAAGTTATGCATAAGCATTAGGCTCTTCCCCTCCTCACTTCTTACCTTCTTAACTTCTTAACTTCCCACCTTCAGAAACAAATCACTCCATCACCACGATAGACGATATTCCTTGCTTTGCCTGCACATCTTTCTGGAGTTTCTCGGCGGAAGCTTTGCTCGAAAAACTGCCGAGCCGCACACGGTACCACACGCCTTTCCCCGGCACTTCGGCCGCGACAATGAATGCAGCAAACCCGCTTTGTTTCAGTTTCTTCACGTCGTGCTCCGCCCCGTCTTTATCGGGATAGGAAGCGACCTGGAGCGTATAGCGTACCTTTGGGGTTGACGACGCGGATGAGACCTGCTCTTTCTTCGGTTGCGGCGGCTTTGCCGCAGTCTGCTTCGGCTTCGCTGCAACGACAGGCTCTTTCTCTATTTTAATCTCCAGTTGTTTTTCTTTGGGCGCAGGCGCCGCGGTCTTGCTCTTCGGGGTTTCAACAACGATAGATTTCTTTTCTACTTTTTTCTTGGGTTCTTCGACAGCCGTTTGTTTTTTCTCCAAGGGTTTCTCTTCAGGCGCTTGCTCCGGCTTCAGGTTGATGGAAACTGTTTTGTCGTTTTTGTCCGTCAAGGTCTTGTAAAACGTGAAATCATCCTTCGGAAGGTTCTGCGAAACAACGTACGGGAGCGGCGGCATGAGCTCGCTCTTTGCCGTGGAGGTGCCCTGATATTTTCCTACATAATATCCCAGGAAGAAGAAGCCGACCATCAAGGCCACTCCCACGGGAATGACGAAAAGTTTGGATATGATGCCGCCTCGTTCATTATTCATGATATTCTCCTTTGTTGATAGTGCGTTAATCAGCAGAGAGCAGAGAGGTTCAACCCTATGCGCCATGGGCTATGCCCTACGCGCTACAGAATCACCATCGCATCCCCGTAACTGTAAAAGCGATACTGCCCCGCTATAGCCGCCCGATATGCAGCGAGGACGTGTTCCCTGCCCGCAAAAGCGGAAACAAGCATAAGCAGCGTTGACTTCGGCAAATGAAAGTTGGTGATGATGCCGTCGATTACCTTGAAGCGGTAACCGGGGTAGATGAACAGCTCGGAACTGCCCTCGCCCGGCACGACCACGCCCTCGGCGTCCGCAACGGACTCGAGTGTGCGCACACTGGTAGTGCCGACGGCAAGCACGCGCCTGCTTTCCTTCCTGGCCCGGTTGATGCGTACAGCCGCATCCTCTGAAATATGATATTGTTCCGGCAGCATCCGGTGTTCGGAGATGCTGTCTACCCGGACCGGCTGGAATGTGCCCGGTCCCACATGCAAGGTGATGAACGTAATCTCTATGTTGTTTGCCTTCAGTTTCTCAAGCAATTCCGGCGTGAAGTGCAGCCCGGCAGTGGGTGCCGCGACCGCCCCGTCCTGGGACGCATATACGGTCTGATAACGCTCCCGATCGATTTCAGTCGGAGTGCGTTTTATATACGGGGGAAGCGGAATCCAGCCGATCTTGGGAAGCAGGTCCCGGATATCTGCGATGCCGTGAAAGCGGACAGTCCAAACGCCGTCCTTGCCCTGTGCCGTAATCTCTGTCTCTATTCCCGATGCAACGCTCAGACGCTTTCCAACGCCGCCCAGGCCCTTGATAAGCGCGGTCCAGAGATTACGTCCTTGCTCGGACAGAAGAAAAATCTCTGCCTTTCCACCACCCGGTTTCTTTGCCGGAAGTCTGCACGGGATTACCCGGGTATCGTTCAGCACCAGCAGGTCCCCGGGAATGAGATATCGTTCAAGGTCGGAAAAGGTCCGGTGTTCAACAACGCCGGTCTTGCGATCAAGCGCCATGAGACGGGAATTGCCCCGGACAACGCACGGTTCCTGCGCAATTAAGGGTTCCGGGAGATTGAAATCAAAATCAGAAAGTTTGAGGAGCTCTGCAACCGGTGTGATCATGGCGGAATAGTACCATATTGCGGCATTACAAGAAATAAAAATAATCAACGCACGCGCGAAGTCGCCAAGCTCGCAAAGAGAGCCTTGGATTCCTGTTTTAAATACAAGAAAGATCCTGTTTTTCTTTGCGTACTTTGTTTATGGCCGCGTTTACGCAAGTGCAGGCTACGGCTTTGCGAGAGACGCCTTTAGGTTTCGGCTTGTCCAGTTCAGGTCTTCCCGATTTTTGATTCCGTGCCCGCAAGAAGCCGCTTGATATTTTCCCGGTGCCGGTAGTAGATCATGCCGAAAATGAACAAGGAGAGTAAAGCATAGGGTCGTGACGCGGGCGTGGTCAGAAGAAAGGTCAGGAGAGGATAACAGGCAAAGGACACAAGCGCGGATAGCGATGAGTACCGCCAGAGAACGGCGGCAATAAGCCACGCAAGGAGGCAGAACAGCCCGATAAGGGGAGAAACGGCGAGCACAACACCGTAACTGGTGGCCACCCCTTTTCCGCCTTTGAATTTGAGATACACGGGGAAGTTATGCCCGAGCACGGCAGCAGCGCCGCACAGGATGGTGACGTACTCGTCTTGAAAAATAAGCTTCGCGATCAGTACCGGGAGGTATCCCTTGAGAGCATCTGCCAGCAGCGTCAGGAGAGCAACTTTTTTCCCGGCGGCCCGCAGAACATTCGTAGCGCCGATGTTGCCGCTCCCTACGGTACGGACGTCAACGCGCGAGATGAACTTTGTGAAGATGAGGCCGAACGGCACGGCGCCGAGTAAATAAGAACCTATTATAAAGAGGACCTGCAAGAGCGCGCTCATATTCATCAGCTCAACTTTCTCCAGAAGGTTTTAAAATAGAACACCGCTGAATACACGGCGAGAAACATAGCGGCCCAGAGTGAATATAATCCGACATAGCTCAACCACTCGGTGTTGACGTAGTAATCCAAAAGAAAAGCGAGCACGGCCGTGATCTGCGCCCCTACTTTATATTTGCCCATGGTCTCGGCGGGGATGACGATGCCCTCGCCCGACGCTATGGACCGGAGCCCGGTAACGGCGAATTCCCTTCCGATAATCACGATCGCTATCCAGGCGGGTACGACATCGGGCAGGGGCGGGCTTTTTACCAACATCACCAGAGCGGCCATGACCAATAATTTGTCCGCAATGGGGTCGAGCAGTTTTCCGATCTTGGTCACCTGGCCCCACTTTCTCGCCAGATAGCCGTCGAGCCAGTCGGTGGCGGACGCAAGCGCGAACACGATCCCGGCGGCAAGGGCGCGCGCGGGACTCGGTTCGAGCATAAGGATGATAAATACGGGCACCGACAAGATCCTGCTGATCGAGAGCAGGTTCGGTACGTTGAGCATTCTCACGGTTGTTTCCTCCACCGACGGTGCATCCAGACCCACTGTTCCGGATTGTTTCGTATGCGTTCTTCTATTTTTTTCGTAAACAGCCCGGTATTCGTTATGATATCTTGTTCCGCGTTGCCCGTTCGGACCAGGTCTATCGGTCCTTCTATCGTGACCGTGTGGCGGTTGTGCCTGCCTCGCCGGGTGTAACCGAATATGACCGGCGCGTTGAATTTGATCGCCATCGCTGCGGCGGCAGTCGGGGTCCAGGCCGGCTTGCCCATAAAATCGACAAACGCGCCCTCAACGTCCGTGTCCTGGTCTATCAAAATTCCCAGAAGGCGGTTTTCCTTGAACACCCGGATCAGCTCCCTGGACGCTCCCGGCCTTCCACGGACAATGGTCCTGACTCCCAATCCGTCGCGCAAACCGATGATCGTGTCGTTGACCTGCTCCGGAACTATCGGCGCCGCTATGACGCTGACTGAATAATGCCGGGCAGCCACTGCCGCGGCCATTACTTCCCAATTGCCCATATGCCCGGTGACAAAGACAACCCCTTTGCCCTGTTTGAGCGCTGTCCTGAGGTTTTCCTCTCCCTCGATATCCACGAGACCCGAGAGACGGCGGGGGGATATCAGCATGACTTCGAGCGCGGATTTGCCGAGATGCGCAAAACACCGCCTCGCCGTGCAACGTATCCAGTGACCGCCTTTTTCACCGAATACCGAGGTCAGATGCGCAATCGCCCGGTTCCGTTCCCGGGGAAGCAGGTAATATGCGATAGAACCGAAGACCCCGCCCGCCCACACTCCCAGACGATAGGGAACGATACGAGCAAACAGTGTAATGATCCTCGTGACCCATATCAGGGCCGTACGATCGTACCATTTTCGCGTCTTGACTGCCCAGTCGCTCATGAGGTGTGCGGCTTGTCGCGGTTTTTGAGGATGAGGTTGATGAACTCACGCACCGCTCCCCTGCCCCCGGCGGCCTTCGTGACCAGGTCCGCGTGCGGTTTTATTGATGGGTCGCAATCGGCAACGGTTACGGCGATGCCCACGCGTTTGAAGATGTCCAGGTCCACGATGTCGTCTCCCATATAGGCGACCTCGTCGTCCTTGAGCCCGTATTTGTTCATGAGCGCGTCATACACGATGATCTTGTCCAGCGCCCCCTGGTGCACTTCCAGGATGCCGAGTTCCCGCGCGCGGATATTCACGACTTCCGATTTTCTGCCCGTGATGATCCCGATCGTGATGCCCGCCCGCTGCGCGAGCTTGATCCCGTGGCCGTCGCGCACGTGGAAGGCCTTGAGCTCGTTCCCCTGGCTGTCCAGGATGATGCTGCCATCGGTCAATACCCCGTCCACGTCAAGCAGCAGGAGTTTGATTTTTTTTGTTCTCGATTGGATGCTTGTCTTTGTTTTTTTCATTATTTGTATTACACCACCCCTGCTTTCAGCAGATCGTGGAGATGGATCACGCCCTCGGGCTTGGCGTCCGCGTCCGCGACAATGAGGCAGGTGATGGAGTTTTTCTCCATGATCGAAACCGCTTCAGCGGCCAGGGAGTCTTTCCTCGCGATTTTCGGTTTCCGGGTCATGATCTCTTTGGCCTCTTTCGCGAGCAAATTCTCTCCCGTTTTTTCGGTTTTCTCCATCCACCGGCGCAGATCGCCGTCGGAGATCACCCCCACCAACTTGCCGGCTGCATTCACGACCGCGGTCACACCCATCTTTTTAGATGATATTTCATAGATCGCATCCTTGATCAGCGTCCCCTCGGACACCACGGGAACGTCGTCGCCGGTGTGCATCAGGTCGCGGACTCTCAGCAAAAGTTTTTTGCCGAGGGCCCCACCGGGATGGAAACAGGCGAAGTCCTCTTCCCTGAAGCCCCGCTGGTCCAGCAGCACCACGGCCAGCGCGTCTCCCATGGCCAGGGTCGCGGTGGTGCTGGCAGTCGGCGCAAGCCCGAGCGGGCAGGCCTCTTCTTTCACACCGACCTCGATCACCACATCGCTGTTCTTTGCAAGCGTTGATTCGGGATTTCCGGTAAGCGCAATGATCTTGATGCCGAGCCGCTTCAGCGACGGCAGCATCCTCGCTATTTCCTCGGTCTCGCCGCTGTTGGAGAGCGCGATCACGGCGTCCCCTCTCGTCACCATGCCGAGATCACCGTGGATGCCCTCGGCGGGATGCAGAAAGAGCGCGGGGGTCCCGGTGGAGGCGAGGGTAGCGGCGATTTTTTTCCCGATCAGGCCGGATTTTCCCATGCCCGTCACGACCACGCGGCCCTTGCAGTTCAGGATTATCTTGATTGCCTGATCGAACCGTTCGTCTACGCGGTCAATAAGCGCCGCAACAGCATCAGCCTCTATCCTCAGTACTTTTTTCGCTCGTTCGATAGTCATTGTATTAGCCTCGCAGAGCGCATGGCGCAAAAGATATGGACCTATGCCGCTTGCTTCACGATTTTGTCTATTTCCTGAACCTGCTTGAGCAGCGCGGGAAGCTCGTCCAGGCTCAGCATGTTCAATCCGTCGCAGAGGGCCTTGTCCGGGCAGGCGTGCACTTCCATGAACAGGGCGTCGATTCCCACGGCTGCTGCGGCCCTCGCCAGGTGAGGCACGAATTGCCGCTCACCGGAAGACGCCGTGCCCCCGGCCCCTGGAAGCTGCACCGAATGGGTGGCGTCGAACATAACAGGATACCCCAGGCCGCGCATGATCGGGAGAGAACGCATGTCGGCAATAAGATTATTATACCCGAATGATACGCCCCGTTCGGTAATGATCACGTTCTGGTTGCCCGTGGATGTTGCTTTTTCTATGGCGTTCTTGATATCCCAGGGAGAAAGGAACTGTCCTTTTTTGATATTCACCACCCTGTTGGTCTTTGCGACCTCTATAATGAAATCCGTCTGGCGGCAGAGAAAGGCGGGGATTTGTAAAATATCCAGCACCTCGGCTGCAGGCCCGATTTCCTCGAACCGGTGCACGTCCGAGATGACCGGCAAATCCAACTCGCTCCCTGCACGCGCAAGGATTTTGAGCCCCTGTTTCAGCCCCGGCCCGCGAAAGGATTTACCGGAACTCCGGTTCGCTTTGTCGTAGGAAGATTTGAAAATAAACGGGATCCCGAGTTCGGCGGTCATCTGCTTCAGCCGGGACGCGGCCTCGAGGGTCGCGCTTTCAGACTCGATCACACAGGGGCCCGCGATCAACACGAAAGGATTGTTCCCGCCGATCCTCACCTGCTTGACCTGAATTTCGCGCGTCATGATTTTTCTCCCTGCTCTTTCTGTTTCAGAGCGGCCGCAATGAACGCCGTGAAGAGCGGGTGCGGCTTGCGCGGCGTGGATTTAAACTCCGGATGGAACTGGCACCCGAGGAACCAGGGGTGGTCCCTGAGTTCGACGATCTCGACCAGTTCGCCGTCCGGCGACATGCCGCTGATCGTCAAACCCGCCTTTTTCAGCGCGTCCCGGTATTTGTTATTGAACTCATACCGGTGACGGTGCCGCTCGAATATTTCCTCTTTGCCGTATGCCTGATACGCGTACGTACCCTTCTCGATTTTGCAGGGATAGGCGCCGAGACGCATGCTGCCGCCCTTGTCACTCGAAAGATCGCGCTTCTGGACGGTTTTATTGCGGTAATCGTACCACTGTTCGATCAGGTAGATAACGGGATGCGGCGTCTGCAGATCGAACTCGGAACTGTTCGCGTTCCCGAGGTGCGCGAGGTTCCGTGCAATCTCGATAACGGCGCACTGCATGCCGAGACAGATGCCGAAGTACGGGATCTTGTTTTCCCGGGCATGCCTGACCGTGGCGATCTTTCCTTCAACGCCGCGAATCCCGAACCCGCCCGGCACGAGAATGCCGTCCATGCCTTTGAGCATCGACTGCGGTCCATTGCTCTCGATATCTTCGGAGTCCACCCAGTGGATATTCACTTTGGCGTCGTTGGCAATGCCGCCGTGCGTAAGCGCTTCGCAGAGGCTCTTGTAGGCTTCCTTGAGGTCGATGTATTTCCCGACAAGGGCGATAGTGACGTCCTTCGACGGATGTTTTATGCGCTCGACGATCGTCTCCCACGTTTTCAGATCATTGTTTGAAACCTTGAGCTCGAGCGCCTCCACGATCCGGTCGTCGATCCCTTCTTTATGCAAGTGGAGCGGGACGTCATAAATCGTTTCTACGTCCTGCGCGGTAATGACCGCGTTCTCCTCCACGTTGCAGTACAGCGCTATCTTTCGTTTCATTTCCTTGGGGATCAGCCGGTCGCTTCGGCAGACGAGAATATTCGGCTGGATCCCGATGGACAAGAGCTCCTTAACGCTGTGCTGGGTCGGTTTGGTCTTGAGCTCTTCAGCGGCCTTTATGAAAGGCACGAGGGTAAGGTGGACATACAGCACGTTCTGCCTGCCGAGGCTGTACCGGAGCTGCCTGATGGCTTCGAGGAACGGAAGACTCTCGATGTCGCCGATGGTGCCGCCGATCTCGACGATAACGACGTCTTCCTCATCCGCAAGGTCCGTGATCGCGTGTTTGATCTCGTCGGTGATATGCGGCACCACCTGGACCGTGCCGCCGAGGTAATCCCCGCGTCGTTCCTTGGTAATGACATTGTTGTAAATCCTGCCGGAAGTAAAGTTGTTCTTCTGTCCGGTCGTTACGTTCGTATACCGTTCATAGTGGCCGAGGTCCAGGTCCGTCTCGGCCCCGTCGTCGGTCACGTAGACCTCGCCGTGCTGGAACGGGCTCATGGTGCCGGGGTCCACGTTGATGTACGGGTCGAGCTTCAGGAACGTCACCTTGAGTCCCCGCGATTCGAGCAGCGCTCCGATCGAGGCCGCGGCCAGACCTTTTCCGAGGGATGACACCACGCCGCCGGTAACGAAGATGTATTTTGTCGCGGTCTTTTTCTTTTCCATACTCGCTCTCAACTTTCTTTCAGACGACTCAGTATTTTACTCAAATCGTCCGGGATGTCAACACCAAAGGATTCATGCTCGGTAACGATTGTCTTTATCCGAAAGCCGTGCTCCAATGCGCGAAGCTGTTCGAGTTTTTCCACGGCTTCGAGCCCGGTCTGGGGCATTGTGGCGTACTTCAGGAGGAACTCCCTGCGGTACACGTAGAGACCGATATGTTTGTACAGGTGTCCTGACAAGGTCAATTCTTTCCAGGAGCTTTTGCCTGCCCATTGGTCCCGGTCCCAAGGAATAGGCGCGCGGGAAAAATACAACGCGAATCCCTTTGTGTCGAAGACCACCTTGACCACATTGGGATCGAAGGCTTCATCCCGGTTTTCAATCCTCCTGCAGAGCGTGCCCATGGGGATGGACGGATCATCCTTAAGCGGCATAATTGCCTGATCGATCATCTCGGGATGGATCAACGGCTCGTCTCCCTGAACATTCACGACGATATCGCACGAAAGTTTTGCGGCGACTTCTGCAAGCCGGTCCGTGCCCGTGGCATGCGCCGATGAGGTCATCATTGCCTCTCCTCCGAAGGCGGCCACCGCCTTCATGATCCGATCATCGTCGGTCGCAACAACGACACGGCTCACGAGCTTCGATTGCTTTGTGCGCTCATAGACCCTTTGGACCATGGGCTTCCCCTTGATCATGGCGAGCGCTTTGCCGGGAAAACGGGTCGAGCCGTAACGAGCGGGAATGATGGCAATGATGGTATTTTGTTCTTTTGTCATGGATTAGGCAATGGTAAAATGCAATCTACAAATCCCAAATAACAAATAAAATCCAACTACCAATTTCCAAGAACCAAATGTTTGGATTTTGATATTTGATGGTTTCGCAAAAATGTAAAACGCCACATCATTTGTCATTTCGAACGAAGTGAGAAATCCTGGCCTTCCTATGGATTGAAAGACCCCTTCGGAGCCTGCCCCGAGCAAGATTCCTCAGTCGCCTCGCTCCTTCGGAATGACACGTGAGGGATTCGGTGTGACACATGCTGACTTTTGATGTAATGTATCGTATTTGAGCATTGGAATTTATTTGTCATTTGATGCTTGTTATTTGGAGTTTGCCATTAACAGTTCTTTTTTAAAATACTCTATCGTTCTTTTCAATCCCTCTTCAACCGGGACCGAGGGTTTCCAACCGAGCTTTTCCTTGGCAAGCGTGATGTCGGGCATTCGTTGCCTGGGGTCATCGGAGGGAAGCGGTTTGTACGCGATCTTCGATTTCGAGCCGGTCATGGAGATGATCAGCTTCGCGAGTTCCAGGATCGTATACTCTTCCGGGTTCCCGAGGTTCACGGGGCCGATGAAATTTTCGCAGTTCATCATGCGCACCATGCCGTCGATGAGGTCGTCCACATAGCAGAACGAACGGGTCTGGGAACCCTTGCCGTAGACCGTAATGTCTTCGCCCTTCAGCGCCTGGACGATGAAGTTACTCACGACGCGTCCGTCATCCGCAAGCATCCGGGGACCGTAGGTATTGAAGATGCGGACGATTTTTATATCTACTTTATTCTGGCGGTGGTAGTCCATCATCAGGGTTTCGGCCGCGCGCTTGCCTTCGTCGTAACAGCTCCTGATACCGATGGGGTTGACATTGCCCCAGTAGTCTTCCTTTTGCGGATGTATTGCCGGATCGCCGTATACTTCCGAGGTAGAGGCAAAGAGGATCCGCCCCTTCACCCGCTTCGCAATGCCGAGCATATTGATCGTGCCCATGATATTGGTCTTGATCGTTTTGACCGGATTATATTGGTAATGAATGGGAGACGCCGGGCAGGCCAGGTGAGATCCGGTGTCGACCTCCAGCAGAATAGGAAGGGTGACATCGTGCCGGAGAATTTCAAAAGCCGGATTCTGCGCGAGGCGTTGGATGTTGATCTTTCTGCCGGTAAAAAAATTGTCCGCGCAGATCACTTCATGCCCTTCCGCGAGCAGACGCTCACAGAGGTGTGATCCCAGAAATCCGGCGCCGCCGGTGACGAGTATGCGCATTTACCTTCTCCCGATGCCGTAGTACGTGAACCCCATCTTACGGAGTTCTTCCTGGTTGTAGATGTTCCTGCCGTCGAAGATGACCGGCGTGCTCAAGAGCCGCTTTATTTTCTGGAAATCGGGAACCCGGAACTCGCTCCATTCGGTCACGACCGCAAGCGCGTCCGCCCCCCGAAGCGCCTCATAATTGTCTTCCGTGAATTTTATCCTGTTCTTGAAGATCTTGCGCGCCTCGTCCATGGCCACGGGATCGTGCGCTTTTACCACAGCGCCGGCGCGGAGAAGATTGTTGATGATTACCACGGAGGGCGCCTCGCGCATGTCGTCGGTGCGCGGCTTGAACGAAAGGCCCCAGATTGCGATGGTCTTGCCTGCAAGCGGTTTTTTCGCCTGAGCCCCTTTTTTCGGCCCCTTCCCTGCAAAATGCTTAAGGACCATGTTCGACAATAGGCTTTTCTGGCGTTCGTTGACCGCCTCCACGGACTTCAGGACCTTTGCGTCTATACCGTGTTCTTTTGCGGTCTGGGCCAGGGCCTTAACATCTTTCGGAAAGCATGAGCCGCCGTATCCCGCGCCCGGAAACAGGAACTCGAACCCGATGCGGCGGTCATAGCCCATGCCCTTGCGCACGCTGTCGATGTCCGCTCCCAAGCCTGCGCAGATCAGCGCCATCTCGTTGATGAATGAAATTTTGGTGGCGAGCATGGCATTCGATGCGTATTTGGTCATCTCCGCGCTCCTGATGTCCATGATCAGGATGGGTTTCCCGGTGCGCACGAAAGGCGCATAGAGGTCTTCCATCAATGCAGCGGCCTTGGGACTGTCCGCGCCGATCACCACGCGATCGGGCTTCATAAAATCATCGATCGCGGCCCCTTCTTTCAGGAATTCCGGGTTCGAGACCACGTCAAATTTGAATCTGGTCTTGCTTGCCACGGCCGCCCTTACTTTATCGGCCGTGCCCACGGGCACCGTACTCTTGTTGATGACGACCTTGTACCCGTTCATGTGCTTGCCGATTTCCTTGGCCGCGCCGAGCACGTATTTGAGATCAGCGGAACCGTCCTCTCCCGGCGGCGTGCCCACGGCAATAAAAATAATGTCCGAGTGTTTTACGGACTTTGCCATGTCCGTGGTAAAGCTCAGCCGCTCATGAGCGACGTTCCGTTTGATAAGTTCTTCCAGCCCCGGTTCATAGATGGGCACAGCGCCGTTATTGAGCAGTTCTATCTTTCGTTCGTCGATATCCATGCAGATGACGTGGTTGCCGCTCTCGGCAAGACAGGTGCCCGTCACCAGTCCGACATAACCCGTGCCGATAACTGAAATTTTCATGGTACTCCCTCCAGAATCATAAAATTCAAAATATCAAATAATAGCCAAATTCAAACTTACAAATTCCAAACAGCTATGCCGTTTTCCTATGCTCATTCCGCAATCCGCAATCCAATCACCCCGCCAGAATCCTCTGCTTCAGTTCTCCTGGTTTCACCGTGGCTGTTCCCACGATGCCGACCACGATGCCTGCGGCATAGTTCGAGATCCCGGCCGCGTCCACGGTGTTTGCTCCGGCCGCCATGGCGAGCGTGAGCGCGCTGATGACCGTATCGCCCGCGCCCGTGACGTCGAAAACCTCCTGCGCAACGGTCGGGATGTGGGTGATCTTGCCGGACTGCTCAAACAGGCTCATGCCGTGCTCTCCCCGGGTGATCAGGACGGCCTTGCATTTCAGCCGCTTGAGCAGAAGCGCGCCTGCCTTGAGCAGGGACCGGTCGTCGTCGATCTCAATTTTTGCCCCAATGGACGCTTCGTTGAGGTTCGGTGTAAGGATGGTAACGCCGCTGTACATGCCGAAGTGGCTCACCTTGGGGTCCACGGCCACGATCACATCGTTCTTTTTTGCAAGCCGCGCAATGTCCCTGACCAGTTCCCTGGTGACCACTCCCTTGCAGTAGTCCGAGAGCACGATGGCGTCGAGTCCTTCGCTTACTTGTTGCCTGACATAATCGAAGATCCGGCGATGAGTCTCTTTTTCTATTTTGCTTTTCGTCTCTCGGTCGAAACGGACGACCTGCTGGCTATGGGCGATGATGCGGGTCTTAATGGTGGTCGGCCTGTTCTGTTCCACGATGAGTCCGTCTATCGCGATGCCCTGGGCGTGAAGCAGGTGAAGAAGCTGTTTGCCCGCCTCATCATGGCCGATCACGCCGCAGACGCCCACCACGCCGCCGAGGGCGTGGATATTGTTCACAACATTGGTGGCCCCGCCCAGGAGTAGGTTTTCCTTTGTGACGTTCACCACGGGCACCGGCGCCTCAGGAGAAATGCGGGATACCTTGCCCCAGATGTAATGGTCGAGCACAATATCCCCAACCACCAGGGTGCGTGTGGCCGGAAAACGGTCGATATATTTATTAAGCCGCTTGCGTTCTGATATTGAAATCATGGTTTGCTTTTCCCGTCCTCGATATTGGTGAGGGTCGCTACAATCGACCCGATGGTAATTATGCTCTTCATGAGCACGGGGATCTTCCTCGCATCGTCGGTAAGCCAGATGTAAATCTCGCCTTTGTTCATGAACACGCCTTCGTACTTGGGATAGGTTTTGACCTTAATGGTGTCGAACTCGCCTGCTGGGGTCTTGATCCGCTCCTTGCCGATCGTCTGCACCTCTACCGACCAGATTTTGTCTCCATCAATGACATCGACAAAGATCGATTTTCCGACAACGAAATCCTTCATCGCCCTTACAGAGTAAAGGGAGGAAAGAGCGTCCTGCATGTGCCCAGGCACGGAGAGAACAATCGGCTGGTCGTCGTTAATGGCGATCCGTGCCTTCTTATGCTCATAATCGAAGGTTATCTCCTTCCGTCTTTTCTTTTTTCCCTGGGTCTCCTTCAGGCTATACGAAAGACTGTACAGCCCGTCAGCGTCCACGACACTTTCGATCGATTCCCGTACCGGATAGAAAGTCTCGACCAGCCCCACCGTGCGGGTGCTCGTAACAAAATGATAAACATGACCACTGTCCGTTGTGGGACCGGACTTGATTTCCATGACGGCAATACCGGCGTCCACGACCTTTGACCAACTTACGGCATAGGTAAACTTCTCGCCCGGTGTAAAGGCATGATTCTCGCTCTTGCTATTGTTAAGCGGTTGTTCGGATGGTTGCGCAGACGGTTCCGCGGAGACCGATTGGGCATGGAATACAACGACACAGGCCATACATAATATCGTGAGGATGGTTTTCAGTCTCATGCTATCGCCTTTCGGACCGCTTCGAAAACTTCATCCACGGTGATCTCCTGCATGCACGTTCTGGCTCCGAGGGGGCAGTTCTTTTCTTCACAAGGAACGCAGGGCAATTCTTTTATCAAAACCCGGTGTCCTCTGCCGATCGGTCCGGTGCGGCGGGGGTCGGTAGAACCATAAAGCCCCACCACCGGAGTCTGTACCGCGGTCGCGAGATGCAACGGCCCCGTGTCCGAACTCACGAGACATGCGCACTGCGCCAGAAGCGCCGCGGAATGTTCGAGTGAAAGCTCTCCCGCTGCGGATATGGCCTTTTCGTTCATTGCGGCCATTACGTTCCGGACCAGGTCCCGGTCCTGGCCGCCGCCGACGAAGATCACCGCCACGTTGAGTTCCTTGACGAGGCGGTCGGCAAGGGCCGCAAACCGTTCAGGAAACCAGTTCCGGGCCGGCCTCGCTTCGCCCACGCTGCAGTTCAGCGCGATCAGCGGCTTGGTCCTCTCAATGCCGCGATCAGCCAGAAAACGGCCGACAGCCTGGATTGCATCATGCTTGAGCGGGAGTTCGATGTTGGTAACGGGTCCTACAATCCCGAGCGGCAGCAATGTTTCCATGAAATTTTCCGCTGCATGGAGGCGCGCGCCTGTGGGCCCGTACTTCCTCTGCTTTCGATAGACCAGCACCAGGCCCGCCCCGCTCAGCCGCCGGAGCACCAAGGACCGAGTAGACGTCTGCATATCGATAAACAGGTCGTAGCGCTCGGCCCTCAGTTGAACCGTAAAATCGATAAAATCCTTCAGCCGCTTTTTGAACTTCTCTTTATCGAATACCTGGACACGGTCCGCAACAGGGGTTCCCTGAATGAGCGACTCTAAGCCGGGAGAGACCATGACGGTGATATGCGCTGCGGGAAATTTCTGTTTCAACGCCTTCAAGGCTGGAAGCGCCTGGAGCAAATCGCCTATGGCGCCGGGCTTGAAAAAAAGCACTTTTTTTATTTCCATTGGTTGCGCATTATATGCTAATGCCCTGAATTTGTAAAGATAATTTTCGGAAAGACCCGCGCTATTCGTCCGTGTAGCGAACTATGAGATACATCATAGCACAGAGAAAAAAAATCGTTTATAACAGACTTGAAATCCGGATGAAATGCAGGTACTATTGAAAACAATGAGCGAACGGGTAAGTAACGCCGGGATGCAAATCCTGAATGCATAATTCTACTTCAAGAAAGGATGGGAATAGCTATGGCAACACCGGTAGTTGATATGGAACTCTGCATCGGTTGCGGTCTCTGCTCCGAACTCTGCCCCAAGGTTTTCGAACTCAGGGACGATAAGGCATGGGTCATCGGCCCCACTGCCTGCGACACCTGCGACTGCCAGCAGGCAGTGGACGGCTGCCCGGTAACCGCGATAACCATGGAATAGAGATTGCGCTGCTTTTGAGGGGGCGGTTCGCCGCCCCCTCTTTCCTTAGTTATGAATGCTGCCGTCCTAACCTTGCCAAGCTGGACCAAATATTGTCACAAAGACACAAAGGCACGAAGTAATTCAGTAGTAGACGATGATTTGAGCAACGCTAAGTCTTAAGACCTTCTTCGTGCCTTGGTGACTTCGTGGCTGAATTTTGTTTAAACATTGACATATCAAGTATCTCTTCGACATTTTCCTTGACAAATTACCGGGTTTCTATAATATTCAGTACGATAATTGTTCTCCACGCATGCCGCTGTGGCGAAATTGGCAGACGCAAGAGACTTAAAATCTCTCGGGGGGCAACTCCCGTACCGGTTCAATTCCGGTCAGCGGCACCACTCCGAACTCATCCCGGGCCGTCAACTGCTTCAAGAACTTTGCTCACAAACCTATCGTGTTGCCATGCTGATGAGAACCGGGTAAGACCAAGCCGAACTATTACCAGGTCCCTGGACGGTATGATGCTGACAAATTGTCCCTCATAACCCACAGCGTGTAAGGCCTTGACCGGCAACGTATCCCTCTCCTTGTTGCTCCGGAACTCTTTGGGTATTTTGAGCCAAAAATGGGCGCCATATTCTTTATTCGGCGACCCGAGAGCAGGCGTTGTTGTATATCGAACCCACCCTTTTGGAAGAATGCGCTTTCCTGCCCATACGCCGTCTTGAAGATAGAGCTGGCCGAATTTCGCCCAATCACGGGCAGTGGCATACATGAAAGAGGACCCGACAAAGGCGCCGGAAGCGTCCGGCTCGATCACCGCGCTTTCCATTCCAAGGGGACCGAAGAGAGCGCGACGCGGAAATAAGACATAATCCGAGTCTCCAACCGCCTTTCGGATGATTCGGCTGATAATGTTCGTTGTGCCGCTGGAATAGTGCCACTTTGTTCCAGGTTCCGCTTCCAAGGGCATGCGTGCGGCAAAGGCGCCCATGTCGGGAGTTTCAAACAACATGCGGGAAACGTCTGTATGCGAGTGCTTGTATTTCTCGTCAAAATGCAGGCCGCTGCTCATCTGCAGCAATTGACTGAGTGTGATTTTTCCACGTGGATCATCAAGGCTCTGCCATTCCGGCGCCAAAAGTTGTCCGTTGAGAGATAACCGGCCTTCTTTTACCAAAATGCCGACCAACGCATTCATGATCCCCTTCGTCATGGACCAGCCAAGGAGGAGTGTATCCTTACTGAATCCCGCAGCGTATCGTTCCGCAACAATTCGGCCTTTATACAGAATAACCACCGCACGAGTGCGCCGCAGATGTGTTGGATCAGGTTCTGAGAAAGCCCAATCCAGCGCCGCATTGAAGCGAGGATCATACTTTTCCAACATAATCCGCGAGGCTGTCAAGGCAACAGGTGCTTCGACGCCGGAGAGGTCTCCCTCTTGCTTATATGTCAAATAGCAACCGAGTCCCGGCCTATACGCGGCCTTTCGTTTGATAACGCCGAAGAAATCGGCAATAACCTGCTTTGATTCATAATGGACTTCGGCATTGATGTGACGCAAGATGGATAAATCTTCCGCTGCCAAATCTGTATTAAGTATTGAAGGAGGATCACGGTGAGCGACAAATATGCTTGAGCAAAGAATTTTTGCCTTATATGCAGTTCCTAACTGCATCTGCGACCAAGCGTAATGCAGCCCGATTCCAAGAGCCACAACAAGGACAATCGCAAAAAGGACTATAACGTTACGCTTGCGCATCTTCATCATAATCCTTCATTCAGCTGACGCCGCCGTGAGTGGCGCGCATATCAGTGACCCTCTCGACGGCGAGGTTGGAATCAGTTAAAAAAAAGGGCGGTATTATTAAATACCTTCGCGCATCCAGAAGGTCATTACGGGTCTTACTGCGATAGCAGACAGTGAGTCAAGTTGTTGCCACTTACTTAAAATATCATTAACATTCATTGACGCGGTCGTAAAGCCTTTAGTTACGACTTTGCCATCTACTTCATCTCTAAACCCGGATACCGCTGTTAAAGGTAGATTGTGGTAGTAAAGCTTATTTTCAACTTCAAAATCGGCGGTTATTTCAACTTTTAAAAATTCAGTACCATAATTTGAAAATGTATCGGAATCTATAAACTTAACCGCATCATAATGTCCCGACGTCTTTGGTATATCTTTACTTTGCCAATATTTACGGAAAAGATCACCAATAGAACCGAGTGGATCATGATTCGGATTGTAAACCTGAAGGTCTGATAGATCATCCGTTGGCAATATACAACGACCAGTCGCTTGAAGCGTGTAATGACAGGTAACGAGCCCGGTTATGTTTACAAAAACAGGAATTATTACATCGCTTTTCCAGTCGTGATCACCAGTATCTACCAATCTATACAAGCTAAGGCCAACTGCTTTACCACGTTTTAAGGCAGCTTTCGTAAATCCATTTGCAGCTACGATCGCACCCTTATTCGCTCCAACATCTTGAACGAGCCCCATCACTTCTTCGACATCTTTCACATCAACGGGGTTCGACAAGTCTTTACAATCAATGGCGATAAAAAGATTAAACTGGCCGACCTGTTGGTAAACCGCAATATCAATTTGGCGGTCTACTCCAGAAGTGATTCCGGGGACCTTCACATCCAACGTAACTGTTGCACCAGGCGCAAGGTCAGATTGAATTTTTTTTACAAGTTCTTCAAAGCGACGCCATTTAGGAGTTGTCATAAATTTCAACTCTTAGAGAAATCAAATACTATGTGAAATATGTTGATAAATCTACATCTGACCATCCACCACGTCCAGGTTTTCCAGGAATACCGCTAAATCCTGGTCGGCCGGGACGACCGCCGAAACAAGCATGCCCGGCGTTCCACCTATCCCGGGTCTCGGTGGGACGGAATGGCCC
>Ga0209068_10000117_pt1 | contig 49081 bp, 45 predicted proteins | sample ColStrG_CSR_2012_FD_187200 | JGI IMG/M metagenome (GOLD analysis project Ga0209068, IMG submission 187200) | Freshwater sediment microbial communities in response to fracking from Pennsylvania, USA - Cold Stream Run_MetaG_CSR_2012 (SPAdes)... | ecosystem: Environmental > Aquatic > Freshwater >...
GGGAAGGGTAGGACGGCGGCGGGCCCGCAGGGTTCGGGGGTGGAGGAGACGCGGGTCGCTCCGGCGGCGGTGTGTTCGGCTGGCCCTGCGACTCGGGGTGAGTCGGATCCCAGTTGGGCGAAGCCCATCCCGGCTGGTCGGACATCAGTACCCCCGATTAGGGCGGCGCTCTCGCACCTGGAGCGAACCGGCCCATCGTGACACGCGCAGGTGGCATGGGATGCGACGATGTGCCCATGAAGGCTCGCGTGTTGGTGGTCGATGACGACCCGGCGCTGTCGGAGATGCTCGGCATCGTGTTGCGTGGCGAAGGATTCGATCCGGTCTTCTGCGCCGACGGGGTGCGCGCGATGTCGGTGTTTCGGGAGGCCAAGCCGGACCTGGTCCTTCTGGACTTGATGCTGCCCGGGATGGGCGGTATCGATGTGTGCCGGCAGATCAGGGCCGAGTCCGGTGTCCCGATCGTCATGCTGACGGCCAAGAGCGACACCGTCGACATCGTCCTGGGCCTGGAGTCCGGTGCCGACGACTACATCGTCAAGCCGTTCAAGCCCAAGGAGCTCGTGGCCCGGGTCCGGACCCGGCTGCGGCGCGAGAGCACCCCGGCCCCCGAGCGGCTAGAGATCGGAGACCTGGCGATCGACGTGGCCGGGCATGTGGTGACCCGCGACGGCGTAGCCATCAACCTGACTCCGCTGGAGTTCGACCTCCTCGTGGCGCTCGCCCGCAAGCCGTGGCAGGTGTTCACCCGCGAGGTGCTCCTTGAGCAGGTCTGGGGCTACCGGCACGCCGCGGACACCAGGCTGGTCAACGTGCACGTGCAGCGGCTGCGGTCAAAGATCGAGCAGGACCCGGAAAGGCCTGAGATCGTCGTCACAGTCCGCGGCGTCGGCTACAAGGCAGGCACTGCGCATCCGGCGTGAGACCCTGAACACGTCATGAGCAGTCTCGGTCTCACCGCCTACCGGGCCCGCCGGGCCACCGGGCGCCTGCTGGGTCGGGTGGGCAATGGATGGCGCCGCTCGCTGCACCTTCGGGTCGTGATCACCACTTTGGTCCTATCGGCGACGGTCGTGGCCGTGCTCGGCTACGTCCTGCTCACACGGGTGACCGCCGGCCTTCTCGATGCCAAACAGCGTTCGGCCCTGGACGAGGCCAGGGCCGGGCTTGCTGAGGCGCAGACCCAGATCGACGCCAACGACCTGACCGACCCGAACGCTGCCGACCGGCTGCTGGACCAGATCACCGCCCAGCTGGCGACCCGGGCGGGGCCGGAGCACCTGTACGAGGTGATCCTGCTCGGCAGCGACCGGTCGATCTTCCAGCCCGAGTACAGCTCCTACGCTGTGCTGCCCAGCAGCGTGCCGGATTCGCTCAGGGCGGTGGTCGCCACCACCTTGAACCAGTCCTACACCTACACCAGGATCCGGTACCAGAACGGCTCCAGCCCGTCGGTGCCCGGGTTGGCCGTGGGCGCGCGGCTCTCGGTGCCGGGCCTCGGCGGGTACGAGCTCTACTACCTGTTCCCGCTGACCCAGGAGCAGGACACCCTCAAGCTGGTGCAGAACCTGCTGCTGGTCGCTGGCCTTGCCCTGGTGCTGTTGCTGGCCGCCATCTCCTGGCTGGTCACGCGCCAGGTGGTCACTCCGGTCCGAGCTGCGGCCCGCACTGCCGAGCGGTTCTCCTCAGGGCGGCTGGAGGAGCGGATGTTGGTGCGCGGCGACGACGACCTCGCCCGGCTGGCCACGTCGTTCAACCAGATGGCCGGTTCGCTGCAGCGCCAGATCCGTCAACTCGAGGACCTGTCGCGGGTGCAGCGCCGTTTCGTATCCGATGTCTCCCATGAGCTGCGAACGCCGTTGACGACGGTGCGGATGGCGGCCGACGTCCTGCACGAGGCCCGGGCCGACTTCGACCCCGCGACGTCCAGGTCCGCCGAGCTCCTGCAGACCCAGCTCGACCGTTTCGAGGCCCTGCTCACCGACCTGCTGGAGATCAGCCGGTACGACGCGGGGGCTGCCGTGCTCGACCTCGAGCCGGTCGACCTGCGCGAGGTCGTACGCCGCGTCGTGGAGGCGGCCGAGCCGCTGGCCGAACGCAAGGACACTGAGGTCCGCCTGGAGCTGCCCGACCGGGGGTGCCTGGTCGAGGCGGACCCCAGACGGGTGGAGCGGATCCTTCGCAACCTGCTGGTCAACGCCATCGAGCATGCCGAAGGCCGCCCGGTCGACGTCCGGGTCGCCTGCGACTCCGACGCGGCGTCAGTGGGCGTCCGCGACCACGGCGTGGGGCTTCGCCCGGGGGAGGCGTCGCTGGTGTTCAACCGCTTCTGGCGGGCCGACCCGGCCAGGGCGAGGACCACCGGCGGGACCGGGCTGGGCCTGGCGATCGCGCTGGAGGACGCCCGGCTGCACGGCGGCTGGCTGGAGGCGTGGGGCCAGCCCGGCGACGGAGCCCACTTCCGGCTGACGCTGCCCTGCCGGGCCCGCGCCGAGCTGGTCAGTGCTGCGTTGCCGCTGGAGCCATCCGATGCACGGGTGGGGCGCCGGGTCCCCCTTTCGGTGGGCGCCCGACCGAGGAGCCAGGATGGCTGACCGACGACACCTGCCCGCCGCGCTGGCGGCCGTCTGCGGGCTGGTCCTGGCCGGGTGCGCGGGGATCCCGGAGTCCGGGCCGGTGCACACCGGGGGGGCCGTGGTGGTCACTGCGGACCTGCCGGTGACCCAGAGCATCGCCCAGCCGCCGCGCGCGGGCGCCGATCCCCAGCACATCGTGCAGGGCTTTGTCTTCTCCTCGGCGTCTTTCGACAGTGACCACGCGGTCGCCCGCCAGTATCTGACGCCGGAGGTGGCCAAGTCCTGGAACCCCTCGTCGGGGACCCGGATCTACCAGATCGGCCCCACCGAAGCTGGCTACCGGCAGGTCCTGCCTAACGAGGTCGACCTCACCGCGACCCTGCTCGGGCAAATCAGCCCGCAGGGTGAGTACACCGTCGCCCCGCAGGACAGCGCGATCGTCGTCGCCTTCAAGCTGCGCAAGGTCGCGGGGGAGTGGCGTATCTCCAACCCGCCACCGGGGCTGCTGCTCACCGCGGCCGACCGGGACCGGGTCTACCGGGCTTTCGACGTGTACTTCCCTGACCCCACGTCCAAGGTCCTGGTCCCCAACCAGATCCTGGTCCCCGTCGGTCCGGGCACGGCCACCTCTCTCGTGCACGCGGTCATCGCCGGCCCGACGTCGTGGCTGGCTCCGGCGGTACACACCGCGGTGCCCACCGGGACCAAGCTGCTCCCGGACTCGGCGCCGGTGATCGACGGCATCGTGCAGATCCAGCTGACCTCGACAGCCGCCTCGTCCAGTCCTCCCGACCCGGTCACGATGTCGGCCCAGTTCGTGTGGACCCTGCGCCAGCTGCACAGCCTCGGAGTCAACGGGGTGCAGATCACGGTCGGCGGCAGTCCGTTGCGCATCCCCGGCGTCGGACCGGTGCAGTACTGGGACTCCTGGCCGCTGTTCGACCCCGACGGACAGATCCCGAACTCCGCCCCGAGCGCCACGTACGCCACCAGCAAGGGGGTCTCGCTCCTGTCAGCGGCCGGGGGCCGCCCGGTCCCCGGACCGTTCGGCCAGGGCCCGCCAGTCCTGCAGCGGCCCGGACTGTCCTTCGACGAGCGCTTCGTGGCGGCCCTCGACCCGCAAGGTCACAAGCTCTACGTGAGTGCGGTCGCCAACGGGGTGAAGGCGGCTCCTGCGGTGGTTGCCGGCGCAACCGCTCTGACCGCGCCGAGCTGGGACCGGCTGGGGGACGTGTGGACGGTCGACCAGCGGACCGGCGGCGCCGTGGTGTGGCTGGACCAGCCCGGGTCCCCCGCCCGGCAGGTATCCGCCCCCGGGTTGCCACCCGGACAGGTGCTGGCCCTTCGGATCGCGCGCGACGGGGCGCGCGCGGTGCTGGTCATCCGCCTGGCCGGGCAGTCCACTGCCAGCCTGTACCTGGCCAGGGTCGAGCAGCGCGGCAACCCGCAGATGGCGCTGACCGGCTTTCGGCCGCTGAGCACCCCGCTGGCCGATGTCTCCGACGTCGCCTGGTTCTCCTCCGACCGGCTCGCCGTGCTCGGACGCCAGAGCATCGGCGCCGTCCAGGAGCCGCTGACGGTCGACCTGCTCGGGGCGTCGGTCTCCTCGCTGGGACCCATCGCCTCGTCGTCCTCGACCACCGTGATCGTCTCGGTCACCGCGGCGCCCGCCCAGGACATCATGGTCTCGACGTCCGACGACAAGATCTACCGCTACGTCGGCGTCGGCTGGGCACAAGTCACCTCCGGAGCCGCGCCGTCCTACCCTGGGTGACCCCGACCGGACCGCTCGCGTTCCCCTTCCCCGTTCCCCCTTCCCCGTTCCCGCGGATCGCGGGCGCGACCGGCAGCTCTGAGCAGAGCCAGGCTCGACGGCGCTGGCGGGCTCGACTACCGTCAAGCGGTGGCACCCATCCGGGTCCGTGGTTGCGTCGCGACGGGCGACTGCGTGATCTTGGAACTTCTCGCAGGCCGTCCCGCCCGGCAAGCCGATGCCAGTCGCAGGCGAAACGGCCCACGTAAGGCGACGTGTCGTCGCTCGAGCACGGTGCGGCTTAGGAGTAAGTCCTGCCCCGCCGGCGGATCCGATATCCGCCGGTCCGGGAGAGGCGTAGTAGTGGCGCGTGGCGCCGCGGGGCGTCCGGCAGGCGGATGTGGGGTCGAAGACCAGGTCGGCCGGATGGGTGTCCTACCGGGGCTGGTGCGCGGGCGCCGACCGGGCTGGTATTGACTGTGCCGACCCGCCTGGTCGAACCCCGAGCGAGAGGGAGGTTGCGTGGACATCGTCGTCAAGAGCCGTCATGTGGAGGTCTCGGACCGGTTCCGCAGCACTGCCCACGAGAAGCTGGGGAAGGTCGAGCGGCTCGATCCCGGGCTGCAGCGCGTCGACGTCGAGGTGTCCAAGGAGCTGAACCCGCGCCTGGTGGACCGCGCGTACCGGGTCGAGCTGACCTGCCGCGGCAAGGGGCCGGTCATCCGGGCCGAGGCCGCTGCCGAGGACAAGTTCGCTGCGCTGGACGTCGCGCTGGGCAAGCTCGAGGCGCGGCTGCGCCGGGTCGCTGACCGGCGCACGGACTGGAAGAAGCACGAGAAGGCCGGCGCCGGGGGGCCAGGTGCCGAGCCGCAGCAGCCCCTGGATGCGGCGCCCGACGGTGATCTCGACACGTGGGCAGTCCAGGACGACGGGCCGATGATCGTACGGGAGAAGGCCCACCAGGCCGTGCCGATGACCTTGGACCAGGCCCTGTACGAGATGGAGCTGGTCGGCCACGATTTCTTCTTGTTCGTCGACCTGGACTCCGGGCGCCCGTCTGTGGTCTACCGCAGACGGGCCTACGACTACGGAGTGATCAGGTTGGACGTCGTCCCGACCGCCTGACTCGCTGCCCGTGCCATGATGGCGCGGTGGATCCGATCCGGGTGCTGGTCGTCGACGACCACGCTCTGTTCCGGCGGGGCCTGGAGATCGTCCTGGCCCAGGAACCGGACATCGAGGTGGTGGGTGAGGCCGGCGACGGCGCCGAGGCCGTCGAGCAGGCCGCAGACCTGCTGCCCGACGTGGTGCTCATGGACGTGCGCATGCCGCGTCGCTCCGGTATCGAGGCGTGCACCGCGATCAAGGACGTCGTGCCGTCGGCGCGGATCATCATGCTCACGATCAGTGACGAGGAGGGCGACCTCTACGAGGCGATCAAGGCCGGGGCCACCGGCTACCTGCTGAAGGAGATCAGCATCGACGAAGTGGCCACCGCGATCCGGGCCGTCGCGGGCGGCCAGTCCCTGATCAGCCCGGCGATGGCGTCCAAGCTGCTCACCGAGTTCGCGACGCTGATCAAGCGCGACGGGGACCGCCAGCAGGTGCCCGCTCCGCGGCTGACCGAACGCGAGCTCGAGGTTCTGCGCCTGGTCGCCCGGGGCCTGAACAACCGTGACATCGCCAAGCAGCTGTTCATCAGTGAGAACACGGTGAAGAACCACATCCGCAACATCCTGGAGAAGCTCCAGCTGCACTCGCGGATGGAGGCCGTGGTCTATGCGGTGCGCGAGAAGCTTCTCGAGATCACCTGACCGATGGCCGGCCTAGGCCGCGGGGACCGGCTCCTGCTCGCCCTGGCGGTGGTGCTGTCCGCCGCCGCCGGCGCGACCAGCGGCGCTCGCGCCGGCGCCCTGGTCGCGTTCGTGGTCTCAGCGCTGGCGATCGCCGTGCTGGCCGCGCTGGTCGGACGCTCGGTCGACCAGCTGTCCGAGCGGCTCGCACCGGGGGCCACCGGCGTCCTGCAGAGCGCCCTGGGCAACCTGCCGGAGCTGTTCATCGCGCTGTTCGCCCTGCGTGCAGGCCTGGTAGCCGTCGCGACGTCCGCGGTGATCGGCTCGATCCTGGCCAACATCTTGCTGGTACTCGGTCTGGCGTTCCTCGCCGGTGGCCTGCGGCACGGGACACAGCAGTTCCACGCGCCGTCGGTGCGGCTGCTGGTGACGCTGATGCTGCTGTCCGTCGGGGTGATGCTGATGCCCAGCCTGACCGCGGCCCTGCACACCCCCGCCGCCTCGCACGAGGTCGGCCTGTCCCGGATCGCCGCCGTGGTGCTGCTCGGGGTCTTCGCCGCGTCCGTCCCGGCGTCCCTGCGCGGCGGTGTCACGTCGCAGGGCGCCCCCGGTACGGGGGGCGCCGCGGACATCGACCGGCCGGCCCCGCGATGGTCCCTGGCTCTTGCCGTCACCGTCCTGACCGTCACGAGCGTGGCCGCGGCCGCCGTCTCGGACTGGTTCGTGGCGGCCCTCGGCCCGGCGATCGTCACCTTGCACATGAGCCAGACGTTCGCCGGCCTGGTGGTCGTCGCTATCGCCGGCAACGCCGTCGAAAATGTCGTGGGCGTTCGCCTGGCCCGCCAGGGCAAGCTCGACCACGCCCTGTCCGTGATCGTCAACAGCCCGGTCCAGATCGCCCTGGTCCTGGCCCCGGCCCTGGTCCTGCTGAGCCCGGTTGTCGGTGGGGCCACGTTCACTTTGGTGTTCGCGCCGCTGCTGATGGCGTCGGTGTTCATCGCGATGCTGGTGGTGACCGTGATCGTGCTCGACGGGGAGTCCACGTGGCTCGAGGGCATGGCGCTGGTCGGTCTGTACGTGGTGATCGCCACCGCGTTCTGGTGGGGGTGAGGCGGGTGGGCGCGATCCAGGCGCTGTCCGGCGTCCAGGCCCGCCGGATCGCCCTCAGCGCGCAGGGTTTCGGCGACCCTCGGCCGGCAGGCGTCGCGGACATGCGGTCCCTGCGGCGGGTGGTGGGGCGCACCGGGCTGTTCCAGATCGACTCGGTCAACGTGCTCACCCGGGCGCACTACCTTCCGCTGTTCAGCCGTCTGGGTCCCTACCCGGTGGAGCTGCTGAACCGGGCCGCCTACTCGGCGCCGCGCCGGCTCTTCGAGTACTGGGGGCACGAGGCGAGCCTGCTGCCGGTCCACGTGCAGCCGCTGCTGCGCTGGCGGATGGCCGATGCCGAGGCCGTGGCGTGGGGGAACATGGCGCAGGTCTTCCGCGACCGCCCCGAGTTCGTCGCCCAGGTGCGCGCCGACGTCGCCGCCCAGGGCCCGATCTCCGCCGGGCAGATGCAGGACCGCCACGGCGGGCGAACGCGCAAAGCCGGCCCCTGGTGGGACTGGTCGCACGTGAAGCTCGCCCTGGAGTACCTGTTCTGGGCTGGGGAGGTGACCACCGCAGCACGGCGCGGCTTCGAGCGGATGTACGACATCCCCGAGCGGGTGCTTCCCGCGCAGGTGCTGGCCACCCCCACCCCGGACCGCGACCAGGCGCAGCGTGAGCTGCTCATGCTCGCGGCGCGCTCGTGCGGGGTCGCGACTGCGCGCGACCTGCGCGACTACTACCGCCTGCCTGCCGCCGATGCGAAGGCGCGCCTGGCCGAGCTGGTCGAGGACGGTGCGCTGCTCCCGGTCACGGTCCAGGGGTGGCGCCAGCCGGCGTACCTGCACCCCCAGGCGAAGCTGCCGCGCAAGGTCGACGCCAGGGCCCTGGTCGCCCCGTTCGACCCGCTGGTCTGGGAGCGGGAGCGGACCGAACGCATCTTCGGGTTCCGGTACCGGATCGAGATCTACGTGCCCGCTCACCTGCGAGTGCACGGCTACTACGTCCTTCCCTTCCTGCTGGGTGAGGACCTGGTGGCCCGCGTGGACCTCAAAGCTGACCGACAGGCCGGCGTGCTGCGGGTTCAGTCGGCGCACGCCGAGCCCGGGGCGCCGCAGCGAACCGGACGAGAGCTCGCTGCCGAGCTAGAGTCGATGGCTGGGTGGCTGGGGCTGTCCGCGGTCAGCTGGGCAGGGGCCGCACAGCTGGGCCCCCTGCCGAGCTGACCACCGGCGGGGGGTCCTGCGCCAGCCGGGCGTGGCTGTGCTCGTCGTGGAGCCGCCCGTCCCCGTACCGGAACGACTGCCGGTGGACCCCCTCTACGGCGAAGCCTGCTCGCATCGCCGTGCGGCACGAGGCGACGTTGTCCAGGGCGTGGAACAGCTCCACGCGGGTCAGTCCCACAGCGTCGAAGGCGAACCGGGCCGCAGCTGACAGGGCGCAGCTGCCGACACCCTGCCCGCGAGCGTGCCGCGCGACCCAGTAGCCGGCTTCGCCGCTGCCCGACCGGCGGTCGATCTGGAAGACCGACACGGCCCCGAGCAGCGCCCCGCGGGTGTCCTTGACCAGCCAGCTCACATGGGTTCCCGCCGACCAGTCAGCCCGCCCGCGGCACCAGGCGTAGGCCTCCTCGGCGGTGGTGGGGCCCGCGTTGAACAGCCGGATGGCGTCGTCGTCGGCCGCGGCCACCACCGCGGCGGCATCCAGGTCCGGGTTCGGGACGCACAGCTGCAGCCGCCCGGCGGCGATCTCGACGGGCTCGATCGGCGCGGGGCCCGGCGGCAGGGGCCCGGGTGGGTCGCTGCTCAGCCGCCCGTGCAGATGGACGTCGTCGAAATGGCCGTCCCCCAGTGGCAGCGAGCCGCGCCGCACCCCCTCCGTGGCGAACCCGCACGCCAGCGCCACCGCGCAGGACGCCGCGTTGCCGGTGCCGTGCTCGAGGCTGATGCGGGCCAGGCCCAGGGTCTGGAAGCCGTGCGCTGCGGCTGCGGCTGCGGCCCGCCGGGCGACGCCGTGGCCCCGGTGCCCGGGCAGGACCCCGTAGCCGATCCCGGCGACCTGTGCGCCGGCGTCAAGGGCGTGCAGCCCGACGCGGCCCAGCACGACGTCGGAGGCGGGGTCCACGACGGCCCACTGGGTCTGGCTGCGCGCGCGGGCGCGCAGCCAGCGCGCCGCGTCGCCACGTGAGTGCACCGCCCGAAGCGACGGTGACCAGCGACGCGCCTGGTCGTCGTCGGCCAGGCGCAGCACCGCACCCACGTCGGAGTCGAGCCACCCCCGAAGGACCAGGCCGTCCCCCTGGACAGTCGGCGCGCTCACCGCACGTCCCCACGACGCAGGTCCTCGGGGAGGAGGCCAGCCAGCCAGCAGTCCACCCGGGCGTCGGCCACCAGCAGACGGCGCCTGCACGTTCCTTCGAAGACGAAACCCACCTTGCGCGCCACCTGCAGGGACGCGGTGTTGCCGACCTGGGCCTGCCACTGGATGCGGGCCAGGCCCAGGACGGTGAACCCGTACTCGCAGACCAGCCGTAGGGCGTCCGGCACGATGCCCTGGCCGCGTTCGGCGGCGACCGCCCAGAACCCGACGTCGGCCATCCCACCGCCAGGGGCCGTCAGGTCGACGATGTCGTGCAGGGCCACCATGCCCAGAAGGTGCCCGTCGCCGGAGGCGGTGATGGCGAAGACGTTCTGCGTCCCCAGCGCCCAGTGTTCAGCGCAGTGCCTCACGAAGGCGACCCCGTCGGCCTGGGTGTAAGGGTCGGGCAGCACAGACAGCCACCGGTGCAGAGCCGGGTCCTGGCAGGCGGCCACGATCTCGGCCACCAGGTCGTCGCCGGGACAACCAAGGACGAGCCGGTGGTCGCTCAACGTGACCGCGCCCGCGGGATTCATCACACCATCCTCCACGAGCGCGCCGTCAGGTCACCATCCGATTACGATGCTCCCGTACGGCGGCGGATCTGCCGTGCTGCGACCGACCAGCTCGGTCCGCATCCTTGGCCTTGGAGTGACCGCGTGCCCGCCATCTTCGACAAGCTCCTTCGTGCCGGTGAGGGCAAGATCCTCAAGCAGCTGCAACGCATCGCCGACCAGGTGAACGCGGCCGAGGACGACACGGTCGCCATGACCGATGCCGAGCTGCGCGCGGAGACCGACAGCTTCCGGCAGCGACTGGCCGACGGGCAGACCCTCGACGACATCCTGCCCGAGGCATTCGCCGTCGTCCGCGAGGCGGCCACCCGGACGCTGGGGCAGCGGCACTATGACGTCCAGGTCATGGGTGGGGCCGCGCTGCACCTGGGCAACATCGCCGAGATGAAGACCGGCGAGGGCAAGACCTTGGTCGCCACCTTGCCGTGCTACCTCAACGCCCTGGCCGGCGAGGGGGTCCACGTCGTCACCGTCAACGACTACCTCGCCGAGCGCGACGCCGAGTGGATGGGCCGGGTGCACCGCTTCCTGGGGCTCGAGGTGGGCGTGATCCTGGCCAACATGTCTCCCGCGGAGCGGCGCATCGCCTACGCCGCGGACATCACCTACGGCACGAACAACGAGTTCGGGTTCGACTACCTGCGCGACAACATGGCCTGGACCGGCGACGACCTCGTCCAGCGTGGCCACACCTTCGCGGTCGTCGACGAGGTCGACTCGATCCTCATCGACGAGGCACGGACCCCGCTGATCATCAGCGGCCCGGCGGACCAGCCTCAGAAGTGGTACGTCGAGTTCGCCAAGCTCGTCCAGCGGATGAAGGTCGACACCGACTACGAGGTCGACGAGAAGAAGCGCACGGTCGGAATCCTGGAGACCGGGGTCGCCAAGGTCGAGGACTACCTCGGGATCGACAACCTCTACGAGTCGGTCAACACCCCGCTGGTGGGGTACCTGAACAACGCGATCCGGGCCAAGGAGCTGTTCAAGAAGGACAAGGACTACGTCGTGATGAACGCCGAGGTCCTGATCGTCGACGAGCACACTGGCCGGATCCTGGCCGGCCGCCGGTACAACGAGGGCATGCACCAGGCCATCGAGGCCAAGGAGGGCGTGGAGATCAAGCAGGAGAACCAGACGCTGGCGACTATCACCCTGCAGAACTTCTTCCGGCTGTACTCCAAGCTCGGCGGCATGACCGGCACGGCGTTGACCGAGGCGTCGGAGTTCAACCAGATCTACAAGCTCGGCGTCGTCCAGATCCCGACGAACCGGCAGATGCTGCGCGCCGACGAGGCCGACCTGGTGTACCGAACCGAGGAGGCGAAGTTCGCGGCGGTCGTCGAGGACCTGGTCGAGCGCCACGACAAGGGCCAGCCGGTCCTGGTCGGCACCGTCAGCGTGGAGAAGTCGGAGTACCTGTCCGCCCAGCTGCGCAAGCGTGGCATCCCGCACGAGGTCCTCAACGCCAAGCAGCATGAGCGCGAGGCCCAGATCGTCGCCCAGGCGGGCCGGCAGGGCGCCGTCACGGTAGCGACGAACATGGCCGGCCGTGGAACCGACATCATGCTCGGCGGCAACCCGGAGTTCATGGCCGCCTCCGAGCTGGCCCAGCGCGGACTGTCCCCGGTGGAGACCCAGGAGGAGTACGAGGCTGCCTGGCCTGCTGCCCTGGAGAAGGCCAAGAAGGCGGTAGAGGCTGAGCACGAGGCTGTCGTCGGGCTCGGTGGGCTCTACGTGCTGGGTACCGAACGGCACGAGTCTCGTCGGATCGACAACCAGCTGCGCGGACGTTCCGGTCGCCAGGGCGACCCTGGCGAGTCGCGGTTCTACCTCTCCCTCGAGGACGACCTCATGCGCCTGTTCAAGGGCAATGTCGTCGACGCTTTCCTGACCCGGTTCAACATTCCCGACGACGTCCCCATCGAGGCCAAGATGGTGACCAACGCGATCCGTTCGGCGCAGTCGCAGGTCGAAGCGCAGAACTTCGAGATCCGCAAGAACGTGCTGAAGTACGACGAGGTGCTCAACCGGCAGCGCACCGTCATTTACCAGGAGCGCAAGCAGGTCCTGGAGGGCGCCGACCTGCACGAGCAGATCCGCAACATGATCGACGACACGGTCGAGGGCTACGTGCTGGCCGCCACATCAGACGGGTACCCCGAAGAGTGGGACCTGGACGAGCTGTGGACAGCGCTGGGCACGCTCTACCCCGTGGGGATCAAGATCGACGCGCTGCTGGACAAGTCCGGCGGCGACAAGGCCGGGCTCAGCTCGGAGTACCTCGTCGGCGAGATGAAGGCGGACGCCCAGGCGGCCTACGACCGTCGGGAGAGCGAGCTGGGCGAGGAGGCCACCCGCGAGCTGGAGCGTCGGGTGGTCCTGGCGGTCCTTGACCGCAAGTGGCGCGAGCACCTGTACGAGATGGACTACCTGCAAGAAGGCATCGGGCTGCGCGCGACAGCCGGGCGGGACCCGCTCGTGGAGTACCAGCGCGAAGGGTTCGACCTGTTCGCGGCCATGATGGACGCGATCAAGGAGGAGTCCGTCAGCAACCTGTTCCACCTGGACGTCCAGGTGGAACAGCCCGCCCCGGCTGTGCCGGCCCAGGTGAACGGCACGACCGACCAGGCCGGCGGACCCATCGGGGCCGCCCCGCTGGACGGTGCCGGCGCCGAGTCGGTGCTGGCCGCGCTGGCCTCCGGCGCGTCCGGTCCGCCGTCGAGCGCCGCCCCGCCGCCCCTGCTGCGCGCCAAAGGCCTGGACGCGAACCGCGCGACCCGGCTGGAGTACTCGGCCCCTTCGATCGATGGTGCGGGCGGGGTCGAGCACCGAACGCAGGACTCCGGCGCCGAACCGGTCGAGATCGACCCCAATGCGAGCCGTGCGGAGCGTCGCCGGCAGGCCAGGGCCCAGCGCAAGGGCGCCTAGCCTGCGTCGGGCCCCGCCGGCTCCACCTACTTCACCCGGCCCGGCCGGACTATTCGGTGGGGCCGGGTCGGTGCGCGGCCACGCAGGGATTGCTGAGGTCGTCACGGTCGGGAGGGTTCGGCGAACGCCGTGCAACCGGCGTCATAGCCGCTTAAGGACGGTGCATCGCCAGCGGCCGTCGGTACCCTCCAGCCGCATCGCCAGGGCGCGGGTCCGGGGCCCGTCCTGGACGACTGCACTGACTTCGGCGACACCGTCGGCCGGCTCGCAGATGCGCAGGCTGCGTACCCAGACCCGGTTGGAGCCAGCCGCGCGGGTCTGCACGAACCGGCTGCGGCGGCCCCGATGGCGCAGGCTCGCGTACACCTCCTCGGAGGTCCAGCGGCGAAGCTGGGCGACCGGGCGCACTCCCGCGTCGACCTCTAGCATCGCCTGGGCGAGCCGGCCAGCCCACAGCTGCGGGTCCGGAAGGTCTGCCCGTGCCGTCGGCTGGGGGTCGAAGATGTCGTCAGGCCTGGGAACCCGGGCGGGCCTGGCCAGGTCGACAGGTGCCGCGGATGCCGCATGCGGGACCGCGGGCAACCCGGACGGCAGCAGGAACGTCAGGGCGAGCGTGCCCTGGGTTGGGCCCCGTCCTGCCCGGTTGCACCGGGACAGCGCCGGCGCCGCGTCGGGCTCGCAGTAGGGCGGCTCCCAGGCCGGCGTGGGCACCAGTCGCAGCATCGGGGCTGTCGGTGGGACGGCGATCAGCTGAGTGGACATCGAAGCTCCTGGGGTCACGGTGGGGAGGGTGTGTGTCGAGGTCGCTTCGCCGGGCACGGCGCGTGCCGCGAACCGGCGCCGGCGGTCAGGACTGCGGAGCCGGCGGACGCAGCCGCAGGCCGACCGCGATCCGGTCCGGGTCGGGTCCGATGATCGAGCGGTTGGCCTCGTACCACTCGGGCCACGCTCGCGCGACCTGTGACGGGCTCTGCCCACGCCCCAGGTTCTCTGCCGCGATCCCCCACAACGTGTCGCCTGGTCGCACCACGACCACGTGCCCGGCTCCGGCTCCGGCACCGCCGGCGACGGAGCCCGGGCTCGGCGAGTCCGGCCGGGCGGGGGCGCTGATGGACGCCGCGGCGGGCGCAGAGTTGACCCGGTCAAGGGTCGGGTAGATGGCCTGGTCCCCCCAGGCGGCCTGGGCCGTCTGGGCGGCCAGCGGCCCCGACGCCACCGCTGCGCCCAGTGCGGCTCGCACCAGGCCGCGGGTCACGGCGGGGGACCACGTGGTTGCCACCGTGCGGCCCAGATCCCCCAGGGCCCCAGGAAGCGCAGCGAAGGCGACGGCCAGCGCGGTGACCAGCAGCCGCACGACGACCACCCACGCGACGACGGCCGCCACCCCCGCCAGCATCGCGCCAGCGCCTGCGCGAGGGTCGGTCGCGGCGGCCCAGGTCGGTCCGGTGACATCCAGCAGCAGGCCGAGCGAGGACAGTGCGGCCGCCGAGATCGCGGCCGCGGCGCCGTGACGGCGCAGAGCCCAGGTACGGCGGGAGCGGGCGTGACGGCTGGGCACGGGACCTCCGTTTGCTTGCGTTTGCCTGCGGTTGGCGCGGGCGAGGTGAGCATTGAAGCAAGATCAACTGGGGTGCCGTCGAGGGCACTTGTGCCCCAAGGCCTGGCAGTCGGCGCGGCGCCAGAAGCGCGCCAGCGGCCCTGCGTAGCGTCCGGCCGTGCGATGGGATGAGCTGTTCGCTGACCTTTCCGGGCAGGGCGATGCCGAGCACGCCGCGATGCTCGACGCCGAAGTGGCCGACCGCACGCGGTGGGAGACCGGCCGCAGCGCCCTCGCCGACCGGGCGCGGGGGTGGGGGCCGGGTCGCTGGGTGGCCGTCGGTCTGCCGGGCGGCCACAGCCTGCACGGGCCGCTGCTCGCGGTGGGGCAGGACTGGCTGGCCATGCCGGACGGGCCGCGCGACGCGCTGGTACCGATCAGCGCAGTGTGCTGGCTTCGGCTGGAGGGGCCGGCCAGGTCCGCGGCCGCGGCTGCCCGTTCAACGACCGCCGGCACTTCGGTGCGTCCGGACACCTCGCGGACGCCAGACACCCTGGTGAGTCCAGACACCCTGGTGAGTCCCGAGTCCCCGGGGAGTCAGTCTCTGGGGAGTCCAGAGTTTCTGGGGAGCGCGGGCGCCACCGCGCCGCTGGCTCACCGGCTGACCATGGTGCACGCCGTCCGGTTCCTGGTCCGTGACCGCGCCTACGTGCGGGTCCGGCTGGTCGAGGGGCAGACGTTGTCCGGCACGGTCGACCGGGCTGGGCCCGACCATGTCGACCTGGCGGAGCACCCCGCTGATGTGCCACGCCGGGCATCGGCGGTCAGGGGCACCTGGGTCGTGCCCTACTCGGCCATCGCGACGATTCACGGCGGTCAGGTCTGGGGTGTCCCGTGCGCACCGTGATCGGCTCGGCTGAACGGGTGCTCGGCGATGAAGGCGGCAGTCGCGGCATACATCCGCCCGATGTAGACCTCCAGCTGGTCGGCTTCGACCCGCCACTGGCCGCGACCGCCTATCTTCACCGCGGGCAGGTCCCCGTTGCGGACCAGCGCGTACGTCTGAGTCGCGGAGATGTTCAGGATCTCGGAGACGTCAGCGAGCGTCAGGAACCTGGGGTCGGGCATGGGCCCACTCTCCCAGACGGCTCACCGGCGAAACCGTCTCGCGACCGCCTGTGGACCGGCCGCCAGTCAGTCGTGCGACAGATCGCGAAAGGCTCGAGTGTCCGGGCCCGGTAGGTGGCGCCCGTGGGCTGGCGCACGGACCGCCCCGCACATGCCGGCCGCCAGCACGGGGTCGCCGGCGGCTGCTCGGCTGTCCCGCCCGCGTGGACCCGATACCCGGCTCCTGCTGGGCGTCCTGCTCGTCGCCACCTCGGTGGTGGCCGGTTCGCGCGTGCTGGCCGGCGCCGACCGGACCGAGCTGGTCTGGTCCGCGGCCCGTGACCTCGCGTCGGGGATCCGCCTCACCGCGGCCGACGTCGAGGTCCGGGCGGTCCGCCTCGACGCGGCCGGAGCGAACTACCTGCCGGCTGTCGGCGCGGGCCCCACGGGGGACCTGCTCACCCGGCCGGTCTCGGCCGGGGACCTGCTGCCCGCCGCCGCCGTCGTCCCGGGGGCGGTCGCCGACGACCGCCGACAGGTCACCGTCGCGGTGAGCTCGTTGCACTATCCCCCAGCTCTGGGCCGAGGGCAGCTGGTCGACGTGTACGTCACGGCCGGCCCGACCGCGGCTTCCGGTCCGGTCGTGGGCGCCGGCGCGCAGGCGGCCACCCCCACCTTGGTGCTTGCCGGTGCGCTCGTCGTCGACGTCTGGGACGGGGGGTCGGGGTTCGGCGGCCCCAGTGCTTCAGTCGGAGTGGTCTTGTCGGTCCCGGGGGACCAGGTGGCCGCCTTGGTGAGCGGGATGCGCGCAGGCCAGGTCGACCTCGCCGGGGTCCCGGACCCGTGAACGCCCCTCGCCCGCGGCCGCCCGTCCGGCGCTCGCTCCTGCTCGCGCTGGGTGGCGACCCGAGGGAGGAGCCGTTGCTGACGGCGATCGAGCGCTCCCCGGGACGAGTCACGATCGCGCGCCGCTGCCTGGACGTGGCCGACCTGCTCACCGCAGCGGAGGCAGGAGTTGCCGGCGCGGCGGCGGCGGCGCTGGTCTCACCCTCGCTCCCGCGGCTGGACGGGGTGGCCGTGGCAAGGATCAAAGCAGCCGGGATCCAAGTCCTGGCCCTGGTCGAACGCGGCGACGACGCATCCGCGGCGCGCATGCGAAGCCTCGGAGTCGACCGGGTGCTGCGGGTGGACGACGGGGCGGGCGCCTCCGGGGCGGGAGCTGACGTGCTGACGGACCTGGTCAGCCTTCTCGCCGCGCCCACCCCCGGCGACGACACCTCCGCCAGGCCGTCGTCGTCCACCCCGAGCCGGGCCGGTGCCGATTCGTCGCGGACTTCACCAGCGAGAACGGGCCCGGCTCGGGGCCGCGACGGGCAGGAGGGCGACGTCGGCGACCAGGGCCAGCTCCTCGCGGTGTGGGGCCCGATGGGAGCGCCGGGTCGGACCACGCTGGCGACCAGCCTTGCCGACGAGCTGGCGCGCCTGCAGGTCCAGACGCTGTTGGCGGACGCCGACACGTACGGCTCCTCGGTGGGACAGGTACTGGGCGTCCTGGACGAGGCCTCGGGGCTGGCCGCGGCCGCGCGCGAGGCCAACGCGGGGGTGCTGGACGTCGAGGGGTTGGCCCGGTGTGCCCGGCTGCTCGCGCCGGGGCTGCGGGTGCTGACCGGGGTCACCAGGGCGGACCGCTGGCCCGAGCTGCCTGCCTCGGCCCTCACGTCGGTGTGGCGGACCGCCCGGTCCCTTGCCGTGTGGACGGTCGTCGACTGCGGTTTCTGCCTCGAGCAGGACGAGGAGATCGCGTTCGACACCGTGGTGCCCCGGCGCAACGGTGCCACGTTGGCCACGGTGCGCGACGCCGACGTCGTCGTTGCGGTGGGCACCGCGGACCCGGTGGGCCTGCAGCGCCTCATCCGGACCTTGCCCGATCTCCGCTCGACTGCGCCGAGGGCCAGGGTGGTCGTGGTGCTCAACCAGGTCCGTAGCGGGCCGGTGGGTCCGCGTCCCGAGCGCCGGCTGCTGGAGAGCCTGCGCCGGTACGCGGGAGTCTCCTCGGCGGTGCTGGTACCGGCCGACCGTGACGCGATGGACGCCGCGATCCGCTCAGGGCGCACCTTGGCCGAGACCACCCCGTCGTCGCCGGCGCGCACCGCGCTGGCCGGCCTGGCAGCGGCGCTGCATGGCCGCTGAGCGGTGCCTGCGATGCCTGGTCGGTGCACTGGGCTGCGAGGGCTTCTGCGTGACCCAGGCCCGGTCCACGACCGGCCGGGTCACCCCGCGCTGAGGTACCTGCCCAGCTCGGCGCGGGCCACGCTGCGGTAGTGGACCTCGTCGGGTCCGTCGGCGATCCGCAGCGTCCGCAGCCCGGCGTACATGGCGGCAAGCGGCACGTCGTCGCTGACCCCGGCCCCCCCGTGGACCTGGATCGCGGCGTCCACGACATCACAGGCCATCCGGGGCACCACGGCCTTGATCGCGGCGACCTGGGCCCGCGCCGCCTTGGGGCCCGCCGTGTCGATCAGCCAGGCGGTCTGCAGCACGAGCAGCCGTGCCTGGTCGATCGCCATCCTCGCGGTGGCGATCTGCTGCTGGACGACACCCTGCCGGGCCAGCGGGGCGCCGAACGCCTCGCGCGCCAGCGCCCGCCGGCACATCAGCTCCAGGGCGCGCTCGGCGACACCGATCGCACGCATGCAGTGGTGCACGCGCCCGGGCCCGAGCCGCTCCTGCGCCAGCCGGAACCCGTCACCGGCCCCGCCGAGAAGGTTCTCGACCGGTACCCGCACGTCGGTCAGCACCACCTCGCCGTGCCCGTGCTGGTCGAGGTAGCCGAACACCGGCGTCCCGCGCACGACCGTCACGCCGGGAGTGTCCACGGGCACCAGGATCATCGACTGCTGGCGGTACGGGTCGGCTGCCGGGTCGGTGCGCCCCATCACGATGAGCACGGTGCAGCGCGGATCCAGGACACCAGTGGTCCACCACTTGCGCCCGTTCACGACGTAGTGGTCACCGTCCCTGGTGATCGAGGTCCGGATGTTGCGCGCGTCCGACGAGGCGACCTCGGGCTCGGTCATCGCGAACGCCGACCGGATCGTGCCGTCAAGCAACGGCTCGAGCCACTGGGCCTGCTGCTGTGGGGTCCCGAACATGTGCAGCAGCTCCATGTTCCCGGTATCCGGCGCCGAGCAGTTCAGCGCCTCAGGGGCCAGCTCGATCGACCGGCCGGTGAGCTCGGCAAGGGGGGCGTAGTCGGTCACGCTCAGGCCCGAGACGGCCGGAAGGAACAGGTTCCACAGCCCCAGTGACCGAGCCTGAGTCTTGAGGTCCTCGACGACCGCCGGCAGCTCGTTGCCCCGCCCGGCGGCAGACAGGGCGGCGCGCTGCCGGGCATACACGGGCTCAGCCGGCAGCACCGCATCGTCCAGGAAGGTCTGCAAGATGGCGGCAAGCTCGGCGGCGCGCGGGCCCGGCGCGAAGTCCATGACCTGCTCCTCCTAGAATCGGGCGGATGGCATCGTCGGGCAGGTTCGCCGACCCTGTGGACCCTACGGCTCTGACGGCGTGGGCGCAGGGTCAGCTGCCCGGCACGGGCGCACTCCAGGTCAGCCCGCTGGGCCAGGGCCACAGCAACCTGACCTACCTGGTCGGGCGGGCAGGCTCCGGCGAGCAGTGGGTGCTGCGCAGACCTCCCGCCGGCCCGCTGCTCCCGACGGCTCACGACGTGGTCCGGGAGTTCCGGGTGCTGTCCCTGCTGGCTGCCTCGTCCACGCCGGTGCGGGTACCGCCGGTCGTGGCGCTGTGCGAGGACGCCGCCGTCATCGGCGCCCCCTTCTACCTGATGCAGCGCGTCCCGGGCACCGTGATCCGTGACCGGCTCCCAACGTGGCTGGCCGAGCCCGCTGCCCAGCACCGCCTCGGCGTCGACCTTGCCGACACGCTGGCCGAGATCCACTGCGTCCAGTGGCAGCCGTTCGTGCAGGCCGGCGTCGGCAGGCCTGGCGGATACCTGGCGCGTCAGCTGCGTCGCTGGAGCGGCCAGCGCGAGGGCATCGCCGAGGCCGCCGCAGCCGCGGGCGGGCGGGCACGTGACCTGCCCGACTACGACGCCGTCCGTGACTGGCTGGGCGCCAACCTGCCAGCTGAGACCGAGCCTGCGGTGGTTCACGGGGACTTCAAGCTGGACAACGTCATCGTCGCGGGTCCCGCCGCCGACGCGCGGGTCGCCTCGGTTCTGGACTGGGAGATGGCCACGGTGGGCGACCCTCGGGCTGACCTGGGGTACCTGCTCTCATTCTGGCCCGAGCCAGGACACGACCCGGCGGTGGCCCAGCTGGCCCAGCTGGCCGTGGTCGGCAACGGCTTCCCCACCCGCGACGAGGTGGTCGCCCGCTGGGCCGCCCGGACCGGTCGGGACCCCGGCGACACCGGCTGGTTCGTGGCGCTGGCGGTCTGGAAGCTGGCGATCCTGCTCGAGGCCTCCTACCACCGCTGGCTCGCCGGGATGACCGACGACCCGTTCTTCGCCACCCTGGACACCGCAGTGCCGGCCCTGCTGGCACGGGCCCGGCAGGTGGCCGGTGTCTGAGCTGGCCGGCCTGGTCGTCGACTGGGGCGGCGTCCTGACCGCAGACCTCAATGTCGCGATGGGGCAGTGGGCCCGCTCGGTCGGGATCGAGTTCACCGCCTACCAGGACGTCATGCGCGCCCTGCTGGGTCCATCCGGCGGCGTCGAGGCGGTCTACAACCCGGTGCACGCCCTCGAACGGGGCGAGATCGAGGTGCCTGACTTCGAGCGGCGGCTGGCCGACGCGCTGACCGCACACACCGGGACACCCGTCTCGGCGCCAGGCCTGGTCGCCCGGATGTTCGAGCGGTTCGAGCACGCCCCGGACATGGCCGCCCTCGTGCGGCGCGCGCACGCCAGCGGGCTTCGGACCGCGCTGCTGTCCAACTCGTGGGGGAATGAGTACCCGCGTGAGGGCTGGGCCGAGATGTTCGACGTGGTCGTGATCTCCGGCGAGGTCGGGATGCGCAAACCCGACCCTGAGATCTTCGAGCACACCCTGGCGCTGATGGGCCTGACAGGGCCGCAGTGCGTTTTCGTGGACGACATCGACCGCAACGTGCGTGCGGCGGCCGCGCTGGGGATGGTGGGCATCCGGCACACCTCCTACGCCACGACCGCCGCCGAGATCGATCTGCTGTTCGGTCGCACGCTCAGCCGCTGAACAGCAGCAGCAGTCCCGCGACGGTGTAGGCGACCATGAGCGCGAGCAGGGGGAGCTGTCCCACCACGGCCGATCGCCGCGGGAACAGCCCGACGGCACGGTCGTGGGCCAGGACCACGCCGATGACGTGCCCGAGGACCACCACGGTGACCTGGAACGTGGCGACGAAGGTCGCACCGACCAGGGCGAAGGAGACGCCGCGGTTGCCCAGGCCCAGCAGGTCCGCGCCGTTGCCCAGCGGGTCCGCCAGCTCCTGGACGGTGGTCTGGCCGGCCAACACGAAGAACGAGTAGTAGTGGGCGAGCAGATAGCCGAACGCGATCGGCACGATGGTCGGTGCGAACTGCGCCGGCATGAACCCGCCACCTCCGAGCCGGCCGGCGGCGAACACCGCCAGCGCGTACAGCCCGCCGAAGATGACCGGCCCGGCGGCCAGACCCAGGGTCTCCACCAGGACCTGGGGCAGCGCATTGTCCTGGACGAATCGCACCCAGAAGGTCGCGTTCGACATGCCGTCGTAGGCGGTGGTGCCCAGCATCACCGACACCAGAACGGGCATGCCGGGCACCAACGGCGTGGACGCCACACCGTCTAGAGGGCTGCGCAGCACGGCAGTGCCGTCCGCGCGCCGGCCCAGTACTGACAGCCGCCCGTACAGTGCGGAGACCACCTGGAAGCCGTCGCCGCGGTCGAACCACGTCGACCCGTAGACCACCGCCCCCATCAGCATCAGTACGGCGTACGCGCCGAACCAGGCGCGAAGCACCGGCAGCGTGTCCCGGTTCGGGGCGACGAGCTCGAGCCAGGCGAAAGCGAAGATCCCCGCGGCGGCCGGAAGGTTGCCCAGCCGGCGCGGGTAGGTCAGCACGCCGACCCGGTGGTCGTGGCGCAACAGCGCGCACGCCCCCAGGTAGAGGGTGCGGACCGGGTTGAGCCAGCGCCACACCGGCCCGAACACGGCCGAGGCGAAAGCCACCGCCCCGACCCAGAACAGCACGAAGACCGCACCGGCCGTGGGGTTGAGCGCATCGTCGATCCCGAAGATCGCTGCGACCAGGACGTAGGCGGTGACGGCCAGCCCGACCAGCCGCACCACCCACTGGGTGAGGCCGCTGTCCAACACTCGGGCGGCCGCTGCGGGAAGCGCCCGACCGGCGTCCGGGCGCCCCAGCCGGGGCCGCGGCCACAAGAACACCAGCGCGACGAATGAGGCGACCAGCGCGGCGGCGCCGGCGGTCACTGCCAGCGTGAACGGGACGGGCAGATCGGAGCGGCCGCCCACCCCGTGCATGGGCCACAAGACCGCTGAATGCACTGGCTACTGCACCACTAGCTGGAGCAGCAGCTTGTTCGACCTGTGCAGCTCGACCTCGTAGATGCCCGGGTTGACGGCGGTGAAGTCGAAGACCACGGTCCCACCGGGGGCCACGTCGTGCTCGACGTTGTTGTAGTGGTTGTGCACGATCTCGGCCACGTCGCTGGTGACCTGGATCTCAACCTTCTGACCGACCTTGACCGGGACGCGTCCTTCCGGCGGGGTGATGGTCCCGCCGGCGTAGCTGACAGTGATCACCTGGACGTCAGTCGCCGGCGATCTCGACCCGGAAGTGGACGACACCGATCCACTCGGCGAACCCGACGTCGAGCCGCATCCTGCCACCGCCGTGACGGCCAGGCCGAGGGCGGCCGCGGCCACGCCTGCTCGGAGGCGGTTCATGCGGTCTCCTCAGACTCGTGGCCGGCGAACACGCAGCGACCCAGGCTATCCGCGGCCGCGATGCGCGCGACCTCGCCCCTGCGGGCAACGCGCGTGTCACCATTGAAGTTCCCGCCCGCGCGGCTTGGACACCAAGGGGACACGTGACCGACCGGCTCAGCTCGCTCGACGTGTCGTTCCTCTACCTGGAGGAGGCGACCACCCCGATGCACGTCGGAGGTGTGTCGGTCTTCGAGCTGCCCGACGGCGGGTTCGACTACGACCGGCTGGTCGCCCTGATCAAACGACGGATCGCCTACGTCCCGCGGTACCGCCAGCGCATTCGCTGGGTGCCGGGACGCATCGCGAGCCCGGTGTGGGTCGACGACGAGAACTTCGACCTCAACTTCCACGTGCGCCGTTCGGCGCTGCCCAGGCCCGGTACCGACCACCAGCTGCACGAGCTCGCCGCCCGGATCATGAGCCGACCGCTGGACCGGGGGCGCCCGCTGTGGGAGATGTACCTGGTCGAGGGGCTGTCCGGGAGGCGTTTTGCCCTGCTGACCAAGACCCACCACGCCATGGTCGACGGTGTGTCGGCGGTCGACATCGGCCAGGTGATCCTGGACACCACAGCCGAGCCCCGTCCCACCCCGACGGGCTCCTGGCGTCCGGCCCGCGAACCCAGCGGGCTCGAGCTCGTCGCAGGGGCGTTGAGCGACCTGGTCCGGGGCCCCGGCGCGGTCCTGGACTCGGTCCGCTACGGCCTGTCTGACCTCGGCCGCACCGCTGGTCGGGTCGCCGGCACGGCAGGGGGTCTGCTGGCCATGGCCCGCACGGTCTCGCGGTCGGCGCCGCCCAGCCCGCTGAACGTCGAGATTGGCGAGCAGCGTCGCTACGCCACCGCCGACAGCGTGCTCGACGACTACAAGGCGATCCGCAAGGCCCACGGCGGGACCATCAACGACGTGGTGCTCGCGGTGGTCACCGGCGCGCTGCGCGAATGGCTGATGACCCGCGGGGAGGCCGTCGGGGCCTCCGCGGCAGTGCGGGCGATGGTCCCGGTCAGCGTCCGTACCGAGGACCAGTTCGGTGAGCTCGGCAACCGCGTCTCGTCGTACCTGGTCGACCTGCCGGTGGGTGAGAAGAGCCCGGTCATGCGCCTGCACCAGATCTCCTACGCGATGAAGGGACACAAGGAGACCGGGCAGGCCGTCGGTGCTGACGCCATCATCGGCGTCGCCGGGTTCGCCCCGCCCACGTTGCACTCACTCGGCGCCCGGGTCGCCTCGGGGTTGTCCAGGCGCCTGTTCAACATCGTCGTGACCAACGTGCCCGGCCCCCAGTTCCCGCTCTACGCGGGCGGAGCCCGGCTGCTGACCACATACCCGGTGGTGCCGCTGGCCAGGGGGCAGGCGGTCAGCGTCGGCCTGACCTCCTACGACGGTGGGGTCTACTACGGCCTGAACGCCGACCGTGACGCGATGGCCGACGTGGACGTGCTGGCCGAGTGCATCACCGACGCACTCGAAGCGCTCAGGGAGACCGTGCGTTGAGCCGACACACCATCGTGGGCCGAGTGGACCGCAGCAACGACAAGCGACGGGCAGTGGTGCTCGGCGCAGGTGGGGTGCTGGGCGCTGCCTGGAGCATCGGGGCGCTGGTCGCCTTGGAGCAGACCTGCGGCTTCGACGTGCGAGATGTCGACGTGCTGGTCGGGACATCGGCCGGGTCGGTGCTCGCCTCGCTCATCGGTGCCGGGGTCACCCCGACTGAGCTGCGCGAGGACCTGCTGGGGCGGCCGGTCACCACCGGCCCGCTGGCCGGTCACACCTACGACCACGACCGGGCGACCGGGGGCTCACTGCCCCGGGCGCCCCGGCCTGGGCTGGGCTCGACCCGTCTGCTGATCCGCACCGTCCGTCACCCGATGTCGGTCACCCCGATGGCGGCACTGTCGTCTGTGCTCCCCGCCGGGCGGGGCAGCCTGACCAGTGTGCGGAACCTGGTGGACACAGCGACCTCGCCCGGCGGCTGGTCGCCGCACTCCCAGCTGTGGGTGGTGGCCATGGACTACGAATCGGGACGTCGCGTCGCGTTCGGTCGCGACGGTGAGCCGCGCGCGGCGCTGGCCGACGCCGTCGTGGCCTCCTGCTCGATCCCGGCCTGGTACCCCCCGGTCAGGATCGGCGACCGTCGCTACATCGACGGAGGCACCTGCTCTCCCACCTCCGTCGACCTGCTGGCCGGTCTGGACCTGGACGAGGTGCACGTACTGGCCCCGATGGCCTCGTTCGACTACGACGCCCCCTCGTCGGTGGGCGGCAGGATCGAGCGCGGGTTCCGGCGCACCGTCACCCGAAGGATGGTCCGCGAGGCCCGCAAAGTGCGCGCCCGAGGGACGCGGGTGACCATGGTCGCCCCGGGTCGTGAGGACCTCGAAGCGATCGGGGCCAACTTGATGGACCCCGCTCGCCGGGTTGCGGTCCTGGAGGCGTCACTGCGGACCTCCGCCCAGGCCTTGCACCGCTCGCGCGACGACGAGCTGTCCTGGTCCGCCTGATGCGCGTGTACATACCGGCCACCGTGCCGGTGGTCGCCGACCTGCTCTCCCGCGGCTGCCTGCCCCCGCCGGTCGAGGCGTTCGCGGTGACGGCGTCGCTTCGCTCGTGGGCGCAGGAGACCGGGCCCAGTGACGATGAGGAGCTCGAGCTGGTCGCTTTGTCGGAAGGGGCGCGGGCCGCTCTGCGGCTGCTCGCCGCGGCTCCCGAGCTCGCCGGGCGAAGGGTCGTCCTGGCCGCCGACGTCCCTGACCTCAGTGTCCGGGTGGATGACGAAGGTGATCTGCGAGAGCCCGGGCAGGTCACCGTGACCCAGGCCGTGGCCCTGGGCTGGGTGCGGGCCGCCCACGTCGACGAGGCGGCCGCCGAGCGGGACGTCCGCGCCGGCGCCGAGGCCGTCGTCGACGCCGACGCCGGCGCACCGGACGCTGAGGCGGTCGTCTCGTTACTGGACCAGTGCGAGCTGCTCTGGTACGACGCGGACGAGCTGTCCACGCTCGTCCAGCCGGCGCGCTGACGCGGGCGTTCGCCTGCAGCCACCACCGCCGGGCAGGCCCCGCACTCGTCGCGACCGGCCCTGTCGCGGCAGGGCGGCCTGATTGCGGTCTGATGGCGGCATGATGGCGGGATGGATGCTGTCACCTCAGTCCCGGTCCCGGTCAACGAGCCCATCCACCAGTACCCACCGGGCAGTGCGCAGCGGACCGAGCTCGAGGCGGCCCTCGCCGACCTCGCGAGCGTGCCGTTGGAGCTCACCTGTGCGATCGGCGGCAAGCGGGTCATGGCCTCCGGCGAGCGGGTCGACGTCGTGCAGCCACATGCGCGCCACCACGTCCTGGGCAGCACCGCCAACGCGACGCACCAGGACGGTGCCGCGGCGGTCGACGCGGCCCGTACGGCGGCGCCGGGCTGGCGCGACATGGCGTTCGACGACCGGGCGGCGATCCTGCTGAAGGCGGCCGAGCTGCTGGCCGGGCCCTGGCGGGCGAGGCTGAACGCGGCGACCATGCTCGGCCAGTCCAAGACGGCGATCCAGGCGGAGATCGACTCCGCGTGCGAGCTCATCGACTTCTGGCGTTTCAACGTGGCCTTCGCCCGCCAGCTCCTCGCCGAGCAGCCGATCTCAGGCGCCGGCGTCTGGAACCGCACCGACCACCGACCGCTCGAAGGCTTCATCTACGCGGTGACGCCGTTCAACTTCACCGCGATCGCCGGGAACCTCCCGACCGCGCCGGCCCTGATGGGCAACACCGTCGTCTGGAAACCCGCCCACACCCAACAGCTGGCCGCGCACATGCTGATGGACCTCTTAGAGGAGGCCGGGCTGCCCCCGGGCGTGATCAACATGGTCACCGGTGACGGGATCGTCACCTCCGAGGTCACCCTGGCTGACCCGGACCTGGCGGGTATCCACTTCACCGGCTCGACGCGGGTGTTTCAGCACCTGTGGCGAACGGTGGGGGAGAACATCGGGCGGTACCGGTCCTACCCGCGGCTGGTCGGCGAGACCGGAGGGAAGGACTTCGTCGTCGCCCACCCAAGCGCCGACCCCGGCGTGCTGTTGAACGCCTTGGTGCGCGGTGCCTTCGAGTACCAGGGGCAGAAGTGCTCGGCGGCTTCTCGGGCGTACCTGCCGGCCAGCTTGTGGGGGGCCCTTCGCGACGAGCTGGCCGACCAGGTCGAGGCGCTGACGATGGGCCCGGTCACCGACCTGTCGAACTTCATGGGTGCGGTGATCGACGACCGGGCCTTCGCGAGCCTGAAGGGGGCACTGGACCGGGCCAAGACGAGCGCGGACATCGAGGTGCTGGCCGGGGGGACCTGCGACGACACCGAGGGCTACTTCGTCCGTCCTACCGTCCTGGTCGGCGCCGACCCGACCGACCAGATCTTCACGACCGAGTATTTCGGTCCGCTCCTGGCAGTACACGTCTACGACGATGCCGGCTACGACCGGATGCTTGCCCAGATGGAGTCGGTCTCCCCCTACGCGCTGACCGGATCGGTGATCGCCCGGGACCGCGCCGCGATAGCCGACGCCGCGCGGGTGCTCCGCTTCGCCGCGGGCAACTTCTACGTCAACGACAAGCCCACCGGGGCGGTCGTCGGCCAGCAGCCGTTCGGGGGAGCAAGGGCCTCCGGGACAAACGACAAGGCCGGCTCTGCCCAGAACCTGCTGCGCTGGACCTCGACCCGCTCGATCAAGGAGACGCTGGCGCCACCCACCGCTCCCGGATCGGGGTACCACGGTTGGGGAAACGTCGACCCGGACCGGCGCGCCAGGCCGCTGTAGTGACACCTCTGGCCGACGGTCAGGCTCCGGAGGTCACCGTGGTGCCCCGCACGCCTCGTCAACGAACACCGCGTGTCTTGGACGGTCTTGAGGTCAGGCACTGTCAACGTGGGGATGGCGCACGGGGGGAAGAGGTCGGAATGCGGACAATGAACGCCGCTCACCCGCGATGATCAGTGCCTGCCCGCCGCGGTCTCGGCTAGGAGTCGGTCGGCAGACTCGAGCCGGTCGTCGCGGCGACCACCACCGCTGGCCCGCGCCCACGTGTGGTCTGCTGGGGTCGGTCGGGGCTCGCCTGGTCCGATCCCACTCGTCGTGGCGCACTGTATTGAATCCTGAATGAAGCCGACCAAGAGCCCCGAACCTAGCTGTGCCCCCCGGCACGCAGGCGGCGCAGGGGCTGTCGCTTCGCTCTTGCGCGCCCAGGGGACTACTGCGACGTGCCCGTCGGCTGCTCCCGGGCTGGGTAGGCTGCCGGATGGCAGTCGCACACCGGCGTGCGACGTTCTGGAATGAAGAGGCGATTCCCGTGACCCCGAGCGGCCGCATCGCGCCCAACCGGTTCGAGGAGTCCAAGGCAGATCTGATCGCCCGTGCCGTGGACGTGGGGGAGCACACCCGGGCGAGCTCATCTGGCGACGGCGACGCCAGGTTCCTGCGCCGCTACTACCGAGGCGTGGCCGCCGACGACATCGTCGGCCGCGACCCTGTGGACGTCTTCGGGGCCGCCCTGTCCAACCGTGAGCTCGCCTGCCTGCGGCCGCAAGGCACGGCCAACGTCCGGGTGTTCACGCCCACTGTGGAGGAGCACGGGTGGGCTTCTGGGCACACCGTGGTCGAGGTGGTCACCGACGACATGCCGTTCCTGGTGGACTCGGTCACCAGTTGCCTGGCTCAGAACGGCAGCTCGATCCATCTGGTCATCCACCCCCAGCTCGCGGTCCGGCGCACCATCACCGGTGAGCTGGTCGAGGTCTTGGAGCAGTCTCCGCCGGAGCCGATGCCCGCCGACGCACTCGTCGAGTCGTGGATGCACGTCGAGATCGACCGGCAGACCGCTGCGGGCAGCCTGGACCAGGTGGCCAAGTCCCTGCGACGGGTGCTGTCCGACGTCCGCGAGGCGGTCGAGGACTGGCCAAAGCTCACCGATGCGGCGCTGCGTACCGCAGACGAGATCGCGGCCAACCCCCCGCCGGTGGGTGATGCCGAGGCCTCGGAGGCTTGGGAACTCTTGCGCTGGCTCGCCGACGACCACTTCACATTCCTCGGCTACCGCGAGTACGACCTGGCAAGGCAGGGTGAGGAGGACGTCTTGGTCGCCAGGGCCGGGTCCGGCCTGGGAGTGCTACGTTCGGACCAGAACGTGTCGACGTCGTTCGCATCGCTGCCGGCCGAGGTCCGGGCCAAGGCCCGTGAACCACGGATGCTCGTGCTGACCAAGGCAAACTCGCGCTCGACCGTGCACCGGCCCGCCTATCTGGACTACGTCGGGGTCAAGACGTTCGACGCCCAAGGTCACGTGAGCGGCGAGCGCCGGTTCCTGGGCTTGTTCACGTCCTCGTCCTACACCCAAAGCGTCCAGCGCATCCCGGTGCTGCGGCGCAAGGTGCGCGAAGTGCTCGACGCCTCCGGGTTCGCCGCGGACAGCCACAGCGGCAAGGACCTGCTGGAGATCTTGGAGACCTACCCTCGTGACGAGCTGTTCCAGATCTCGGTCGAGGACCTGCTGCCGACCGCCCTTGCCGTCCTTCACCTGCAAGAGCGGCGCCAGACCCGGCTGTTCCTGCGCAAGGATGTCTACGGCCGTTTCATGTCCTGCCTGGTCTACCTGCCCAGGGACCGCTACACCACTGATGTGCGCCTGGACATGGAGCGCATCTTGACCGAGGTGTTCGGCGGCACCTCGGTCGACTACACCGCCCGAGTGTCAGAGTCGGTCCTTGCCAGGCTGCACTTCGTCGTCCGGGTGGCCAAGCAAGAGACCATCCCCGAGGTCGACGAGGTCGAGCTCGAGCAGCGACTGGTGGAAGCCACCCGCTCGTGGGCCGACGACTTCGTCGACGCCCTGGTCGACCAGTGCGGGGAGGAGGAGGCCGGCCGGCTCCTGAAGGTGTACGGCGACGGCTTCCCCGAGGCGTACAAGGAGGACTTCCCGGCGCGGACCGCGGTCGCCGACCTCAAGCAGCTCGATGTGATGGGAGAGTCCACGACAGCGCTCAACCTGTACGTCCCGCTCGGCGCCTCACCGGGGGAGCGGCGCTTCAAGATCTACCGGTCCGGCGTCCCGGTCTCGCTGTCGCAGGTGCTGCCGGTCCTGCAGCGGATGGGCGTGGAGGTCGTCGACGAGCGTCCCTACGAGGTCAGCCGGACCGCCTTGCCGCCGGTGTGGATCTATGACTTCGGTCTGCGCTACGACGGCCCCGCCGACGCGGGCGACGTCAAGTCCCGTTTCCAGGAAGCCTTCGCAGCGACCTGGGCCGGACAGGCCGAGGCGGACGGCTTCAACACCCTGGTGCTGCGCGCCGGTCTGTCCTGGCGGCAGGCGATGGTGCTGCGCGCGTATGCGAAATTCCAGCGCCAGGCAGGGTCGACGTTCAGCCAGGAGTACCTCGAACAGTGCCTTTCGGCGCACGTGCCGATCACCAGGATGCTCATCGCCTTGTTCGAGTCGAGCCTGGACCCGAAGGTGCCCGGCGACCGCGGCGAGCTGACGTCTGCGCTCGTCGAGGAGATCGAGGGCGCCCTGGACTCAGTGGCCAGTCTCGACCAGGATCGAATTCTGCGCTCCTACCTGGCCCTGATCCGGGCCACCCTGCGAACCAACTACTTCCAAGACGGTCCTGGCGGTCAGCCAAAGCCGTACGTGTCGTTCAAGCTGGACTCCAGTCGGCTGCCGGACCTGCCGGCGCCGCGGCCGAAGTTTGAGATCTGGGTCTACTCCCCAGGTGTGGAGGGGGTGCACCTTCGGTTCGGCGCGGTGGCGCGCGGCGGCCTGCGCTGGTCGGACCGGCGCGAGGACTTCCGCACCGAGATCCTGGGCCTGGTGAAGGCTCAGGCCGTCAAGAACGCGGTGATCGTGCCGGTGGGAGCCAAGGGCGGGTTCGTGGTCAAGAGCGCGAAGGCCGACCCGACGGACCGCGAGGCGGTCCTGGCTGAGGGGATCGACCGGTACCGGACCTTTGTCTCCGCGCTGCTGGACATCACCGACAACCTGGTGGACGGCCAGGTGGTGCCGCCGAACAGCGTCGTGCGTCGCGACGGCGACGACCCGTACCTGGTCGTCGCGGCAGACAAAGGCACGGCCACCTTCTCCGACATCGCCAACGCGGTCTCGCAGGACTACGGCTTCTGGCTGGGTGACGCGTTCGCCTCCGGCGGCTCCGTCGGCTATGACCACAAGGCCATGGGCATCACCGCGCGCGGCGCCTGGGAGTCGGTCAAACGACACTTCCGCGAGATCGGCACCGACACCCAGACGCAGGACTTCACCTGTGTCGGGGTCGGTGACATGTCCGGGGACGTGTTCGGCAACGGCATGCTGCTCTCACAGCACATCGCACTGGTCGCCGCGTTCGACCACCGCCACATCTTCTTGGATCCGTCCCCCGACGTCGCTGCCTCCTATGCCGAGCGTCGGCGCCTCTTCGACCTTCCACGCTCCAGCTGGAACGACTACGAGCGCTCGCTGATCTCCGCCGGCGGGGGGGTCTACCCCCGGTCGGCCAAGTCGGTGCCCGTTACTGCCGAGGTCCGCCAGGCCCTAGGAATCAACGACGCGGTGGCGCACGTGACGCCACACCAACTCATGAAGGCGATCCTGGCGGCTCCGGTGGACCTGCTCTGGAACGGCGGTATCGGCACCTATGTCAAGGCAAGCGCCGAGTCGAGCCCCGATGTCGGCGACAAGGCCAACGACGCCATCCGGGTCGACGGTCGCGACCTGCGCTGCCGGGTCGTCGGCGAGGGCGGCAACCTGGGCTTCACCCAGCGGGGCAGGATCGAGGCGGCCCAGAAGGGCGTGCGCCTGAACACCGACGCTATCGACAACTCCGCCGGCGTCGACACCTCCGACCACGAAGTCAACATCAAGATCCTTCTGGACTCCGCGGTGCGCTCCGGGGACCTGACCGGCAAGCAGCGCAACGAGCTCCTGGCCAGCATGACAGCGGACGTGGCCGCGCACGTACTTCGCGACAACTACGAGCAGAATGTCCTGCTCGGCAACGCGCGGGTGCAGTCGCACTCGATGCTTCCCGTGCACGAGCGCTTCATCCGCGAGCTCGAGCGGCGAGGGGACCTGGACCGGGACCTGGAGTTCTTGCCCAGGGACTCCGAGATCGAAGCGCGCTTCGCGGCCGGTGGGGGACTGACGTCACCGGAGTTCTCCGTCCTGGTCGCGTACTCGAAGATGACCTTGAAGAATGAGCTGTTGAGCTCCGGGCTGCCCGACGAGCCGTACTTCCGCTCGGTGTCGAGGCGGTACTTCCCCGGGCCGATCATCCAGCGGTACGGCGACCGCGTAGACAGCCATCCGCTGCGCCGCGAGATCATCACCACAGGCCTGGTCAACGAGATGATCAACCGAGCCGGCATCACGTTCGTCTACCGGGCCGCCGAGGAGACCGGCGCCACCCCCGTGGAGGTCGCCCGCGTCTTCAGCGTGGTTCGCGAGGTGTTCGAGCTGCCCGCCTTCTGGGCCAGCGTCGAGGCACTGGACAACCTCGTCCCGACGGGGGCGCAGACGGCCCTGTACCTGGAGTGCCGGCGGCTGATCGACCGCGCCACCCGCTGGATGCTGCAGGCGCGCCGCTCGCTGCTGGACGTCGAGGCCGAGATCGCACACTTCGCCGCGATGCCGACCCTGCGCGCACTGGTCCCGAGCCTGCTGCGCGGAGCTGAGGCCCAGCGGCTGGCGCGGCGAGCAGCCGAGCTGGCGGCCCTCGGCGCGCCTGACGACCTAGCCCAGGACACCGCCGCGATGCTGGACGCGTTCTCGCTGCTCGACATCGTCGAGCTGTCGGCCGGCCGTGGCGAACCGCCCGAGCAGGTCGGCCGGCTGTACTTCGCCCTGTCCGAACGCTTCGAGGTCGACCGCATGCTGACCCGGATCACGACCTTGCCCAGGGACGACCGCTGGGCGGCCCTGGCCCGGATGGCGTTGCGGTACGACCTGTATGCGGCGCTGGCAGGCCTGACCCGCAACGTCGCCGAGGTGACGGCCGGGATGACTGAGCCCGACGAGCGGATCGCGGCCTGGGAAGCCCGCAACGCCGAGGGCCTGGCCCGCGCCAAGGCCACTTTGGTGGAGATAGCGACGTCGGAGTCCTTCGACCTGGCGACGCTGTCGGTCGCGCTGCGGACCATCCGGACCCTGGTGCCGTCGGGGAGCTCGAGCTGATCCGTCCCCGTTCGACGGTGGCGTGCCGTACATTCGGCCCTCGTGCGGTACCTGGCGTATCCCTTCGCGCTTGCCGTCGTCGTGGTCGCCGTCATCAACTTCGCCCAGGTCATCCTCAGTCGTCCTGTGTTCCACCCCGAGGACAGCCACCGCTCGCCCCGACGGATCCGGCATGACTCGTTCGCGATCGGGGTGGCCACAACCGGCATGGCCATGGCGCTGTTCGGGATCGCCACTTCGGCAACGTGGCTCGTCGGCCCTGGCTTCGTCGTCTGCGTGATCGGCTACTCGATCCTGTTCGGTGGGCGAAGTCGAAACCGGCGGGCCGAAGACGGCTGAGCGGTGGGGCGGAGCTGGTGGCCTATGCGGCCGCGCGCCGGCGGATTACGGCAGTGCCACGGTCAAGGTCCACGCTGACGCGCGGGGGCGCGCCCTCGTCGGCGGTCTGGCGTAGCAGTGCTGTCGTCTGTCGCTGGTCGAGCTCGAGACGCTTGCCGGGGTGGAACACCGCCGCGGCCTCGTCGTAAGCGGCCGGCGCCGCACGGGTCCCCCGCTCGCCCAGGAGCCGGGCTCCGAACCGGCGGAATACCAGCAGGTCGAGCGTGCCGAGCAGCACCAGCGTGACGGCCAGTCCTGGGATAGTGAGGGCGAACAGGAAGGCCACGCGGTAACGGTACGCCGTGCAACGCCGGGCGCCGCGCACGGCGACGCAATGGGTCAGCTCCCGAGCCGACTTTTCGGCAGCCGCCTTCAGCAGACCCGTGGCTGTGGCTGTGGCCGTGGCTGTCGCGGCCGCCGGCCTGTGGGCATTCGGGCTCCGAACCGGCCGGCCGTCTTTGGAAGGGCGACCGCCGCCTACCGCCACCTACAGCCGGCTAAGCCTTGTTGCGACGCCGACCTGCGTCGTTCTTGGTACAGGACAACAAGAATCGGCCGATGGCCGGTTCCGGTCATGACCCGGTCCGGCCATCGTTTCGTATTGATCTTCGCGGTCTGCTGATCGCAGGGTTCGGATGCACATCAGCTGGCGTCGAGGCGCCGCAACGTCCTAGGAGACCGCATGGAGGCAGTGCTCGACGCGGTCTGTGTCGTCGAACGTGAAGTCCGCGAGCTGGTCCGGCGGCGGGGGATCGACCCGCAGGCTGATCCGGCCCGGGTCCGCGACCTGGTCGAGGCCGTCGTCGCGGACTACGGCGAGCGCAGCCTGACTGGAGGCCTGCCGGCGCTCGATGACCCGACGACGACAGTCCGCCAGGTGATGGACGTGGTGGCGGGCTTCGGACCGCTGCAGCGCTATCTCGACGACTCCTCGGTTGAGGAGATCTGGGTCAACGAGCCAGGTCGGGTGTTCGTCGCGCGGGCCGGCCGCAGCGAGCTGACGACCACGATCCTCGCACCGGGGGCCGTGGAGGACCTGGTTGAGCGCATGCTGTCCACGTCGGGTCGGCGCCTGGACATGAGTCAACCCTTCGTGGACGCGTCGCTGCCGGATGGAAGCCGGCTGCACGTGACGATCCCGGACGTGACCCGTCGACATTGGGCCGTCAACCTTCGAAAGTTCGTCGTCAGGGCGACCGGCCTGGACGCCCTGATCGCTCTGGGTTCGCTGACACCGCAGGCGGCCAGGTTCCTGGAGGCCGCGGTCGTCAGCGGACTCAACATCGTGGTCTCGGGCGGCACGCAGGCCGGTAAGACGACCCTGCTGAACGCATTGATCAACTCGATCCCCTCGGGCCAACGCCTGATCACCTGCGAGGAGGTCTTTGAGCTCCAGCCCAACCTGCCCGACACGGTGGGGCTTCAGACTCGCGGGCCGAACCTCGAAGGCCACGGCGAGATCCGGCTTCGACGCCTGGTCAAGGAGGCGCTTCGCATGCGTCCGAGCCGGATCGTGGTCGGCGAAGTGCGCCAGGAGGAGTGCCTTGACCTGCTCGTCGCGCTCAACAGCGGCGTACCCGGAATGTGCACCGTGCACGCCAACTCCGCGCGCGAGGCCGTGACCAAGCTGTGCACGCTGCCGCTGCTCGCCGGTGAGAACGTCACGACCGCTTTCGTCGTGCCCACCGTCGCCTCGTGCGTCGACCTCGTCGTGCACGCCGCGACCCGTCCCGACGGCAGCCGAGCGGTGCGCGAGATCGTCGCCGTGCCCGGGCGGGTCGAGGGCGAGGTGGTCGAGGTGGCGGGGATCTTCCGAACCGACGCAGACATCCTGGTACGCGACGGCGGTTTCCCCCCGCGACCGGAGCTGTTCCGGCAAGCCGGCTATGACCTGGCCGCGTTGCTGGATGCCACCGGGGGCCGAAGCTGATGGGCACCCTGGTCGGACTAATGCTCGGGGTGGGTCTGGTGCTGATCGCAGGGGGGATAACCGGCGCCGGGTCGGCACCGAGGTCGCGATCGGTCATGAGCCGCCTGACGGTGCCCGGCCGGCGACTGGTCGCGGAAGCAGGGCTTACCCGTACCGGGCTTGGTGGACTGGTGGCGGGTTCTGTCGCGGCGGCGGCGCTGGGGTATGCCGTCGCGGCCGGGGTGAGCCGGTCGCCGGCGCTGGCGGCGACCTTCTCTGTGCTGGCGGCCGCTGCGCCGCGCGCTGCGGTCCGAGCTCGTCGCCGACGCCGTCAGGAAGCGCTGCGCGGTGCCTGGCCTGACGTTGTCGACGACCTGACGTCCGCGGTTCGTGCCGGACTCTCGTTGCCCGAGGCCCTGGTCCAGCTGGGCCGGCGGGGACCGGTCGAGCTCCGTCCGGCGTTCGACCGGTTCGCTCGTGACTACCGCGCTGGCGGACGCTTCTCGGACAGCCTCGACGGGCTCAAGGAGTCGATGGCCGACCCGGTGGGCGACCGGGTCGTCGAGTCGTTGCGCCTTGCCCGAGAAGTGGGCGGAAATGACCTCGGCCGCCTGCTGCGGACGCTGTCGCAGTTCCTTCGCGAGGACGCGCGGACCCGCGGCGAGCTCGAGGCCCGCCAGGCGTGGACAGTCAACGGTGCGCGGCTGGCGGTCGCGGCTCCCTGGGTTGTCCTGGCGTTGCTGGCCAGCCGGCCCCAGGCAGTGGCTGCGTACGACACGCGACCTGGCCTCGTCGTCTTGGCGGTCGGTGCCGCCGCATGTGCCGGGGCATATCGACTGATGCTGCGGATCGGACGGCTCCCGGCAGAAGAACGGGTACTTCGGTGACAAGCGGGATGGCCGGTGCCGAGCTGGGTCTTCTGGCCGGGCTGGGCGCCTGGCTGGCTGCGTGTGGGATCCCGTGGCGAGGGCGGCCCAGCCTCGACGATCGGCTGGCGCCGTACCTGAGGGATTCGGCGCCGCCGTCGGGCCTGCTCGTCGGCTCCGCGTCGAGGCTGAATCCACGGTCCGCGCGCAACGCCAGATCGTCATGGAGTCACCGACTGTTGCGCGCTGCGGTCGGGTGGCTGGATCGCGTGCTCGGCGGGTCGAGGTCCGTGGCGCTCAGGGTCGAGGCGCTGGGCGCCGGATCCCCCGAGGAAGTCCGGCTGGACCAGCTCGTGTGGGGCGGGTCGGCGCTCGGTCTGGTCCTGGGTCTCGGACTGCTCAAGGCGTCCCTGTTCTCGCCCGTACCGCCCGTGGCGTTGGCGGTGTGCTCGCTGGTCGCCGGCGGCGCAGGGGTCTTCGCGCGCGATCGCTCGCTGACCCGCGCGGTGATCATGCGGCGGCGCCGGATGCTCGCCGAGTTCCCGACTGTGGCCGAGCTCCTCGCCCTCTCGGTCGCGGCCGGCGAGGGCCCGGTGGGGGCGTTGGACCGGGTTTCTCGACTGTGCGGGGGCGAGCTGGGACGCGAGCTGGGCCGGACCCTGGCAGACGCGCGGGCGGGAGCCAGCCTGGTCCAGGCTCTTCAGCAGCTTGCCGATCGCGCGGCGCTGCCCATCTTGCGCCGCTTTGTCGACGGTGTGGTCGTGGCCGTGGAACGAGGGAGCCCACTCGCCGACGTCCTGCGCGCCCAGGCCGTCGACGTCCGCGAGGCCGGACGCCGCGCACTCATCGAGACCGCCGCCCGGCGCGAGATCGGCATGATGGTCCCCGTCGTCTTCCTCATACTCCCGGTGTCCGTGGCCTTTGCGCTGTTCCCGGGCTTCTACGGCTTGACCTTGACCGGCTGAGCCGGCCCCCGTGATGACGACGACGAAGGGAGTTCGTGCGTGAACCGAATGAAGGCTCACCTGCTGCGCCGGGCCAGGTCCGCCGGCGGCCATGACCGCGGGGACGTACCGGGCTGGGTGCTGATCACAGTGATGACCGCCGGCCTGGTCAGTGCCTTGTGGCTGGTGGCACAGCCTCAGCTGGTCAGCTTCTTCCAGTCTGCCGTTCAGGCCGTCCATGGGCCCTGAGGGTCGAACCGACGATGGTTCAGCGGTCGTCGAGTTCGCTTTGGTGTCTGCGCTCCTGGTCGCGCTGTTCTTGGCAGTCCTGCAGGTCGGCGTCGCACTGTTCGTCCGGAACACCCTGGTTGCTGCGGCGGCCGAGGGGGCACGCTTCGCCTCCGCGGCAGGCCGTTCTCCCGCAGACGGTGCGATCAGGGCCAAAGAGGTCATCGTCGCCTCGCTCCCGCGGGCGTACGCCGCGTCCGTGACCGCCAGGTACGAAAACCTTGCGGGACTGCGGACCGTGGTGGTCCAGGTGCGCGCGCCGATGCCGCTTCTGGGTCTCGTCGGACCGGTGGGCGACCTGGTCGTGAGCGGCCACTGTGTTGCCGAGGGCCTGCCGTGAGGCAGGCGCCGACCGCCGGCATGACTGCGAACAAGCGCTCGGACCGCGGGTCGGCGACCGTCGAGTTCGCCCTCTTCTCGATGCTGTTGCTGGTGCCAATCACCTATGTGCTCATCACCGTCTTCACAGTCCAGCGCGCGGCCTACGCCACCACGGAAGGCGCCCGTGAGGCGGCGCGCGCATTCGTCACCGCGCCGACGGGTGGTCAGGCTCGCATCCGCATGAACGCTGCCCTGGCTCTCGCCCTCGCCGACCAGGGCCTGGACATGACTTCAGCGACCGTGTCTGTCCGGTGTAGCGCGGACCCCTGCCTGACACCTGGGGCAACGGTGACCGTCACCGTCAGCGACCGGGTGGCCCTGCCGTGGGTACCGGTGGTGCTCGGACGTCCATCCGCATCCATCCTGGTCAGCGCCGAGCATGTTCAGACCGTCGACCTGTTCCGCGCGGCGCGGCCGTGACCGGGCTCCGCTGCCGCCAGGACGGCAGCGTCCTGATCCTGACCGTCGGGTTCGTGGTGGTACTGATGCTCTTCGTCGGTGTGGTGACCGACGCGTCGAAGCTGTTCGTCACCCGCCGCGCCCTTGCCGCCGTGGCCGACGGCGCGGCCACGACGGCGGCCCAACAGGTCGATCTTGCCGCGGTGTACCGAGGCTGGTCGGGGTCGTGGTTGCCGCTGTCCGGATCGAAGGCGGCGACCGCCGCCGAGCGGTCGGTCCACGACGCCGCGGCAGGCTCGGGTCTTGTGAACGTCCGCCTCGACTCGGTCGCGGTCATCGGACCCGACGTCGTGGTCACCGTGAGCGGCCGCGCCGTCCTGCCCCTTGCAAGTCTGGTCACCGGCAGCCCGGAGGGGGTCGTGGTCGTCGTGACCGCCCAGGCCAGGTCCGCCGTGGCCAGATGAAGCCACTTTGCGCCGACCACTTGCGCGCAGACCCCGCGACGTGGTGATCATGAACCAGCCGCCCGATCAGACTCGCCCGTGCTCGAGACGAGAAGGTTGGGAATGAGAACTCGGACAGTCACCGTCCTGCTCACCGCTCTTGCCGTACTGGTCCTGGGAGCCGGCACCTCGTCGGCCGCCCAGACAGCGGGCCTGGCCGCACCAAGGACAGGGCACGCAACCGCGACGCTGGCGCACCTCGTGGCGTCAGGGCCAGGCTGGACTCTGGTCGGATCCGGCGCACCGTCGACCGGCCAGGCGCGGGCCCGTCCTCAGACCCTGACCAGCTGCGGGTGGGTGACCTGCTCGCTGTACCTGAGCCGAGCCCAGACGCGCTGGCTGAACTACAACATCGCCCTCGCTGGGGGTGGAGTGACCGGACTCGGTGCCTTCTGCGGCCTCATGGCACTGGTGTCCAACGTGGCCGCGGTATTCGTCGGCGTCGGCTGCGTCGCAGTGGTTGCCGTCTACGGTGGGTTCATCGTCAACGCGATCACCCATGCCGCCGCGGACAACGGCTGCTTTCGGATCAGGTATCCCGCCTTGGCCTTCTATGACGACCACAGCAGCTTCTGCCACAACACGTGAGCGGGCGGAAGGAGTCCCGATGGACGCGAACCGGAAGATCATGCTGGCTTCCAACGCGATCGTGTGCGCGTTGATCTTCGCCTACGCGGCCACGCCCTGGCACGGTGCCGGAGCGGGCCTGGCGACGTTTCTGGCGGCGGTCGTGCTCGTCAGCGTGATCAGTCTCGGGCTGGCCCTCCGTCAGCATGCTCGGGACAAGCGCGGGCCCGACTCGGTAGTGCGGGGTCCTCGAAGCTAGCGGTGCGTCGTCCGGCCCGCCCTTCTGATGTGCGGGCGGGACGAGCTCCGACAGACCGGACCCGACGGTGCATCGAGCAACGAGGTCCGGAGGCGTTCGGTGGATGCAGGCCGAAGTCCGGTGGGGCCGACGACGTACTCTCCTACCTTGTGCCTGTCTTAGAGCCTGTTGAAGAGCACCGCGAGCTTGATGCCACCCTGACCAGCATCGAGACGGTGCTCGACCTGCCGAGGATGCGACAAGACCTGGTCGACCTGAACGAGCAGGCGGCAGCTCCTGACCTGTGGGAGGACCAGGAGCGGGCTCAGAAGGTCAACTCGCGGCTGTCCCACCTTCAGAACGAGCTGGCCCGCGTCGAGGCGCTTCGACGTAGCCTCGACGACGTCGCCGTGCTGATCGAGCTTGCGGCGTCCGAGGACGACCTCGAGACCAGGGCTGAGGCGGATGCGGAGCTGGCCGCCCTACGCAAGACCATCTCCGAGCTAGAGGTTCGCACCCTCCTGTCAGGTCCCTATGACGTCCGCGAGGCGTTGGTCACGATCCGGGCTGAGGCAGGAGGGGTCGACGCCGCCGACTTCGCAGAGATGCTCATGCGGATGTACTTGCGCTGGGCCGAACGACACGGCTACCCCAGCGAGGTCTACGACACCTCGTACGCGGAGGAGGCAGGCATCAAGTCGGCGACTTTCGTCGTGAAGGTGCCCTACGCGTACGGAACTTTGTCGGTGGAGCAGGGCACTCACCGGCTCGTGCGGATCTCCCCGTTCGACAACCAGGGTCGGCGCCAGACCTCCTTTGCCGGCGTGGAGGTGCTTCCGGTGGTCGAACAGACCGACCACATCGATATTCCGGAGGACGAGCTCCGCGTCGACGTGTACCGCTCGAGCGGGCCGGGCGGCCAGGGCGTCAACACCACCGACTCGGCGGTCCGACTGACTCACCTGCCGTCCGGGATCGTCGTGAGCTGTCAGAACGAGCGGTCCCAGCTGCAGAACAAGGCGAGTGCGATGGCCGTCCTGCAGTCAAAGCTGCTGGATAGGCGCCGGATGCAGGAGCAGGCGGCCCTGGACGCGCTCAAGGGCGACTCCAGCGGCTCATGGGGCAACCAGATGCGTTCGTACGTGCTGCACCCCTATCAGATGGTCAAGGACTTGCGGACCCAGTACGAGACCGGCAACACCTCCGCCGTTCTCGACGGGGAGATCGATGAGTTCATCGAGGCTGGAATCCGGTGGCGGAAGCAGGCTGAAAACGGACAAAAAGGCTGACCCGTAACTGAGCGTGTCCGCCGAACGGTCGAGGTTGTTCGACGTATGGACGGCTCGCCGGACACGATTCCCACCGAGTGGGCCCCGCATGCCAAGATGTCGCCTGAACAAGTGGCGGGCCGAGGGTCCGCCAGGGGAGACTTTGATCCGCGGCCGAAGCCGGTCACCGCTCAGAAGAGCGGCCGCGGGGAGTCAGTGGTGAGACCGACCCCAGAGTGTCGATTCTGGAGGTCGGTCATGACGCGGTCCCGTACCAAGGCCCACGCGCTGCGCGCCACCGGCGGTCTCATCGCCGCCATGGCGGTGCTGCCATGGTTCGCCGGCGCCTCGGCGCAGGCCGCTGGGCCAGGCACGTGCTCGACGATCCCCAGCGGGGTCTCCTCGTCAGCGACATGCACGCCGCTGCTCGGGCCGAACGGCACGACGGTCTTCGGTGAGACCTGGGCGTGGCGGACCGGCGGGAACACGCTGAAGGTCGACACGTTCCCACTGAGCTCACCCGGTGCGGGCAACTCGGTAATCCTGTGCGTGACCAGCGCCGGCGCCTACCCAGCCAAGCACCAGTGCAACGCGGGTGACCCCGGCAACGTCTACGCGGGCAGCTCGACCACGATCGCCGTCCCCCTCGACAACTTCGGGATCACCGCGAGCGACCCGGCCTTCTACTCCCTGTCGGTCCTGCAGGCGAGCACGACCGCGAACTCCAACGGCGACGGCGGCGCAGCGCCCAGCCAGTCGCCGACACCGACACCGACCCGTACGCACACGCACACGCCGACACCCACCCCGACGCAGACGTCCGCGTCGCCGAGCCCGACGCGCACGCACACCCATACGCCGTCGCCGACTCCGACCGAGACCTCAGCCTCTCCGAGCGCGACGGCGACGAGCCAGTCGCCCTCGGCCAGTGTCTCGGCAAGCAACACCCACCACACCGACGGTCCCACGCCGTCAGCCAGTGTCCTGGGAGTCAAGCTGGCCCACACCGGCGCCAACGGGACGAGCACTGCACTTGCTGTTTCGCTGGGCCTGCTGGCCATCGGCGGGATCCTCGTCGCCGCTGGCCAGACCACGCGTCCGAGCCGCCGCCACTAGCTCCAGCCAGCGTGCGCTGGTAGCACCACCAGGACACCCCCGTAGGGCCCCCGGCGCCGCGCCGCCGGTCGGCCTGCGGGGGTGTCCTGCCGTGTGGACGTAGACTCGCAGGCAGCCGGCGCTCCCGCTTCCCCCTCTGCCCCCGACTCCGGCCCTCCTCCCTGTGATCAGATTTGACAATGTCACCAAGCTCTACCCGAGCCAGACCCGTCCTGCCGTCGACGACATCACCCTTGAGATCGAGAAGGGCGAGTTCGTCTTCCTAGTCGGGGCCTCCGGCTCGGGCAAGTCCACGTTGCTACGGCTGATGCTGCGCGAGGAACGGCCCACTGCGGGGTCGGTGCATGTCTTGGGCAAGGACCTGAACCGGCTGTCCAGTTGGAAGGTCCCTGCGCTGCGTCGCCAGATGGGCACGGTGTTCCAGGACTTCCGGCTCCTGCCCAACAAGAGCGTGTTCGAGAATGTCGCCTTCGCCCTGGAGGTGATCGGCAAGCCGCGGCACACGATCGCCACCGTGGTGCCCGAGGTGCTCGAGCTGGTCGGGCTCGCTGGAAAGGAAGGGCGGCGCCCGGACGAGCTGTCTGGCGGCGAGCAGCAGCGCGTCGCCATCGCTCGCGCGTTCGCCAACCGGCCCATGCTGCTCATCGCCGACGAGCCGACCGGGAACCTGGACCCCTCGACGAGCGTCGGAATCATGAGACTCCTTGACCGGATCAACCGGACGGGCACGACCGTCGTTATGGCCACCCATGACGCAGCCATCGTCGACCAGATGCGCAAGCGGGTTATCGAGCTCGAAGGCGGGAATCTGGTTCGAGACCAGTCCCGCGGCGTCTACGGCTACTCCCGCTAGGAGAGACACACCCCCATGCGTGCCACTGTCGTGCTCACTGAGGTCCGCCACGGGCTGCGCCGCAACCTCGGCCTCACCGTCGCCGTCGTCCTGACGGTCCTGGTCGCCGGCGTCCTGGGCGGGTTGTCGTTCCTGCTCCGCGAGCAGGTCAGCGTGATGAAGGACTACTGGTACGACAAGGTCGAGGTCTCGATCTACCTGTGCGGGACCGAGAGCGTCGCCCCCAGCTGCCTTGGTCCCAACGGCGTAGCCCAGGCCGTCACCGACGCTCAGCGCCAGCAGATCCTGCTGGACCTGAAGAGCCTTCCGCAGGTCAAGGCTGTCTACTACGAGACCAAGGCCGAGGCCTACCAGCATTTCGAGCAGCAGTTCAAGAACAGTCCCATCGCGCAGAACGCGCCGCCTGACTCGCTCCCGGAGTCGTTCCGGGTCAAGCTCAAAGACCCCAGTCAGTACCTCGCGGTAACCGGCGCGTTCCAAGGCCGCTCCGGGGTCGAACAAGTCCAAGATGAGCGCCAGCTGCTCGACAAGCTCTTTTCCGCGCTGAGCGGCATCCAGTTCGGCGGCTTGGTCATCGCCTTGATCATGGTGGTGGCAGCTCTGCTGCTGATCGCCAACACGATCCGGGTGGCGGCGTTCACCCGAAGGCGCGAGACCGGGATCATGCGGCTCGTGGGAGCGTCGAACCTGTCGATCCAGCTCCCGTTCCTTCTGGAGAGCGTGGTGGCAGCGGTACTGGGTGCCTTGCTGGCCTGGGGCCTGCTGACGGCCTTCAAGGCCTGGCTGATCGACAAGGTGCTGGCACCCAACTTCCAGTTCACGCCGTTCTTCGGCTGGGACAGCGTGTGGAAGGCGGGAGCGCTGGTGATCGTCGTCTCGATGGTCATCGCGGCCGGGGCGAGCATGGTCACGCTGCGTAGGTACCTGCGGGTGTAGAGCCGGCCCGGCCCGTGCGGGCGGACCGTGGAGTCGGGGCGGGACCCCGAACGTGGCCGTCGCTCGCCCGTACACTCCCCGTATGTCGTCGACCCAACGTGTGCTGCCGGTGCCTGAGGCGCCCCAGTCCACCGTGCGCGGTCGATCGGCGCTACCACCGACGCTGCCTCCGCGGGCCCTTCGCGTGCCGGCTCCTCCGGCGCCGCCGCGGCGGCGCCGGAGCCGCCTGCGGACCGCGATCATGGTCGTCGCCGGCGTCGCGGTCACCTTCGCGGCAGGCGTCGCCGTCGGTGCCTCCGGCAGTACTCAGGCTCAGGGGGCGGCCCCACCCAGCGTGCTGGACCAGGCCGCGGCGCGGATCGCCTCCACGGCTGCGCGGCCGATCGACAAGGCCACCCTGGAGCGCGCGGCGGTCGAGGGGATGCTCGGGGCGCTGGGGGACCGATGGTCGACGTACTACTCGCCCTCGCAGTACAGCTCGTTCAGTGATGCCCTGGACGGCCGCTACACCGGCGTCGGCCTGTGGATACGGCAAGGGAACGACGGTTCCATGCTCGTGTCGAGCGTGCAGCGGGGATCGCCGGCCGGCAAGGCCGGACTGGTCCGCGGAGACCAGGTGGTCAGCATCGGGGGCGTCCCGGTCGCACGCGAGTCCCTGGACGAGGCGACAGCCCAGCTACGCGGCTCGGTCGGCTCGAAGATCACCCTCGGGATACGGCGAGCGGCCGGTGTCGTGATGATCACACTGACGCGTTCCGAGGTTGCCGCGGGCGACGTGGTCGTGGACCGGCTCAAGGGCTCCGTGCTCATGATCAGGGTCGCGTCATTCAGTCGCGGAGTGGGCCAGCAGGTTCGCTCGATCCTCGCCGCCGACCCTGTCACCCGCGCGGGCGGCGTTGTGCTGGACCTTCGCGACGACCCTGGGGGCCTGGTGGATGAGGCCGTCCAGGTTGCCGGGGCGTTCCTGGACGGGGGCGTGGTGGTGTCATACGAGCAGCGCGGCGCCGGAGTCACGACTCTGGTCGCGCCCACGGGGGGCGACACCACCACACCGCTGGTCGTCCTGGTGGACGGCAACACCGCCAGCGCCGCCGAGATCGTCACCGGTGCGTTGCAGGACCGAGGCCGGGCGGTCGTGGTCGGGTCCCGCACCTACGGCAAGGGATCGGTCCAGGAGCCGTCCACCCTGTCGGACGGCTCAGCGATAGAGCTCACGGTCGGCCGCTATCTCACCCCCTCCGGCAGGGCCCTGGACGGCGTCGGGATCGAGCCCGATGTGGCGGTCGACCCGGCCGCGGCGTCCTCCGTGGCGGAGCGACGCGCGCTGGAGGTCTTGGCCGGACTTCTGGCTGCCCTCCCGCCCCACGCTGCGTCGGGCCAGCCTGCGTCACGTTCGCCCGGTGGGCTCGGCTGATGTCCCGCGAGCAAGGCCGCAAGCTGGTGGCGCAGAACAAGAAGGCCCGACACGACTACCACATCGAGGACGTCTACGAAGCGGGACTCGTCCTGCTCGGGACCGAGGTGAAGTCGCTCAGGGCTGGGCGTGCGTCCCTTGTGGACGGGTTCGCGGTTCTCAAAGACGGCGAGGCCTGGTTGCAGAATGTCCACATCCCGGAGTACGTGATGGGGACCTGGACCAACCACGAGCCGCGGCGGCCCCGCAAGCTGCTCCTACACCGACAGGAGATCAGCAAGCTGATCGGCAAGACCAAGGAGTCCGGTCTGACCCTCGTACCGCTGGCTCTGTACTTCAAGGACGGCAAGGCCAAAGTGGAGATCGCCGTGGCGCGTGGCAAGAAGACCTACGACAAGCGGCAGGCTCTGGCCGAACAACAGGCCAAACGAGAGGCTGACCGGGCCGTCGCGCGGCGAGGTCGCGGCGACTAGGGACGGCCGAGGGGGTGCTGGCCGGGCGCGCACTAGGCCGTTGGTTGCCGACACCTGAACCGCGCAGTGCCGGCACGGTCGAGAGCGGCCGGCGCCTTCGGCGTCTGGCGACGTCGCGCATGTGGGCCGCGGCGGGGGGGGTGAGGTTGTCCCGGTCTTCGTGGAACTTGAGGTGGCGGTCCCCCGCCTGATGCCTGCCTTGCGGTAGGTGTTGGGCGACCGCCAAGTCGACCCGACCAGATCAAGGGGACCGCTGTGAAGACCGTACCGAGCAATGTGCAGATCGTGACGCAGGACCAGGGCGTGGACGTGAGCGGCCTGCCGCAGGAGGTCAGTCTCGCGCTGGCCGATATCGCTGTGGTGGCCCGGGAGGGGCTGCTGGCGATGAGTGTGGCCGCGGGGATGGCGGTGATGGCGGCGATGTTCGAGGCCGAGGTCACTGCTGCGACAGGGCCGAAGGGCAAGCATGATCCGCAGCGGGTGGCGGTGCGCCACGGCAGCGGGAAGGGCTCGGTGACCTTGGGTGGTCGCCGGGTCGAGGTGAGCAGGCCGCGGGCTCGGACCGTGGACGGCCATGAGGTGCCGTTGGACACCTACACCCAGTTCGCCGCCGATGACCTGCTCTCGCAGGTGGTCCTGGAGCGGATGCTCGCCGGGGTCGCGACCCGACAGCACGCCCGGGTTGGTGAGCCGCTGGGCACCGACGTGCTGGCCGGTGCCCGCTCGACGGGACGGTCGGCGGTATCGCGCCGGTTCGTCAAACAGACCGAGACTGCGCTGGCCGAGCTGCTGGCCCGGGACCTGTCCGAGATGGACATCAAGGTGCTGATGCTCGACGGGGAGCACATGGCCGGCCGGTGCGTCATCGTCGCCCTGGGCATCACGGTGGACGGGAGCAGGGTCCCGGTCGGACTGTGGGACGGCGCCACGGAGAACAAGACCGTCGTGCGGGCGATGCTCGCCGATCTGGTCTCCCGCGGGCTGTCCGCCACCGACGGGTTGCTGGTCGTCATCGACGGTGCGAAGGCCCTGCGCGCGGCGGTGAACGAGGTCTTCGGCGACCTCGCCGTGGTGCAAAGATGTACCTTGCACAAGCGGCGGAACGTGGCAGATCACCTGCCAGACAACCAGAAAGCCTGGGTCGACGCGAAGCTGGTGAAGGCCTTCAACCACCCCGACCCCGAACTCGGGCTACGCGGCGCCAAGCACCTGGCCGGACTGCTCGACCAGGCCCACCCCGGAGCCGCCAACTCGCTACGGGAGGGCCTGGAGGAGATGTTCACCATCGCCCGCCTGGGTGTCGACGGGCGCCTAGCCAAGACCTTGGTCACCTCGAACCCGGTCGAGTCGATGATCTCCATCGCGCGCACCACCAACCGCAACGTGACCCGCTGGCGCGACGGACACATGGTGCTGCGCTGGACCGCCGCCGGCATGCTCAACGCCGAACGATCCTTCCGCAGGATCAAGGGCTACAAGCAGATGCCCCAACTCGTCGCCGCGCTACACCGACACGCTCACCCCGAGACAGCCGCAGCCACCGACACTGTCGGAGCCGCCGCGTAATGTTCACCCCGGATCGTCACCCAAGTTCCACGAGACTCGGGAGTATGCCCAGCGAGCGAGAGGGGCCACGCCGATGGTGACGTGATCTAACTCGTTCTGAAGCTCGTCGTCGCCAGCCGGTGTGAGTCCGGTCCGGGTAACCGCCAGGGGGCCCGGTAGCAGGCTGCCGGCGCCGGGGGGAAACGCCCGACGTCGAAGTGCAGCGTCAAGAGCCCTTCAGGGGGAGCGACCGAGCGGTCCGCAGCATGAAGCGAAGCCTGCCGCGCCGTGAGTGTGCCCGCGAAAGCGGGATAAAGGGAGAGCCGAGCCCCGTCCTTCAGGGTGAAGGCCATGGAAGCGGTGAAGAGCCTGGACAGCAGCCGTCAGGAACTCCCCGGCGTAGAGGGCGCGGAACGTTCGGAAGGTGATGGCGGGAACTGGGGAGGCCGTCCCCGGCCCGGTGCCTGCGGAACAGCACCGGCGCGTGGCGTCCTATAACCGGTGAGAAGCCGGGAAGTGGACGACCAGCCGGGACGGCGTCGGAGGCGGCCGTAGTACTGATCGACCCGGTCGGACAACACAACCGTCGGGGAGGGAAGGGCCGCTACTTCGTCCACGCGCATGGTGACAAGGAGTGGCCGGTGAGTGCCCTTTTGGCTAGTCCCACCCCCGGGGTCGAGATCCTCGATCCGGTCCGTGCCCTGCAGCATGCGCTTTACCGGTCGGCCAAGGCTGATCCCGGACGGCGATTCCACGCGCTGTATGACAAGGTCCACCGCAGGGACGTCTTGCAGCGAGCGTGGTGGCTGGTGCGTCGCAACGAGGGCGCGCCAGGCATCGACCAGATCACCATTGCTGATGTCGAGGAGTATGGGGTGACCCGGCTGCTCGATGAACTGGCCGCGGAATTGGGCGCGGGGCGGTTCCGGCCGCTGCCAGCCCGCCGGGTGTTCATTCCTAAGCCCGGTTCGGCTGAGCAGCGTCCGTTGTCGATCCCGGCGGTCCGTGACCGGGTCGTGCAGGCGGCCGTGAAGATCGTCATTGAGCCGATCTTCGAGGCGGACTTCTTGCCGTGCTCACATGGGTTCCGGCCCAAACGGTCGGCGCACGACGCCCTGCAGGTACTCATTGACGAGTCCTTCGCGGGCAGGCAATGGATGGTGGAGACGGACGTCGCGAACTGTTTCGAGGCGATCCCGCACTCCGGGTTGATGTCCGCGGTTGAGGAACGGGTCAGTGACCGTCGCCTACTCGGGCTGCTCCGCGCGTTTCTGCGCGCTGGGGTGATGCACGAGGGCACGGTCCGGCGGGCCGTGACCGGAACCCCACAAGGCGGGGTTGTCTCCCCGTTGCTCGCCAACGTCTACTTGCACCGGCTGGACCGGGCATGGCGTGGCGCCTACGGGACACTGGTGCGATACGCCGATGATCTTGTGGTGATGTGTCGGTCCCACGGGCAGGCGGTCGCCGCGCTCGCGCGAGTGACTTCCCTGCTGGCCGATCTCGGCTTGCAACCGAAACAGGCCAAGACTCGGATCGTGCAGCTGGCCGATGGCGGCGAGGGAGTGGACTTCCTCGGCTTCCACCACCGGCTGGTGCATTCCCGGGCCGCCCACGGGACCAAACAGATCACCTACCTCGCCCGATGGCCATCACTGAAGGCGATGCAGCATGCCCGGGACCGCATCAGGTTCATGACGATGCGGGCTCGGTTGGCTGCACCGGTCGAGCAAGTCGTGCACGAGATGAACCTGTTCCTGCGCGGCTGGGCGGGATACTTCCGATACGGGAACTCCGCCTACGCCTTCGACAAGATCCGCAACTACGCGGTGATGCGGCTCGCACTGTTCCTGGCGAAACGTCATCAACGTCCTAGTGCCTGGGGCTTCGCCCAGGTCTACCGATCGCGTGACACGTTCGGGCTGATCTCCCTCAATGGAATCGTCGCCGCACCCAGGCCCAACCGGGCCTGGCGGGCACCGGTCGAACGCCGACGGTGAAGGGCGTCGGTGAGCCGTGTGCGGGAGAACCGCATGCACGGTTCGACGGGCGGGGGCTGGAACCGGAACGCGATAGCGTCACCGCGCCAGTCCCCGACCCAACCA
>Ga0209068_10000118_pt1 | contig 49027 bp, 53 predicted proteins | sample ColStrG_CSR_2012_FD_187200 | JGI IMG/M metagenome (GOLD analysis project Ga0209068, IMG submission 187200) | Freshwater sediment microbial communities in response to fracking from Pennsylvania, USA - Cold Stream Run_MetaG_CSR_2012 (SPAdes)... | ecosystem: Environmental > Aquatic > Freshwater >...
AATGTGGTAGGGCATTCGGGATAAACGAGCAATATTTTCACATAAGCTCCTTTAGTTATAACGTCTGATTGATTATTAAGAGTCGGATAATGCTCCAGCAAGGGTACTATTAAAGTATCTTAAATTACAGCGAACACAAACTAGCTTTGCATATTAGTATATCACAATAATCAGCAGAAATTATTGTTCCGCTTCTTGGTTAAGGATTCCAAGCATATTATTTTTCATGAATAATATCATGGTATGGGTCGCCCCATGAGATAAGAACGAACAGAACGAATCAACCGCTTGACAAAATATGTAACATGTGTTACTATAATAACATAAGTTACATATATCATGTGCACGGAAACGTTCGCGCATCGTATTTACGAGGAGCCTGCAATGCCCGATTCGCCAAAAGAGAAATGGCTTTTGATTTTTTACAGCGTGCCCTCGCAGCCCGTCAGCAACAGGATGAAAATCTGGCGAAAGCTGGCAAAGATCGGCGCGGTGCAGCTCAAAGGCGCGGTATACATCCTGCCGAATAATGACGAACACTACGAGCTTTTCCAGTGGCTGATAACGGAGGTCGACTCTATGGGCGGCGACGGCGCCTTCGTAATGACGTCTCATATCGAGACGTTGAAGGAAAGCGAAATCATCGCCCTGTTCAACCAGCAGCGCGGGAAGGAATATCATGTTGTCGAAACAAAAATTGCCGAACTGGAAATGAAACTCAACAGCATCCGAAAGGGCGGCCGGAGCCAACAAACCGCAAACCTTCATGAGCTGGTGGGCAGGCATAAAAAAGAATTCGACGACATCCGAAGAACGGATTTCTTCTCGTCAAAGAGCGGCGGGATTTTAGGCAAACGGATAAAGGTTCTGGAAACCGAGCTTAAAACCGGCGTCGATTCTGCGCCACGCACTCGCCCGCTTCCCATAGCGCAAAAGCGCAAAGAGGCCTACCAGAGAAAAACCTGGATTACGCGCCAAAAACCCTTCGTGGACAGAATGGCGTCCGCGTGGTTTATCCGGCGGTTTATCGATGCCGATGCAGTCTTTAAGTTTGTCCCCGATCACGCCGCTGCCGTCAAAAAAAAGGACACGGTAACGTTCGACATACGGGATGGAGAATTTACGCATGTCAAGGACCTGTGCACGTTCGAGGTCATGGTAAAAGCCTTCGGAACGAAGGACAAGATAGTAAAAAAGATGTCCGAGTTCGTACACGAACTTGATGTAAAAGACCACAAGTACGACAACCCGGAAGCGCGGGGCATCGAAGATGTTCTCACAGGAATCCGGAAGACATCGAAGACCGATCAAGAGGCCCTTGAGAGGGGAATGGACGTCTTCGAAATGCTCTATGCGTCGAAAAAGTAAGAGAGGAGAACTACGATGAAAACAACAAATATACGCGCCAATATTGGTATTCTTAATGAAAAACGGGCCACCTGGCACGACAACATCATGTCCGCAATCGTCTTTGCTGAAAGAGGGGAAGCCGCGATTGCGAGAGAATTTCTCGGTCAAAATAAGCGCGCCTTTCGGCAGAAAAGAAAAACGGACGGGAAGAAAGTCCTCGAGAGGCACTCGCGCAGAATGTATTCTTGATGGATTCGTAAAAAGTAAAAATGTGTAACCCCGAACCCCTCATGTGTCATTCCGAAGAAGCGAAGCGACTGAGGAATCTTGTTCGGGGCAGGCTCCAAGAGGGGTCTTTCAACCTCCTAGGAAACCAAGATTTCTCGCTTCGCTCGAAAGGACAAAAAAGAGCGCTTTCGGGCTTTTTACGTGACCATCATTCTTAAATAATGTCCGTTTAAAAATGAAAGAGAGGGAATGCATGACACCTATTAATCTCACCTTCGGCGAGGCATTTCGGTACTGGCTTAAGCTCGGGTTCATCAGCTTCGGCGGGCCCACGGGCCAGATTGCGATCATGCACAAGGACCTGGTTGAAAAGAAGAAATGGATCGATGAAGATCATTTTCTCCAGGCGCTCAATTTCTGCATGCTTTTGCCCGGTCCCGAGGCGCAGCAGCTCGCCACCTATATCGGCTGGCTCCTGAACGGCAAATGGGGCGGCATCATTGCGGGCGGCCTCTTCGTTCTACCGTCGATTTTCATCCTCTGGGGGCTTGCATGGATGTATGCCGCTCTGGGCAGCGTGCCTTCTGTTGCCGCTTTATTCTACGGATTGAAACCCGCGGTCGTTGCCATCGTTCTTGAAGCCGTGCTGCGCATCGGGAAAAAATCGCTCAAAACACGATTTTTGTATTCCCTTGCCGCCGCAGCCTTCGTCGGCATCTACTTCTTCAACGTTCCCTTCCCGATCATTGTGCTGTCGGCCGGACTGATCGGTTACTTTGCAGGCACGGCTGCGCCGAAACTGGTTGCCGGGTCCGCGCCGAACAATGCTGTTGCCCCCTCTCCCCCTGTCGTTCCCCTGAACAGCGGGAACGCAAGGGGAGGATGGATCCGCTCATTCAAGGTCCTTGCCGTATTTCTCAGCCTGTGGTTTTTGCCGATAGTACTACTCGGGCTGTGGCGGGGATGGAATGATATATTTATCGACATTGGAATTCTTTTCAGCAAGGCCGCAATCGTGACTTTCGGCGGCGCGTATGCCGTGCTCGGGTATATCAGCCAGCAAGCGGTGGCCCACTACGGCTGGATACAGCCTGAACAGATGATGGACGGCCTGGGTCTTGCGGAGACCACGCCGGGACCGCTCATCATGGTGAACCAGTTCGTCGCATACCTCGCGGGGTATTATCATGCCGCCGGGCTCTCACCTGCTCTCGGGGGCGCCATCGGCGGGCTGCTTGCCACGTGGGTGACCTTCATCCCCTCGTTTCTGATGATCTTCCTGCTGGCGCCTTATATCGAAACACTCAGAAAGAACAAAAAACTGGGAACCGCGCTCTCCGCCATCACGGCTGCCGTAGTCGGCGTTGTGCTGAACCTTGCCGTGCTGTTCACCTATCACACGCTTCTGCCGGACAAAGGGGGCTTCGACTGGTATGCGCTCGCGGCGGCTGTTGTCGCGTTCATCGGCATGCAGCGTTTCAAATGGGGAATGATCCCGGTAATCATCGGCTCCGCAGCGGCAGGGTATGGTTGGATAATGTTTTTATAATGAGACGACGATTCTAAAAATTTCAAAAAGGAGATTATATAATGACACAAAGAATCATCAGTATCGCACTGGTTGTAGCGGGTATAGTATTGTCAGTTGCGTTTAACGCGATAACGGCAATGGCCCAGACAACCGGAACCGCGAAAGAAAAACAGGAATCAATGACCACGATGAACTTTCCGGACGGAACCGCTACCGCTTCCGAGGTATGCGGTGGATGTCACCGGACTATTTACCGGGAGTTCGCCCTGGGATTCGGGAGCGACACGAAGTATAAAAAGATGGTCTTAGTCTCGGCAAAAGAAAAACCCTTCACAATGCCTGCCAATGTTTCTTCATCTTCCACGGCGCATGCTGCCGCCGGTACGGATCCTTTTCCGATACATGCGCGTGAAGCCGAGGAAGAAGGCAAGTCTTGTAACGTGTGCCATTTCCCTGAGGCCTTCTCGATCCCGAACATGGAAACCCCGGAAATCGCGAAACCAAAGGCAAGAGCAAAAGGACTCGAAACAGGAGGCCTGACCTGCGCCAGTTGCCATCTGACCCCTGAGGGAAAGATTCGCGGCCCGTACCAGGTCAGCGCGCCCCACCCTGTTGCGGAAGATACGGGAATGAGAACGTCCGCCGCATGCGCTTACTGCCACAGCATGGGAAAACGGATTGTCGGGAAACAGACGCAGACGTTTCTTGAATGGCGCGATGATTTCCAAAAACCGGATTTGGGAAGACAACACTGCCAGGACTGCCACATGCTGCGGACCCTTCGTAAATCAGCGGAAGATTTCGATGTACCGGTAAGAGCGGTCGCACGACACCTCTGGACCGGCGGGCATTCGCAGCAGCGGGTTGCAAGCGCGTTGAATTTGACGATCGTCCAGGGAGAGGAAGGAAAGCCGAACATCGAGTTCCATGTAGTAAACATCAACGCAGGCCATTCGGTCCCCACCGGCTCGAACCGCAGGGCGGTGTACCTGATTGCGGAGGCTGTCGACGCCAAAGGCAAAACACTCTCGACCAAGGAATGGATGTTTGCTCCCTGGTACGGACCGAGGCCTGATGACAAAGCCTTTTTAGAGGAAGACAAGAAACGGCCTGACGCCGTTGCGGCCATGCAAGCCGATGCGCAAGGTCCCCACGAGACCTCGATACGCGCAGGTGAAGAACGGGTCCTTGCCTGGGAACCGGAGTTAAAGCCGGGCGAGTATACGGTGCGGGCCCGTCTCGTTTACAGCCTGAATCGTTATGCGGAGCGAACGTTTACTGAAAACAAGGCTGAGATCTATAAAACATCTCTTCAGATCAAGGTCAACACAGGGAAATAAGGAGAGTCGGAATGCACAGGATTATAGCGGTTCTGCTAGCAATGCTTCTCGCCCCTCTTTCCGCTTTCGCCGGTCCCCCGATTCTTACTGATGACACAGGGACGCCGGGGCCGGGGAAGTGGGAAACTAACATGGGGTTCACCGTCGAGAAGCGGCAAGATGCGACACTTTATAATACGCCTACCCTCGATCTGAATTACGGCGTCGGCGACCGCATACAACTCAATTACAGCGTTTCGTGGATCACGCAAAATACCGCGGGTGACGGCGCAATAAACGGGCTCGGCAATTCCGAGGTGGCGGTGAAATGGAGATTCCTCGACGAAGACAGGCACGGCCTTGCCGTGTCTGTCTATCCCCGGTTTATTTTTAACAACCCAACATCGTCGGCAGACCGTGGGCTTGTGGACAAAGGCACCGTTTTCAGACTTCCATTCCAAGCGGAAAAGAAAATCGGCATAATAACTATTAACCCCGAGTTCGGCCATGATTTCCATCAGGAAGGCGAAGATCAGTGGTTGTACGGCCTTGCCTTGAAATATGACGAAATCAAAGGACTCGAGGTCTTGGCGGAAGTATTTGGAACAGCGGACAATGACTTCAAGAAGGGGAAAAATGTTTTCAACATCGGCATCCGAAAGGACGTTAGTGAAAACGTTTCCCTTCATGCTTCCGTAGGCAGAAGCCTCCATCAAGCGCCGGATCAACCGACATTGCTTTCTTATGTAGGGATCCAACTGAGGTTCTGAAACGGAAGGAGAAACATATGTATAAAATCATGATACCCATATTGGGGACAGCGATGCTCGTGGTTCTTGCGTTGCCGGCTTTTTCGCAGAAAGGCAAACAGTTTGATTTTAAAAATGAAGCAGCCGGAGTCCCCTCAAAAGCCTTCAGTGCCGTCGTCGGCGCTTGGCATATTGACACGGACGGTCCTGACCTCGTTTATGCCGTTGATGGCAGAGTGCGGATGGGGTCAGCGCCGGCCGACCCGGCGCAGGTGAAAGAGCTGTTTGGAGAAAACTACCGTGAGTTCCTTACGGGAGTCGAGAGACTTAAGGATTTTCCCTTGGCGATCTTGAGGGAATATCCGCGTTTCAAGAATGGGACACTCACCGTGACATTCAAGGCTATGGGCGGCAAAGAAGACCAAGCAGCCGGGATTGCCTTCAACATCAAACCGAACGGTGAATACCTTGCTGTCAGGGCGAACGCTCTGGAAGACAACCTAGTACTCTTTAAGTTTGATAAAAAGACGCTGCGCTCTTCGCTTAAATGGATAAACAAGGTTCCTCCCCCGACAGGAGGGTGGCATTCATTGAAAGTAGTCGTGAAAGGAAAAATTATTGAAGGGTATCTTGACGGGAAAAAGTACCTTGAGTACGCTCACAATGCGGATATAGACGGAAGAATCGGCCTCTGGTCAAAGGCGGACTCGTATGTATTCTTCAGCAAATTTGAGCTGACGCAATAATATATAATTAAGTAATAACCAATTTATGAAGAAAGGATGAGTGAAGACATATGAAATGGATCACTCGTGAACAGGTAAAGGTGGACCGCGTTGCCTGTCCCTGGCTCATCAAAAAATTCGTAGACAAAAACGCGGAGTTCCTGTTCGCTCCGGCCAACATGGTGCAGGCTGAGGCTACGCGCCTCAACGCGACACCCTTTGATGTGCCGAATGCGGAGCTGGGGCACCACAACAAGGAATGTTCCTTTGACGCCATTGTTAAAAAGTATGGTCTGGAAAAAGACCCCGCGCTGGTGCTGCTCGCCCGTATCGTAAACGGAGCGGATACGGACAACAGCCTTCACCATCAGCCGGAAGGACCGGGACTCAATGCTATTGCCGAGGGCTTCCGTCGTTTGGGATTCAAGGATGATCATGAGATCAACAAAGCAGAGTGGATCGTATATGATGCGCTCTATGCCTACTGCAAAGAGATGATAGCGAAAGGGAAACGCCATGGCGCATTCGCATCGTGATGTTGTTCTTCTGTTCAGTGCCCGGAGCGTGCGCCTCTTTGCGTACGGCGCGCTCTCGGTGGTGCTGGCCCTGTATTTATCCGAACTGGCCATGACCGGGGCGCAGATCGGTTTTCTCTTTACGCTCACCCTTGCGGGCGACGCGGGCATTTCGCTCTGGATCACCACAACAGCCGACCGAATAGGCAGGAAGCGGATGCTCATCCTCGGCGCCGGGCTCATGATCATGGCAGGCGTTGTTTTCAGCCTGACCGGGAACCCCATTCTTCTGATGCTGGCCGGGATCATCGGCGTCATCAGCCCGAGCGGAAACGAGATCGGCCCGTTTCTGTCTCTCGAACAGGCGGCACTTTCGCAGCTTCTCCCCTCGGAGAAACGCATCCACGCCTTTGCCTGGTACAATCTCGCGGGTTCGCTCGCGACAGCATCCGGCGCTCTCATCGGCGGATTTCTGTCCACCAGCCTCATGCATTTCGGCTTCTCCGAGCTTGCATCCTATCGCGCGGTTATCCTGCTCTATGCTGCATGTGGATTCTCTCTTGTTGCGCTTTTTCTGTTTCTTTCGCCAAACATGGAGGCGGCCCCGGTCGCATCAATCAAAAAGAGGGTGCTCGGGCTGCATGAGTCTAAGGGCATCGTAATGAAACTTTCCGCCCTCTTCGCGCTCGATGCTTTTGCCGGCGGATTCGTGATCCAGAGCATGGTGGCATATTGGTTCCACGTCAGGTTCAACCTTGACGCGGGTCTTTTGGGAAGCATCTTCTTCGGCGCGAACATCCTTGCGGGCGTGTCCGCGCTTCTCGCGGTCGGGATCGCAAACCGCATCGGGCTGATCAACACCATGGTCTTCACGCACATCCCCTCGAACGTGCTTCTGTGCCTCGTGCCGTTCATGCCGACCGCGGGCCTGGCAGTGTTCGTTCTGCTACTTCGTTTCAGCATCTCCCAAATGGATGTTCCCACCCGGCAGTCCTACACCATGGCGGTTGTTGCGCCTGATGAACGTTCTGCCGCTTCCGGTGTCACCTCCATTGCGCGCTCCATCGGGGCGTCGATCTCGCCTGCGCTCTCCGGCATGTTTCTCGCGGCCCCGACGCTCCTTGGCGCGCCCTTTCTCCTGGCGGGCGGCCTCAAGATCGTCTACGACCTGCTCTTGTACCGGAGCTTCAGCCGACGGCCAATATAGCAATGAACTAAGGAGGATTCTTCAGTCTATGTCTTGAAGGGGATTTTTTGCTAAGACATCGCACAGGGACGGAAGGAAGTCGCTTATCAGTTACTAAGTTTGGTTTCCGACTCTCGTGCAAGAGTGCGTTTATACTTCAATTCATTTTTTATGAAGGTATCGATGGGAGACTGAACACTCGGAGCAATGTCCGTGAATTTTATTCCATACAGACAGCCGTCAGGCGCGTTTCCCTGCTTGACGATCCTCACCACTTCTCCGCGCGCGCTGACGCGAGTTCCATCCGGGAGATAGAACGATAAAGCAAGCCGGTCGCCCTGCGCAAAAATCTCCTCGGCCTTGATGAGCATCCCGGTAGCGCTGATATTTTCGGTGCGATAGAGGAACGGTCTGTTGTTGAATTTCCCCTCAACAGCGACATTCAGAGCGACCCGGTAGGATTGCCTCGGCGCAACGTCGAGAAACTGCCGTATCTTAAGGTGAAGCAGGGCGATATCGATGGGGGTGGCAAAAACCGCGTGGGCGCCGCACCGGTTGCAACGTTCCCGGTGGAAAAGCGTGCTGTCGCAGATAACGACGGTGAGAACTTCGCGCAGTTCCTTGCTTTGATTTATGATTTCAAAAAGTTCCTCGCTTCTGAGGCCGGGTTGGTCGAGCTTCGTTACAATGAGGTCCACCCTTTCCTCTATGTGGATCTTCAGCGCCTCATCGTTCGTCGCTGCCGTGAAGATCATAATATCCTCACGGTTCAGAAAGCTGTCTTTTCCCATGCACAGATGTTTCAGGTCATTCGCTATCAGGACTTTTTTCATAATCGGCTTTGTGCTTTCCACGGCGCGTCGTTAGCGAAGATGCGGCGTAAGAATAAAATGACCATTACTGGTGCTTGTCGATTAAATTAAACGGAAACCGGCAATTCAGCCGTTTTGTAATGGGAATAGTGTGCAGCGGTTTGGAACCTTAATGTAATAAAGTGTAGCATACCATCTGGTATTGTCAAGGTACGAGCTTTGCGATGTTTCCAATGGTAAGCGCTAATTATGGTAGGCAAGAGACTGACGCGAGAACAGGTGTTTCGGGTGCAGGGAGAAGGATAAAGACAAAGGTCAGGGGAACTACGAGGACGATCCTCATTCCTCCGTAAACGTTTTCAAAAGTTCAATCACGGCCTTTTTTGGTCTCTTCGCTTTTATGCGCTGGTACAACCGCAAAAGCTCTTTTTCATCTTTCTGCAATCTCGGCGTTTTCGCGTATACTGCCGGCGCTTCCGCCGCGATCTCCGCCGTTGCGGGAAAAAACAACGATACCGGCACAAGGACCGCCTTTGCTATCTGTTTCAGTCTTTCTACGCTGATGTTGTCGCTGCCCTTTTCGTACTTCTGCACCTGCTGGTAGGAAACGCCGATCAGCTCAGACAGCTCCATCTGGGTCATGCCGCGCGCTTTTCTGGCTTCTTTAATCATTTGGCCTATGCGCCTATTTTCCTGTTTCATAAGCGTACTTTAGAAGAGAACCTCACAAATGTCTATCAACCTACGGTTGTATTATTTTTATTGACAAACACAACCAAAGGTAGCATAATAATGCAATCTTCCTCACAACACAAGCACGGTCTCTTGCCACATCAAGAGCGCATTGTTTTAGGAGTCGTTTTGGTTTCGGGAGGGCAAGGCATGGAAGGCAAGCAACATATTCTTGTTGTCGAAGATACACTGCCGATCAGGGAGTATCTGTGCGCCGTGTTACATGCCGCCGGATTTGAAGTGCGTAGCTGCGAAGACGGAACAGCGGCCCTGCGCGTTGCTGCGGAAATGGATTTTCATGCCGTTATAACTGATTACCGTATGCCGAATATGAACGGAGTGGATGCAGCGAAGCGCCTTCGCGAACAATTCCCCCGGTTGATCATTATCGGAATAAGCTCGGAAGACAAAGGACGGGATTTTCTTGCAGCAGGGGCGAACGCATTCCTTCTAAAACCATGTCGGTCCGCTGATATCATAAACATGATCAAAACTACAGGACTGAAACCCGGGTGAAACTCCTGATTGAGAAACCAAACAATTCATTTTGTGATACTCCGGCTCAATACGCCGTTCTCGATAGATGATTATGAGACCTTTTTTTGCATAAAGATACTTCGGGTAAACCACAAATGACCTACATGCTTTAGGAGAGGAAAGAGCCTCTGTCATTTTTTAGTAGTTGTACGTCAGCCCCACGGCGTACGTGTTGTCGGTATTGCTCACGCCGGAGACATTAGAATCGTAGCTGTCATGATCGTACGTTGCCGTTGCATACCAGTTTTTGCTGATCTCCGCCTCGACCCCCGCAGAGATTATGTGATCGGTCGTCCGCGATCCGGTCGCGTCCTTAAACTTCCGCATCAGCAGACTATATCCGATGTTCAGGGTAGTCTTCGGTACGATTTTATATCCTGCTGATACCCCGAGAGTGTGGCCCGTGTAACTGAACACGTCCGACTTGGCATTGTTTTGTTCGTACTCGTATTCTTCCTTGATCGAAAATGCCGGGGTGAGCTTTTGCTTCAGATTGAGCGAACCTATATAGGCCGTGCTGTCGCGCAGATCGTTATTATAATTCTTTTCCTTCGCTTTAACGGCTACTTGTGCCGATACAATATCCGAAAATTTCTGAATAATTCCCGTATTGATCCCGACGATCGTCGAGTCCAGGTCAGTAAATTTGCTGAACTGATAATGCGTAAGCTCGCCCTTGAGATAGAACTGCTTCGCTGGATCGATTGGCGTAGACGCTCCCAGGGCAAGTGACAGCACGGTATAAAAATCACCTGTCCCTGTGGAGGTTGTGCTGCCGGTTGTAGCATTTGGTGGATCGCCGCTTTTTGCAGCAACAATCACGGCCCCGGCTCCGCCGGCAGCTGCTCCGCCGCCCCGCACATCAGCTGCGTTTGCGTTTGCCCCGGACAGAGCGGCGTTGACGTTGTCCTCATATACTTCCTTGATGCTGACATCCAGTATCAAATCCGCTGATGCCGTCCGGGGAGCAAGCAAGGCGATCACAAGTAGGATAAGCACGCACGCTGTATTCTTGCAATTATTGAAAACTCGCATATGGCATTCTCCTCTTAATAGAATGCGCAGGGGATTCTATCCCCCGCGCATTTATTATTACCAGGCTTGTTCAAAAAAGCGCTACTATCTCCGGCCGCCGCTCATACCTTTGTTGCGGTCATGGTCCTCGCCCGGTCTTTCCATTTTCTCCATTCGTTCGGGCTTTTCCATATTTTCAGGTTTCTGGTGTTCTGCCTTATCGATGTCGTTATCATCCGCCTTTTCGCCCTTACCCATTCTTTTGTGCTCCTGGCGCTCGGCTTTTTCTATCTCTTTATGCGTTTCGCGCTCAACCCGTTCTACCTGTCCCTGGACTTCACCAAGCTTGACTCCGAGCTTCTTGGCTATCTCGCCCCATCCCTGTTTCGGAGTTCCCTCGCGGAGGGAGATGATTTTGTTTACGTTAACATCAGTGACCCCGCCGGGTAATTTTTTGGCCAGCGACAGGGTAATTGCGATTTCTCCGAAACCCATTTTCTGGTCGCGGAGGTTCTTGATCCGCGCGTCATCGACCGCAAATTCTTTTTCGAGTTTCTGAACAATGACTTTTTCCTTTTGAACCTCGTTAGCATCGCGGTCCATATCAGCTGCATTCTTCTCGATCTTTTTTTCGTCAGGCGATGTTTCCGCCCAGACGGGTGAAACCAGTCCCGCCACCACCAATGCTGTGATTACTACGATTAAGCTTTTCATGACATTTCTCCTTTCTTCGTTTATAAGTCCGGCAGGCTGGCGCCGGCCGGTTGTATCTATCAGTGACCATGGCTTTTGTCATGGAGACCGGTTCCAGAATTTCATACATTCAGAAGAATAATCGAGTTTCGGGAGAGACTGACGCGTTCTTTTCGTTCAAAATCCTTGAGCAGCCGGCTGACCACTTCACGGGATGTGCCGAGGTCGTTTGCGATCTTCTGGTGCGTGGTCTCGATTAAGCCGTTTTCGGACTTTTCGACGAGGTAGTCCATGAGCCGCTGGTCCATTCTGCCGAAAGCCACCTCCTCAACGAGTTCCATGACCGCAGCAAGCCTCCGGCTCAGGAGGGTAAAAACGAAGTCCCGCATCTCCACATACTCCTTCACGATCGCGCGGAAGTCGGAAGAAGAAACCAGCAGCCCGCTCACGTCCGAGGTCGCAAGAGCGTTCGCCGGATAGGTCGTATTCGAAAGGATGCAAGCGGCATTCAAGATGCACGTCTCGCCTGGGCCGACTTCGTAAAGAGTAATCTCACGCCCTTTCTCGCCTATCTTGAACACCCGAATCTCTCCGGACAGGACAAACGCGATGGCCTTGCAGGTGTCTCCTTTTGAAAAAATGCGTGTCTGAGCAGGAATTAACTGAAGTTGACCGGCAGTGGTCAATTTTTGAATGAGAGCACCTGGCCCGCTTCGAAACGATGGAAAGGCTTTAAGAAATTCATCTACCGTTATCATGGTCGAGGTCCCTTCTTAATATTCCTGCACTATCAAGCATGTTCCATGTTTCGGCTTTCATGAAAATATTTATATCATGCCATGATGCAAAAATAAAGGATTTCATGCATCACGCAGGGATTTCGTAAATAGTGCGTGTTCATCATAACCCATACCTTATCGTTCTTAGTTATAGCATATCGAAATCAGAAATCCAACGGCTGTCTGTGACTTAGTCACAGAGCAGTAAAGAACATATAAAATTCAAATGGAATGAAACAAGGCCGGATCGTTCTACATCTACATCTTCCCATGCTTACGTTTCCTGTTAACGGCATTTGCCTTGACACCCGCACGCCGTATTCCCCTTCGCCTTTTCAAACGCCTCTCTGCCCTCTCTGAACGAAAGCCCGGCAATCAGGATTGCGCCAATGGAGTCCAGCCAGCCGATGTGGGTAAGCTCATATCCCGCGCTCGCTAAAAGAAGGACGATTGAGAGCTGCACGCAGACCTTTGTGCAGGCGGCGTCCGCAAGTATGGCTTGAGATTGAAGACCCCTACCGACTTTTACCTTATAGTGAATCAACCGCCACATGGAGAGAATCGAGATCAGCGAAATAACGATCCCCCAGAACGTGGTGTCCGGCTTATGGTCCTGATACAAACCCACGGCCGAGGTGATCATCAATCCCGCGGTCAAGAGATAGAAACCAGTCCCCGTTACCTGAAGCGCAAGCTGTTCGAATCTATCAACGACCTCGTCTCCGTTTCGCCTCATTCTCCGGACCATGTGCCAGATGCCCAGGCCGGAAATCACCTCGACGAAAGAGTCCACGCCGAACCCGAACAGTACAACAGTTTTGTCTTCCATCCCGAAGAAGACCGAAACCATGCCTTCCACGAGGTTGTAGAAAATCGTAATAAGGGCGAGTGCGTACGCCCACTGTAATAACCTGGCCCTTTCATGGTCCTGGCTCACGTGAAGATTACTCTCAACATTTTTTCGCATTGGACGTCTTCCCCATGTCGCACGCGCCCGAGCTGCAACCCGCGCAATGCCCTTTCTTTTTCCAGACGGAACGGTACAGAAGATAGAGCGCGCCGGCGATGATCAACCCCATCCATATAGTATCATAGATCCCCATTTTATCCTCCTAACCCGAGTAATTTTCCTCCCTGATAAATGACACATGCCGCGAACCATGCCAGGGCCGTCTGATAAGCAAATGCAATGCCGAACCATTTCCATGTCCCGAACTCCTGTCGCATGGCAATAGCGACCACGACGCATGGCATATAGAGCAAGACGAAGGTGATAAAGGCGTAGGCGCTCAATGGTGTAAACGTACCCTGGATTACGGATTTAAGACCCGCTCTTTTCTCGTCCTCTTCCGCGGAAAGACTTGAAATTGAAAAAGTCGAAAAGACGTTCTTTGCCGAATCCTTCATTGCTGCTCCAAAGGAAGTTCCGAGTTCCTTCAGATCGTCAATGAATGACGGTTGTTCGGTCTTTTTTTCTTCTCCCGCCTTTTTAACATATATCTCACCCATGGTACCCACGACGATTTCCTTGGCAATGACGCCCGCCATGAGCGATGATGCGGCCTCCCAGTTTCCGAACCCGAGGGGCTTAAGCATCGGGGCTGCCACCTGTCCGACTTGGCCGAGATATGAGTCCTTCTTGCTCTCGACGCCCCAGGGAAGATTCAGCAGAAACCATACGAGGATTGAGACGGCAAGGATATAGGTCCCTGCCTTGATCAGGAAGTGCTTCCCCTTCTCCCAAGTATGAATCATGAGGCTTTTAAACGACGGCATTCTGTACGGAGGAAGTTCCATGATGAACATGGGCGCCTCCCCTTTGAATAGCGTTCTTTTGAAAATCAGTCCCATAACAATAGCCAGGGCTATACCCATGACATACAGAGACCACAGCACTGTGCCTGCATGGGCCGGGAAAAAAGCGCCGATAAAGACCACATACACGGGCAGCCGCGCTCCGCAGGACATGAGCGGGACGAGCAGAGCGGTGAGCGCCTTGTCCCTCGGATTTTCAAGGGTCCGGGTCGCATAAATAGCCGGAACATTGCAGCCGAAACCGAGAAGCATGGGAATGAACGACTTGCCGTGCAGCCCGATTGTGTGCATGGCCCTGTCCATGACAAAGGCCGCCCTCGCCATATAGCCGCTTCCTTCAAGAAAGGTGATAAAGAACATCATCGCGAATATCACCGGCACGAACACGAGCACTGAACCCACGCCCGCGATAACTCCGTCGGTAACAAGGGAGGACATCCATGCAGGGGCATGGATAAAACCGATGACGGCCTCGGCCCATCTCTTGAAAGGTCCGAAGGTCATGGCGTTCATCCAATCCCCAAAGGGCTTTGAGACATCGAAGGTGAGCTTGAACATGAACCACATGGCTGCAAGAAATAATGGGATGCCGAGAAATCGGTTGAGGGCGATCCTGTCGATCCTTTCCGTCAGCTCCGTCTTTCTCAATTCGGGCCGTTTCAGGACTTCACGGGTGAGGCCCGCGGCCTGAGCATACCGCGCATCGGCCATGATGGACTCTACATCGTCTCCGTGCGCATTTTTAAGATGGCTTATTGCGCCTTCTATCAACAGCGCCTCGCCGGCGATGTTCAATTCACTCCGTACGTGTTCGTCTTCTTCCATGAGCTTGAACGCGAGCCACCGGAGCGGATATTTTTTCGCGAGCAATAGATACGCTTCTCTTATGTGTTTCTCAACAATCCCGGCAGCGCTTTCGATGTCCTCGCCATAATTTAATTTTTTCGGATGCTGGGAAGAGGGGTCGTTTACACGTTCTATAACAGCTTTCAGGAGATCATTTAATCCGTTTTTTCTCGTCGCTACGGTAGGCACTACGATTATCCCGAGGGTCTCCTCAATCGCTTTTGTGTCTATCTTATAGCCCTTATTCTCCGCCTCATCGTAAATATTCAGGGCCATGACAACGGGAATCTCCAGCTCCAGAAGCTGGACCGTAAGATAAAGGTTTCGTTCGAGGTTCGTGGCATCAACGACGTTGATGATCACATCCGGCATTTCATGAACGAGATAGTCTCTGGTGATAATTTCTTCCTGGGTATAGGGGCTCAGGCTGTACGTGCCCGGCAAGTCGACCAGTTTTATCCGTCTTCCTTCGTACTCAAATACCGCTTCCTTCTTCTCAACCGTAACACCAGGCCAGTTGCCCACGTGGAGCCTGGTGCCAGCAATGGCGTTGATGAGGGTGGATTTGCCCGAATTCGGATTGCCTGCAACAGCGACAATAATAGTTCGGAGTGCGAAGTTCGGAGTAGGGAGTTGAGCGCCATCTTCTGTCCGTTGTCTGTCTTCTATCATCTGCTCTCTCATTTCATCACCTCTATATCGATACCTTCAGCCTCTTTCTTTCTGAGGGAAAGATTGTAATTTTTGATCGTCACCTCGATGGGGTCGCCCAGAGGCGCTATCTTCTCCACCTTTACGTCCTCACCCACCAGCACGCCCATGTCCATCAGCCTTCTCTTGAGTGGGCCGATTGATCCGATTTTCGTAATCTTCCCTTTTTCGCCCGGTTTCAACCTCGATAAATTCATTTCTCTTTCCTCCGTACCATGATTTTCATAGCCATGCCGCGGCCCAGGGCGAGCCTTGATTCATCAATCTTGACCAAGAGCGGGCCCCTTCCCCCGGAGTTCAACATCTCAACGGTCTTTCCGATTCGAAAGCCCATATCTTCTATTCGCGCACAGGAATGCTTTCCTGGTTTGATCTCAGCTACTTCTGCCTTATCTCCCAACTGTAACAGCCCTAAAGGAACCATAACTCCACCTCCTATAATCTCCACGTAACTCCCGCGAGATAAGTGATATCCGTTTCCGTCCTGTTGAGCGCGCCCTTGACGCCAAAATCAACGTCAAGATTTTCAGTAATCGAGTAGATCAAGCCGCCCAGAATAAAGGCTGGATGAGTTTCCGACGTCTTGTCGAGGTTCCTCTCCATGCCTATGTTTGCGACTGCCTTGAGGTTTTTAACAACTTCCACTTGCGAAGCAAGAGAAACATGCCAAATGTCCTTCCTGTTGGCGTCGTTGTCAGCCGAGAGCTTGTACTCGTTCCGGATATAACCTACGTTGAAATGGAATGCCCAGGGCTGCAATTCTTTTGTGGTAATCAAGAAGGCGTGGTAAGACGCTTTTCCATTACCGAGACCCTTGTTCTCGTCGCCTGTCGGAAGGCTGATGCCGGGCTTTATCGCAAAGCTCAAGCCGTCTTTTTCATAAAACCGCGTCTTCACTTCGAGAGATGCGTCACCAAAACCGCTCTGTCTCGTCTCCGTCCCTGCTTCATTCGTCTTGACGACGGCATAGGGCATGCCGAAAACTATGTCCAGAGTGTCGGTGACCCCATAAGACAACACGGGTATCGTGGGGAATGTCAAGCTCTTCGTCGTGATCCCGTTTTCCTTGTCATGTCCGTATTCGCCGATGAATTCGAACTGGATTCTATTCTTTCCCTGAGTGCCTGTATCGTCGGTGATGAGCGGGTGGGCGGCAAAAGCCTTGCCCGCCCATAAAAGCACAAAAGTAATTACCGCGACTATTGATCTCTTAAGCATTTCAAGCTCCTCTATTTGAGATATTCCTTCCCTGCGGCACAAAGAAGGACAAATCATTTAGAACGGTACACCCATCGAGAAGCGAACTTCCCGATCGTTGGTCTTGTGGTTCAAGGCGAATACCGCGCCGATGTTCGCCCAGATCCTGCTGCCGGTCCAAGCAAGAGTAGGGCCCACGGCATATTCATCCTCGGTATAGCTACCTTTGGATTCAACGCCGACCCTGAACGCCGGCACGATCTCATAACTGATCCCGGCGGCGTATTCATGCTCAACAAAACCAGAGATGTAGCGCCGATCGTATATCTGGTTATAGGCTATATTCAGCTTGCCGATGTCTTTGGCAAGAACAAGCTTCCCTTCGAATGAGTTTCCATCAACGGTATTGACCTCATGCTCTGCATACAGCAGCACATCCACGGGCAAAACGTTTTTCTCGGCTATCCGGTATCGAAGCTCCATTTTATACCCGACATATGTCATAGAAGGGCTGTCGGCCGTTTGTTCGTAGACCTGGTATAAGCTCGCATTCAGGCGGTCCGTGATGCCATACTCAAGCTCGACTTGCTGGGTCCAATCGCTTGCATTTCTCGTCTGTATATCATGAGTGACGGCTGTCTGATAAAACTCGATCTCCGCATTTCCTTTTCCCAAGGTCGAATATTCCGCTGTCCAAACATAGTTGCGCTGGTCCGCCGCTGCAAGGGAAGACACCAAAGCACAACACACCACTAACGCTGTAACAATCACTGCTTTTTTCATTTGAGATTCTCCTTTTCGATATTGATTATCAATTTCAATTAAACCACTAAAAAAACTGCTTCCGGGCTCTCCCTGTCGTTTCGATAAAGCCATGAAGCAGTATGCTGCGCCGCCGCTACATCTTCTTCACAAAAATTTCCTTTGTAATGTCCTTATCCACCGCGATCATGGTCTCTCCGAGTTGAATGACGTAGGACGGTCTTTTCTGATGGAGCTTGACCATACTGCCGGGAACCACGCCCATGGCCGACAGGCGGTCCAGGCGGGAGTGCGACTCCGGCGTAATGAATACGATCTTGGCCGTCTCGCCGGGCACGAGGTCCGCGAGCGGCGCAACAAGCGGTTTCATTTCCTGTTTGAACATGGCACAACAATCACCGCGCGGGATCGGTTTGCCGTCCGGAGACGTCGGAGGATGGCCGAGCAGGGTGCAGACACTGTCGGTTACCTCGGGTGAAAGGATGTGCTCGAACTTGCACGCCTCTGCCTCGGCGCCATCCAGCGCAAAAAGGTCAAAAAACATCCTGAGAGAAAGCCGATGTCTCCGTACCAGTTCCCTCGAGCGTTTTTCGCCTTTGGGGAGCAATCCCACGGCCTCACCCTTTACCTCAATCCATCCTTTTGCGGCCAGGTCTTTGAGGATAGTTTCACAGCCCTCCAGGCTGCAGCTTTGAAGAATCTGCTCCCAGGTCAATCTCCCCTCTTCTCGTAGGGTCCAAATGGTCTCAAGAAGCTCGTCTTCTTTTTCTATTTCCGGCAACACGCACAGCGCGGGGTGGCCGGCTTTTCCCTCAACGGTGTCTATTCGCTTATGTTCAGACATGCTTTCTCCTTTTTTGGACCGAGGCAACCGTGTTGCCGTGATTTACGCCGACATGGTCGGCTCGCTCCATATCACAACGCTACTTTCAATGTTCTCAAGATCCAGTTCAACACTCCTCCCACCGCAAAGGCAAAAGGAAAGATAAATACCACCATATACATCGCGACTTTCATTCCTCGCTCTTTCACCATCATGAAAAAGTTTGCGATGCAGGGAACAAAGAGCGTGATCACGACAAGACTTACCACGATCTGGGTCGGGTCCAATTGTCCTTGCTTCGCCATCACGAAGAGACCGGCAGCGCCATAATCCCTGCGCAAAAAACCGATCACGAATGCCTCAGCGGCCTTGCTCGGCAGGCCCAGAACGCCCACGACGAGCGGATCGGTCAGCTTCTGTATATATTCCAACGCGCCGAGCTTGTGGCCCACAAAGAGAATGAGCGTCCCGAGAATGAAAAGCGGCACCGCCTCTTTCAGATACCACTCTACTCGGGCAAGGGTCTTGATCACGATATTCATCAGCTGCGGCACGCGGATCGGCGGCAGCTCAAGAACGAAATCGGAAGGTTCCCCAGGGACTACTTTCGCCGCAAGATACCCCACGAGCAGCATCACCAGGACCACTGTTCCGATCCATATGGCCGTAGCCAAACCGGAGATACCGGATACCATGCCGAGCACCACGCCGAGTTGCGCTGAACAGGGCACGCCGAGCGCCAGGAGCAACGTCACGAGAATACGCTCTTTATTGGTTTCGAGAATCCGCGTAGTAAGCGTGGCCATGGTATCGCATCCGAGCCCAAGGACCATCGGGAGCACGGCCTTGCCGTTCAGCCCCATGATCTTGAAGGTCTTGTTCACCATGACCGCGAGCCTCGGCAGATACCCGGAGTCTTCCAGGAGGCCGAAGGCGATGAAGAAGAACCCTACAATCGGCAACACGATCGCAATGGAATAGGTGAGCGCCATGGTAATCAAGCCGTAATCGCCGACCAGGAGTTCATGCAGAAACTGGAACGGAAAGATGAGGTCCACGAGCTTCGTACTCCAGGGGTTCAGATAATCTCCGAACACCGTTTTCTCTAAAAAGTTGACCGCCGTCCCCGCTCCGAGCACGCCCACAAACTGATAGACGAGATACAGCACAACGAGCAGGACCGGAAGGCCGTAGACAGGGTGCATGGACCAACGGCCGAGCTGATGCGCGATCGCGGACTGTTTCCCTGCCTCATGGCGGCTCATGACTTGGGCCAGGATCTCATCCGCTTTTCTGAGCCGTCGGCTGTTGATAAGATATCCGAGCGAATTGTGAAACTTTGACTGCACTCCTTCCCGGATTTTATCGATCTCCGCAATCACGTGGTCCTGGAGGTTTGCATGGAGCCAGCCCTTGAGACTTTCATCGCCGGCGAGCAGCATGAGCGCAAGCGCGCGCCGCGAGATGTTCGCCTCCGGCAACAAAACCGAAATGTCCCTGACGCCGCCTTCAATGGCATCGTCATACCGAACGCCGATAGTGGATGGCCGCGGATGCTGGATGCTCTTCAACAGTTTATCGATACCGCTCCTGCGGATGGCTACGGTTTTTACCACTTCGATGCCGAGGATCTGCGAAAGCCGATCCTGGTCGATGATAATGCCGCGACTCTTCGCTTCGTCGTCCATGTTAAGATCGAGGACGAACGGCGTTTCCATCTCAGCAAGCTGGAGCGTGATCAACAGCCCCCGCCGCAGGTTCTTCGTGTCCGCAACCTGGATGACCACACCGGCCCGGTCCGAGAGCAGCATGTCCCTCGTCACCTTCTCGTCCTCGGACATGGGCACCAGGCTGTTCACGCCGGGCGTGTCGATGACCAGGTTGCGAATCTTGTTCAACACCGCATTACCGTAGGTCACTTCCACGGTGGTCCCCGGATAGTTGGATACGGTGACATATTTCCCCGTGAGCAGGCCGAAAAGCGCGCTCTTACCCACATTGGGGTTGCCGATCAAAAGCACCTTATTTAAATTGGAGTCGCGGTATTGTTTCCCATCGCTGGATCCATGGTCATGCATTACAAAACCTCCGAACATTAAAACAAATCCCAATATCCAAATTCCAAATTACAAATAATCACCAATAATCAAATTCCAATAATCAAACAGTTTGGATCTTGATAGCTGGTTATTGGAATTTATTTGATATTTGGTGCTTGTTATTTGTAATTTGTCATTTCTTTTTTATTTGGCAAGCCGCACACAGGCCGTACAGCTCCAGCTTGTGGCTGTGCACCTTGAACCCTTTTTTCCTTGCCACGTCCTGCTGAAGCGATTCTATCCGCTCGTTCTCAAATTCAATGATCGCGCCGCACTGCGTGCAGATAAGGTGATCGTGGTGGTCTGAGCTGTTCTTATATTCAAAACGGGTAAAACCATCGGCAAACCGTCGTTCCTCGGCAAGGCCTGCATCCGCCAAAAGCTTCAACGTCCGGTATACCGTTGCATAGCCGATGCCGGGATTGGCCTTCTTCACCCGGACGTAGAGATCCTCGGCGCTCAGATGCCGGCCGGCCTCTATAAAGATCTTGAGGATCGCGTCCCGTTGGTTCGTGGACCTGAGCCCCTGGCCCGAAAGGTACTCGGATAATTGCGCTACGGCTGTTTTTCGCATAAGTTGATATTGAAAACCATTTTCAATATGCGGTAGTTATACCATGGCGGGAAAAACCTGTCAAGCGGTTTTTAAGGTAATCGGTGTTTTTATGTCGATAGGAAACGAGGTTCGGAAGTTTCAATCCTTCTTGGCGAGCATGGCTTCGACGGTTTCCACGGGTAAGGGCTTGCAGAAGTAATACCCCTGAACCATATCGCATTTCAGCATGCGCAGGATTTTCAGCTGCTCCGCGGTCTCTACGCCCTCGGCAATGGTCTTCAGCCTCAGGTTGCGCGCCATGGCCACGATGCTTGAAACAATGGCCCCGTCGTCGGCGTTGTTTGCGATGTCCCGGATAAAGGAGATGTCGATCTTAAGGTTGTCCAGCGGCAGGTTTTTAAGATAGCTCAGGGACGAGTAACCGGTTCCGAAGTCGTCCGTGCTTATTGAGATCCCCATCTTTTTGAGCCGGGTGAGCAGCAGCCTGATCATATCCGGGTTCTGCATCATCGTGCTTTCGGTCAGCTCGAAAGCGAGGTTCCTCGGATCGATGCCCGATTCCTTGATGGTCGTTTCGAGAAAATCTCCCACGTCGGGCTGCTTGAACTGGACGGCGGAAAGATTCGTCGTAACGGGGACCATCGCATATCCTTTGTCTTCCCAGGCCCTGATTTGCCGGCACGCCTCTTTGACGACCCACTTTCCCACATTAATGATCATGCGGGTGTCTTCGAGCGCGGGGATGAAACTGGACGGATGGATGAAACCGTGCTCGGGGCTGTTCCAGCGGATCAAGCACTCAATGCCGGCAAGCTTTTCCGAAATGACGTTGAAATAGGGTTGATAGTGAAGCACGAACTCGTTATTTTTAAGCGCGTAAAACAGGCTTTTTTGACGCGTGGCAAAGATCGATGCCTGCCGGTCCATGTCGGCCGTAAAAAACTGGTAGGTGTTCAACCCGCGTTTTTTGGATTTGCTCAAAGCGATCTCGGCGTTCTTTACCAGCGCGGCGGCGTCCGACGCGTCCTGGGGGGAGACGGAGATCCCGATGTAGGCGGCAATGGTAATATCGGTCCCCGCAAGCCGCACGGGATGCTCCAGCGCGCTGAATATTTTGTTCGCGACAAAGACGATATCCTGGGACTGGGCAACGTCGGCCAGCAAAATGCCGAAATGGTCCCTTCCGAGACGGGCCACGGTGTCTCCTTCGCGCACGATCGCCGACAGCCTCCGTCCCACCTCCCGCAGGACTTCGTCGCCATGTCCCGAGCCGAACATCTCGTTGATAAACGTGAACCGGTCGATATCCACGACCAGAACGGCAAGGTGCCGTTTCCGGTACTCGGTGCGCGGCACTTCCAGTTTGATGCGGTCGAGGAACAAGGCCAGGTTCGGCAGGGCCGTAAGTCCGTCGTAATAGGCAAGGTAGCTCACCCGCTCCTTAAGAAGCCGTTGCAGGGTCAGGTCTTTTGATATGGCGATGAAGTGAGTGATCTCTCCTGTTTCGTCCTTGAGCGGCGTAATGGTGTGGTAGACATCGAACAGCTCGCCGTTCTTCCTGCGGTTCGTCATGATATTGCGGTACGTAGAGCCGGCAAGGACGGTGTCCCACAGCTCTTTATAGAACGCGTCGTCATGCTTTTCGGACTTAAAAATCCCCGGTTTTTGTCCGATGAGCTCTTCCCTGCTGTAGCCGCTCATTTCCAGAACTGCGTTATTCACATATTCGATGGCGCCGCTCCGGTCGGTGATGAATACGCTGTCGGAGGTGCCTTGGACCGCCAGCGAAAGCTTCCGCATCTCCTGCTCGGTCTTTTTCTGATCCGTAACGTCAGCCAGGGACGCGACGCTTTTCCGCGTGCCCGGGATAAGGGCTACGATCGCGTAGATGTCCTTGATGGTCCCCTGTTTGTTCCTGATCCGGAATTCGTAGTGGCTTGGGGCGGCGGCGGGACGTTCCCTACGGAGGACATGATAGGACTTTATCCGGTCCTGGTCTTCGGGGACCACGGCCACCGTCCAGATTTCTCTCCCCTCGATTTCGCTCCTCGAATACCCGCAGAGCAACTCAACTTTGGCGTTGGCGAGGGAGATGGTCATGTCCTCCTCGATGATGAGCATCGCCGCCTGGGAATTCTCGAAAATCGTGTGGTAGCGCTCTTCCGATGCATGCCGTGCCTCCTCGGCGCGTCCGCGCTCTACAAGCTCCTGTCTCAGAGAGGTGTTGGCTGCTTCGAGTTCTTCAACGCGTTCGGCGCCGCTGGCCCGAAGCTCGCGAATTGTTTTTTTCAATGCAGCACTGGCATCCGCGCGGGAGGAACCGGTCTTGTCATTTCGCTTCATAATAAACGACCTCTAAGAGACCAACGGGGAGAAGTCTCAAAACATATTTCCTCAACTGGGAAGATAATATGATAAGTAGAGATAAAAGACAAGAAAATTGATGGCGTTATTCCAACGAGATATGAAGCGTCTGGCTAAACCACACATAAAAAAAAGCCGCCTCAAAAAATGAGGCGGCTGGTAATAGCTGCAAGACTCCCCTTAAAACGACGTCTGCTTGTCCCGCTCCAGGTTCCACTTCACCCAATCGTCCGCGTCTGCCTTGGGATCGAAATCCTGGGGCTTCGAGGCAACTCCCTGCGGAGAAATGCTTATCTGCTGCATGGCCTTGACGATAACGGTCCACTCCTCCATCGTGACTTGATGGTAGGGCGGCGATACTTGGGTCGGGCCGGACACCTCCGCAGGCTTGGCTACCTGAACAGCAGGTTTTCCCATTGCGTCCTTCGGCGGGTTTGCCACATACACGGTACCGTCGTATACCTTCACCAGGGCGCTCTTGTCTTCCTCCACATTCACGCGGTATATTGTGCCGCGGACGCCTGCAACGGCGTTCGATGTTTTGACCTCGACAGAGGAATCAGGCGTTGCGAGTTTTCGTACTTTCGCCCAGAGTTTTCCCACGGAGAGGTCTACCTTGACGTTCTTAGCTTGCGTCTGTTTATTGTACGATACCTGGTTCATTTTGAGTTGCGACTTCTCGGAAAGCCTCATGACGGTCCCGTCGGGAAATCGGATTTCAAGCCGCGACTTCTCGGCCACCTTCACCTCATGCTCTTTCTTGAGCTTATCGCCTTTTTTCAGCAGCCGCCCGGTTGTCGCGTCTTTGGTAAACACCCGGGCAGTGCCCTGGACCATGGTCACCACCGCATCGGTCTGCGCAGCGTCATCGGCTACAGCCGCTGTTCCGAATACGAGAACCAGTAACAAGGCAAGAACAAAACCGGCGTACTGTTTCAGCATAGCCTCATCCTTTCGTAGCCGCGCTCGACTCTAATTACCGACGAATTTAACCGTATCTCCCTGCTTAAATCCCGAGCCCGATGTGGTAACCGCCACGGACATATCGGCCTTATCTCCGAGGTCATTTCGCTTTACAATAGCTTGACCGACTTTATCTTCCGTTGTCCCTAATTTCTGGTGCGTGTCAGGATCGATAATGTCTTCGCCTACACGATACACATCCAGCTTATCGCCGACTTTCAGGCCGGTCTTTTTACCGGCGTTAATGTAAAGTTGATTGCCCGCGACCTTGGCAATCTTGCCTTTCCACGGCTGGCTTTCGAGTTGTTTCATCATGTTGACCATGGCCTTGGTAAGGGCGTCACGCAACGCGCCGTCCCGGAGGTCCGTGTCGTAACTGGACTTGGAGCCGAGGCCCAGCGCCCCGCCTGTGGATTTTTCATAAATTCCCGCTCCCGAATCAGCCATAATCTGTATGCCGGTCGTCGTATCCACAACCCGGTAATCCACGGTAACTCTCGCAATCTGTTTCTTTACTTTATACACGAGGTAATCCGAGCCTTCCTCCGCCTCTGAGTAGGCAGTCACTGCTCCGGTCACGATCGCATTCAAGCCAAGGACCTCACCCATCCTGGCCGCAGTCGCCGGATTGATCGCGCCCGTTGCGCCCATCCGCTGCTGCCCAAGGATGGACTCCATGTCCTGCTGGGGAATGACGATAAAGCGGTTGGTTTTCTGCAGGATGGTCCCCAGAATATCGCTTGCGGCCTCGCCGATGCCGAGCACCCTCGAGGGGGTCTTGTTCTGGAAATTGACCACGCCGACCCTGAGCTTGGGTCCTTTATAGTCTGAAGTGCTGCTCATCGTTTCCAACTGTTTGGACGTTCCGGTCAGCGTCGTGTCGTCCTTGACTGCTCCCGACATCGTAGGAGTACAGCCTGAAACGAAGAAAGCTACCATCGTAATTATCAAACCTACCATCATGAACCATGAAACTTTTTTCATTGTATCCTCCTTTTTAGTGTATGAATAATTCTTTTATTTGCTCTTCGGTTCAGCCGCCATCAGATCCATGAATCCCTTGGCTTCGGTGTACCCGGCTGGGATCTCGAACAACGATGCGCGGGGCGTCCCTAGTTTGATGTTCCTGACATACGTAGTGATCTTATAATCCTTGTTCTCCATTTCACTCTTGATCGTCATCCCATTGAGGTTGTCCGTAGCATTCCAAATGAACCCTTCTTGACTCTTACCGTCTTTATACGTGACAATCACTTTATACTTGTCCGTGGGATGGTTGTCGATCACTTCGCTACCCACTTTCGTCTTCTCTACCTTGGGCTTTTCTCCAACCTCATTTTTGTCCGTATGGACAATATACTTCTGGTTATTGGGATACAACGTATATCCCGTCTTTTGATCTCCGCGCTGGATCATGACCATCTTGCTGAGCGGCGACTGGGTGTCGCCTTTCATCATTTTAGACATGTCCATATCCATTCTGAATTTTTGCGCGGCCACAGCGATCGGCATCTCCATGGCAACGGTATCGTTTTTGTTCTTATCAAGGGTCGTGGAGAATACGACCGCGGAAAAATCACGTTTCCCTTCCCAATCCATATACCCGAACGAGGGAGGCGCGGGCATTTTTATTTCCGGCAGGGCAAACTTGGGCGTAACGGTTTCTGGAGCGCCGGCACCCGGTCCCCATGCAAGATTGTACGTCACCCGTCTGGCCAGTTCCTCCGATTCGGAAGCAAGATGATTCCCGATTGCCTTGGAAAACAACTTTGTCCCCAGACCAATGGCAAAAGACTTGGCGAGATTATCGCTGCCGGTCGTCCCGCCAGGAAGGGTCACCCAGGGAACATCCTTATCACGGTCCGAGGCCTTGGAAAGCCCGCTCGCGAGCGCCCCGCCCATTCCCTGCATCCTCATCTCGCGCCTCACGCCGAGACCGCCTTGCCACGCGGTCTGGCCAGTCATGGTATTCACCAACCAAAATTTACCCCGTACCTTTTTCACATTGATGGCGCCGAGCGTCGTTTCATCGAAATCCATAAGCGTTCCGTAGAGCACGCCTTCAACCCCGAGCGCCTCGCCGAGTTTCTGCGCCGTGGTCAGGCTCAACTGGCCGCCGAGCGTGATCCCCATCTGGTCGCGCAGGATCTGGTCCGTCTCTTTTATATCCTTGACAACGTAGGACCTGTTCGTCAATGCTTCGACCATTTTACCCCGCATCATATCCGGGCCGCCCACATCGGTTGTGTCGTTCTTCATGGGAAGGACCGCGACTCGCTTGAGCGGATTGTTCGGATCTGTTGGAAACACTGGTGGAGGTATATGACAGCCGGTAAATAATAATGCCGATACGCAGAGTACTACGGAATACTTGATAAACTTCATCATGCGGGCTCCTTTTGAACTTTATTTAGGTGTGGAGGAGAATAAAATATTTTAACGGTACGGTATGAGATTCTAATCCAATTATGCGCACCTGTCAAGCTCACAAGCTTCGAAGTTTATTTTGCGCTTTCTTGTTCCTGCATCACGGTTAATACACAATGATGACCCTGCAATACTGAAGGAAATCACCTTTGCTGCTCAATTGACGCAGCATCTGCGCGTCAACCTGGCCGACCATGATGTCAGTCCTGCCCGCGCCTGAGGCACGCAGACCTTTTATGATTGCCGGGTTATCCGTGACTCTGAAGTTATTGGCGGCCGCATTCACGTCTTTTGCATATCCTGCAACCCCTTGCTCTACCGCATTCGTGCGTGTGACCACCTGGCCTACATATATTTCTTGTCCCTGTGCATCGACGATCCTGGGCAAAAGCGCGGGCCGTAGACCGAGCCCTCTGCCGTCGATCACTACACCGGTAGCCTTTCCGCCTTTGAAGGAAAGCGTGGATCCGGCTTCAGGTGCCGGAGCCGGTATCGTCGGCTCAGGCTTTTTATCAGGCACGATTACGGCGGGAGGCAGGGACGGCTTTGCCGGCTCGGGCTTTTTTTCGGGGACAGCGGGAGCGGGAATCGAGGGCGTCGTTGGTACAGTCGGTTTTGCCGGAGCAGGAGATGGAGTTGGGAGTTTCGGAGGCTGCGTCGGCGCTGGAGTTATTTTCAGAGGAGTCTGGCCGATAGAAGGCCTTCCAAACGTCTCCGGTACGATCGTATCCAGGAGGGCGCCTTTCATCGACATGCCGACCAGCACCTCGACGGACCCATCCGACAGATACTGGGTCTTAATTACCCTGGCGCCTCTGACAATACCGTTCACCTGGGTTTTGATCACGTCGCTTTTGACCATAAAATTTTCAACCACGGTTTCGGAATCAACTCTTACACCCTTCACCGTCTCAAGAAGATTTCTGAGTGCAACAACAAAAGCAGCGCGCTCAGCCATGGCCCGGGCCTGTGCCGCGTTTACCGGCATCGCGGGAGGCACACCAATACCGGTTGCCGTAACTTCTCCGACAGTCCAGTTTATCTTTCCCGAGCTCATGGTTTCAATGGCATCGCCCGGCCCGTTGGTCTGTGCAAAAGCCGCTGCGGACAGCGTTATGATTGTGACGAACAGAACGATTACCAGCCGTTTATTCATATTTTCCCGCTCCTCATGGTCAGGGTAATAATGATGTAGAATATTTTGTTACTCGATGCCTGATGAATCAAGAAAAATTCCGACTTTTGATTTCTTTCAATTTCGTCATCATTTAACCACAAAATCCGTTACGGTCTCTTTTCCCGCTTCAGCCTGCGCAGTTCGTGACACTTGTTGATCTCCCACCATGACGGAAACTTTATATTGTCCGGGCGCGAGCCCCTCGATCCGGTAGGTGCCGTCTTGGTCGATCGAAACGCCGTAACTCGCGTTTGCGTCCTTGTAAAAAACATCGCCGTCCTGCACCGGCCTGCCGCCTGCATCCGTGACCCGTCCCTTGATCACCCCGCCGGGCTGGAGCGTGAAGTTCATCCGGTATACCTGTCCCTGATCCGCCTGGATCTCCTGCGACGACTTTGCGAAACCCGGGCCTTTCAGCTCAACCCGGTACTTGCCGGTATCCGGAAGGGCGACGGCATACTTTCCGTCCGTAAATGGGGCCGGCGTTCCTCTCCCCTCTTTCCAGAGGACGACCGAACCTTTCGGCACCGGCTGGCCCGATTTGTCAACCACCCTGCCGGTAACCAGCGCTGAATGCTGGCGTTCGTCCAGCCGCCGTCCAAGTCGCTTCGTTTTCGGAAGAGTGATTTCATCAACCATGACTGTTTTGTTTTCTTCTTTAAATATCGTATAGAACGTGGCTTTATCGACATCCAGGTATCCTCCGTTATACGCGCCGGGCATATCCATGCCGTCAAGACGGAGAATAATATGGAAAGGATCCACGAAGTTATGCGAATGTTCAGCATCGGAAAACGCCCAGCCCGTGTCCGGATAGTATATTTCCAGGTACGCATGGAAACCGCCGTCATTCACCTTCACCCCCCAGTAATCTTTGGAAAAACCCCATTCATAGCCTGGAGGGAGATAGCCGTGAGCGACACGAGCAGGGATGCCGGCTGCCCGGAGCAGGGCAACAGCCAGGTTGGAATACCCGACACAATATGCCTTTTTATATCGCAGAGCGGAAACCGCATCAACCGGGACGGTGATGCTCGTGTCAAACGTGAGGTAATCGGCTATCCAGGAAAGGATGGCGTTTGCGGCCTCATGTTCATACCTGCTTCCTCGCGTTATCTCCCCTGCCAGTCGCACGACCGAGGGATCATTCGATTGCCGTTCCCGCTCCGGCATGAGATATTGAGAGATCGAAGCGTTTAACATTTGAGCAGGAACTGGAAAAGGAACGCGCGTTTTCAGGGGATTCATCCGGGACGTCACGGTCACGCGCTTACTGAACTCGTCCAGGTTGACCACCTTTTGTTCAAACGACTCGTTGGAATAGCTGGGTATAAAGGCGACACCACGCGGGTTCACGATGTCATACGTCACGGTATGCTCGCCTTCGAGCACACTGAGACCTGCGGAGGCATAGTGTGAGCAGAGCAAAAATAAGAATGAGACTATGAGAGAGATAATAGAGTTATTCATAATGCCGGCAAAAAAGCCCGCTCCGCGTAAGCGGAGCGGGCATCACGTTACTACGTTAGAATTTAAGTTGGTTCTTGAACTCCCTGATTGCCAGGAGCGCATCAGCGCCGGAAACAGGATCCAGCGCTTTGAATTCACCCGTCGCCTTGTCGGCTTCAAGGAAGCCGCGCGACGTGACCGTCATGATCGCATTGAATGCGTAATGGTCATTCCGCACATCCGGGAACGGCGATGTCGCGCCAAGGAACTTCGTGGCCAGCTTCTCGTCGCCGTTCACTTTAATGAGAATGTCTTCGAGCATAACCGCAAACTCACCCTTGGTGATCTGTTTGGTCGGTTCGAACTTGTGGTCCGGGCCGGCTTCGAGTCCGCGGACCTGGAGTTTGAGGATCACATCAATGCTCGGCTTGAGCCAGTTGTCCGCAATGTCCGTTGCAGCAGCCATCTTTACCGTGGTCTCCGGTGAGAACCTCGTGGACGCTTCCGTCGGCGCCTTGAAGCCCGTGTCATAGGTCTTGACACCGCGCTTGGTAAAGAGTTTTTCGAGGTTCATTTCCTGATCGAACAACGCCGCGACATCGGCCCGGTCTATCTTGTCTATCAGGGCGATCTTTTTACCGATCTCGGTGCCCGGCGCGGCCCGCTGGATCTTCTGGATGATGGCCCACTCGACGTTGGCCTCACCCGTGAACTCCTTATTCATGTCCAGGACTTTTCTGAACATCTCCGAAGCCTTGTCGAAGTCCAAGGCGACCTTATAGCACAAGCCCGTGTAATAGTACAGCCGTGCGCTGTTGGGGTCTTTTTTAACCGCGTCCTTGTACTCTCCTTCGGCATCTTTCAGCAGCGTCTTTACCTTGTTCTGCTCCTTGACCATCTGCATGCCGTAGAGACGAATCATGCCGACTCGGGACTCTATGCCCGTGTCGTAGCCCTTGGCTTTTTCCATGCTCTCGTAAGCCAGCTTGAATTCGCCCTTCTTGCCGAGCGTCAGTCCCTTGCCGATATACCCGAGCGGGGATTTAGGATCGAGGGCAATGGCCCGCTCAAATGCTTTTTGCGCGTCATCAAGCTGGTCCTTATCCAGATACTTCAATCCTTGGTTATAATGGTACTCCGGAGTATCCATTACCGAAGTGGAGGGGGCTGCCTTGGGACCGCACCCGTACACCGCAACGGCCAGCACCGCGAGAACCACCATGAGGCGTTTCATCTGTTTAAACATTATCGACCTCCTGTCGTATTTTCAATTTGAACTGCAGAACACCCGTCTCAGAGCGGACTAATCCACCAGGACGATGACCCTGCACTTCTCGAGCATGCTCAAGTTCTGCGAAGCACTCTGAAGCGTTGCGGCGTCCGCATTGCTGATCACCATGTCCACCCGTCCATCGCCCGCCACTTTGAGCGCTTTCACCATAAGCGGCTTGTCCGTCACACGGGGGTTCGCCTGTGCCGCAGCCGGATCTTTAAGATATCCGACCATGCCCTCGCGCACCGCATAGTCCCTGCTGATCCATGCCGAACCGTAGACTTCCTTGCCGTCTTCGTTCAGGATCTTGGGGGACATGGCCGGCCTCACGCCGAGTCCACGCGCATCCACGATAAGACCGGTATAGAGTTGTCCCGTAGTTCCTGGCGTAGGTGTGGCCATCCCGGTCGGCGTTGCCGCGCCTTTGGGGAGAAGCGCATCAGCGAGGGCGCCCGTAAGCTTCATGCCTACCGTCACCTCCACGGAGCCGTCGGACATATACTTCTTGTCCATAACGGTCGCACCCTGGATAATCCCGCTCACTTCTGTTTTGATCACATCGCTCGAAACCATGAAATTTTCAACGGTGGTGGTGGAGTCCACCCGGACACCCTTGATCGCTTCGAGCAGGTTTCGGTAAGCGACCACTTGCGCGGCCCGCTCTGCCATGGCCCGCGCCTGTGCGGCGTTCGCCGGCTGCGCCGGGGGCGCGCCTATACCGACCGCGGTTATAACACCCGTGGTCCAATCCACTTTGCCCGAGGAACCGGTGGGTTCCACCACGTCCTTGACCGAGCCGACAAGCTGAGCTGACGCACTGCCTATTACCAGTACCAAAAGGGTCAATGCAATTATTACAATGGGAACTGATCTCTTCACAAACATTGTATACCTCCTTCAGTTTATTTATTGATATCGGGAATTTGAATGCAAGTTGATTCCGGCCTTCACCTCCTTGTTATGGATGTCTTGGTTTGATATCTTTCTGATTATGATTGATGATAGCAACATATCGTCTTGATAGTCAAGGTAATATTCACATGAGGGAATATTTGCGAATGCAATTTGGTACCTTCGACACCGCACCATTAATAAGGCGTGAGAAATTAATAAGTTGCCTGCGACGTTCTCTGGTTATAAACTATAGCTAAATCATCCTCAATTGTCAAGATTACCAAACAGTTATACTGCTCTCGCAAGCGTCAGGGCCGTCACCTGCGCCGCGCCTGCTTTTTTGAGCACGATCGCGCATTCATTCATGGTTGCGCCCGTAGTGAACACATCATCGATAAGCAGAATTTTTTTCTCTGATACCACATAAGGCTTTTGGAGCGCAAACGCGCCTGCAACATTCTTTATGCGCTCCTCACCCGTAAGTTCCACCTGGGGCCTGGTAGGTCTTACCCTGAGAAGATTATCACAGGAAAGCGGGAGTCGGTGCGTTTCACACATCCGATGAGCGAGAAGCAGGGCTTGATTAAATCCCCGCTGCCTGAGCCGCTTGGTATGGAGCGGCACCGGCATGACGAGGTCGATGCCTGAACAAAGGCGGATATGCTCCGCCATCCATTGTCCCAGCGGTTTTCCCAAAGACCTGCAAGGCCGGTACTTGAACTGATGAACGGCTTCGCGTAATGATCCTTCGAAATATCCGGTGGAGAGAGCCTGGTCGAACATGGGAGGGCGCAGCCTGCATGCGCCGCATTCATGACCGGGGCTGTTGGTCAGCGCCTCGGATGACTCGAAGGGTCTGCCGCAGCACGGGCAAACCGCCCCTTGGATCGGAGAAAACTCAGCCCAGCAGGAAGAACAAAAATACGGTATGGAGGAGTCGTTGACCGGAGAATTACAATATGAGCAGTGCGTGGGTAGAAGGAACTGAAAAATATGACGGAAAATGTGCATGGGTATGCCGCCCCATCCTGACTACACCAAACAACAGTTTTATTACTGAATAAGACTCTTCCCCGTCATCTCTGCGGGTTTCTCAATGCCCATGAGATCGAGCACGGTCGGCGCCACATCGGCCAGGATCCCGCCGTTGTGGAGCTTGACATTTTTTTTCACGAGAATAAACGGCACCGGATCAGTGGTGTGTGCCGTGTGCGGCTGTCCCGTCGAGGTGTCTGCCAACATCTCGATGTTGCCGTGGTCGGCGGTGATCAGCACTACTGCTCCGCCCTCGTGCGCTGCTTTCAGGACGCGGCCCAGACATTCGTCGATCACTTCTACGGCCTTGATCCCCGCTTCGATCACGCCTGTATGGCCCACCATATCCGGGTTCGCATAGTTAACCAGGATGAACCCATACTTCCGCGACAGAATACCTTGCACGAGTTTATCGGTAACTTCACGCGCGCTCATTTCTGGTTTTTTGTCGTAGGTGGCCACCTCACGCGGGGACGGAACGAGTACCCTGTCCTCATGCGGGAACGGAGGCTCTTCGCCGCCATTAAAGAAAAAAGTGACGTGTGCGTATTTTTCGGTCTCTGCAATGCGGAACTGCTTCACGCCGTGCGTGCTCAGCACCTCTCCGAGGATATGCGTAAGACGCACGGGCCCAAATGCTACGGGCAGATTCATGGTCTCGTCATAGGTCGTGAGACAGACAAATGCGGCAAGCTTGGGGACAGCAGGCCGCGCGAAACCCTGAAATATCGGGTCGGTCAACGCCCTGGTGATTTCACGCGCGCGGTCCGAGCGGAAGTTACAGAAGATGACCGCATCGCCGTCTCCTATCAGGGCAAGCGGTTTGTTCGTGGTCTTATCGAGGACCACGGTCGGGAGCATGAACTCGTCGGTTTTTCCCTGCTCATAACTCTGTCGTACTGCGTCTGCGGCCGAATAGTTGCTTGCGCCTTCGCCGAGGACCAACGTTTCGTAGGCCTTCTGCACCCGTTCCCATCGTTTGTCGCGATCCATGGCATAGTATCGCCCCGTAACCGTTGCGATTTTTCCGATGCCGAGCTCCGTAAAGCGCTTTTCAAGCTGGGCAACATAGGTAAGAGCGCTGGAAGGCGGCGTGTCCCTGCCGTCAAGAAACGCATGAAAGAAAACCTTCGTGAGCCCCTGGGCCTTTGCCAGATCAAACATCGCAAAGATATGGTCGAGCCGGCTGTGCACGCCGCCATCGGACAAAAGTCCCATGAGGTGAAGTGCACTGTTTGACTGTTTAACGGACTCTATGGCCGAAAGCAATGCTGGATTTCGGTAGAACTCGCCGTCCCTGATCGCTTTACTGATTCGCGTTGAATCCTGGTATACTACCCTGCCCGCGCCAAGGTTTAAATGGCCCACCTCGGAATTCCCCATCTGGCCGTCCGGAAGACCAACGGCCTCTCCCGATGCCTGGAGTTCAGTGTGCGCGTAGTCCTGCATCAGGCTCGTGTATACCGGCGTTTGAGCGGAGGCTATTGCATTCCCCTCTCCCTTGATATTAATGCCCCATCCGTCAAGGACAATCAGCACTACCCGCTTGTCGGCCATGAAGACTCCGTGTGTGAAAATTCCAAAAAGCAAATCTCAAGTACCAAATAAAATTCAAGCATCAATACCGTAACCAAACGTTTGGAATTTGCAGATTTGGTTATTGAAGTTTATTTGGAATTTGATGCTTGGGATTTGGTGCTTGCTTTATCAGCAGTTCTACTAGAGCTTTACCTCGAAGGTATTCCATTTCCCGCAGTTCGAACACCGCCCTGTCCAGTCAGCGGACTGTGCCTCGCAGTTCGAGCATACATAGGGAACGACGATCTGCTTTTTGAAACCAAGGGCCTTCTTGAACTCCGAGGCGGCCAGCCCGAGCGAGCCCCGCCGCAGATAGATGTTCCCCAGCAGTTTATGCACGGCCGGATAATCCATATCTCCCCAGTCCACTGACGATAGAATATCGAACGCCTCATCAACCATTTCGAGCCGATAGTAGAGCCTGCCGAGGTGGAACTTAAGCTTGAGGTCCTGTGGCTTCCAGTTCACTGCTTGAACATAGCTCTCGATGGCCTTGCCCGGCTCTCCCTGCTTGAGGTAGAGGTCCTCGAGCCGGTGAAGCAACAGGCTCGACGAGGTCATTTTATAGGCCTTCTCCCACAGCGCGGCGGCTTCCTTGGTCTTGTCTTCCTCAAGGTACACTTCCCCCAACCCCAGGTACGCGGGGATGAAATCCTTATCGAGCTTGATCACACCGCGGAATTGCTTCCTGGCCCGGTCGAAATCACCGGCCTCAAGCAGAGAGCGTCCGAACTCGTACTTGAAACCCACCAGTTTGCGGTGCTCGACCTCCTGCTCCGCGGGCAGAAGCGGATTCGCCAACACACGGCTCTGCGTCTCGTATAATTGTTCCCACTGGTTCAGCCGCTGGTAGAGGTCCCGCATCCTGATGAGCGCCGTAAGGTTCGAAGCGTCTTTGGAAATAATCTTTTTGTACGTCGTGAGGGCGTCATCATACCGCTTCGCCTCTTCATAACCCGCGGCGAGCGAGAACATCACTTCCTGGTTGTCCGGATCGAGCTCCAACGCTTTTTGATGCAGAAGAATGGCCTCCTGCAGGTTTTTCTCCCGGAGCTGACTGATGCCCATGCGAAGAAGCGTATCCACGTGATTGGGGTCGATCGCCAGCACCTTCTGGAAAAAGCGGGTGGCGTCTGCATTTCTCTTGGCGAGCATCGAGTTCAGGCCTTTGGTGTAGAGGTCCTGGATCTTCAGGCGCTTTTTCTGTTCACGCTGCACCTTGAGTCCGCGCAGGAACCGCCTGACGTCGCGTAACAGGTAGAGAAAGAAAATGATCCCGGCGCCCACGGACAGCGACACGAGAAAAAATGCGGACTTCGAGATTTCATACGACTTGGACGGGAGGAGGTTCACCACCATCATCCCCTGATTGAACTCCCTCAGCAGCATTACCAGGATCACGAGTGCAATTAACAGTAGAGTGACGATAAATCTCATCCGCAGTCCTTTCCAGAAAAATTTCAAATCCCAAACATCAAATAACAAATAATTGCCAATAACCAAATCCCAATCACCAAACGATTTGAAAATTGGAACTTGGCGCTTGAATTTTATTTGAAATTGAGTATTTGTTTTTTGAGCATTGGTATTTTTCAGTAATGATACGTCTTTCCTTTGATGATGGTAAACGCCCGGTAAAGCTGCTCCAACAGCACAACCCTCGCCATTTCATGGGTCAGCGTCCAGCGGGACATGGCCAATACTTTGTTTGACCGCTCGGTCACGCTCTCATCCAACCCCATGGCGCCGCCGATGATGAATGCCATGTCCCTGACGCCCGACTCGAGCGTTCCATTGATGAACGCGGCAAACTCGTGGGACGTGAATTCCTGGCCGCGCTCATCCAGGGCAACGAGCAATGCGCCTGTGGGCGCTGTTTTGAATATTTTTTCCGACTCCTTTTTCCTGATGACCGGGGCGTCCCTGAGGTTCCCTATCTTCTCTTCCTTGAGTTCCCTGATTTCAATATCCGTATAGGGTTTGAGATACCGGACGTACTTTGCGATCCCGTCCCGGATGAATTCCTCCCGTGTCTTTCCCATGCAGATGATGGTAAGTCTCATGAGGAGGAGCGCTGCAACGCCGGGGTCCGTACGCCCAGCGGTATGCGGGGGGCCTCGCCCCACAGTTTTTCCAGGCTGAAATGGAGCCTGGTTTGCGCGTCAAAAATATGCACCACTACGTCCCCGTAGTCCATCAGCACCCAACTCGCCTCAGCCTCGCCTTCCATGTGAGAAGGCCTGACTCCGATTCCCGCGAGCGTATGACCGACCCAGTCCGAGATGGCGCCGACTTGCGTGGTATTGCTTCCCGAGCAGATCACAAAATAGTCGGTGATATAGTTAAACCCGCGGAGATCGAGGATCAGGATATCGAATGCCTTCTTGGCGTCCGCGGCTTCGGCGCAGAGTCGCGCTGCTTCTAATGATTTATGCATATAATTTATTATTTATTATATAGGTTTCAACCGTGTCAGGCAAGAGATATTTGATACTCGCGCTTGACTTTACCCGTATGCGGATGTCGGTCGAGGAAATGTCGTAGAGCGGGATCATCTCCAGGCAGATGCTGAATGCGCCGGACCGGACCTTCGCATGAGAAAGAGCGCCTTGGTCGAGTTTGGCCAGATCATCCGCGGAATTTTTTAAAAAATCCATCCTCGTAAGATCAACAAACCGATATCCCGGTCTCGATATCACCACAAAACAACACAGACTCAGAAGCCGCTCCCATTGGTTCCAGGTTTGGATATCGAGGAAGGAATCGAGCCCGGTGATGAAGTGCAGTTCCGAGCCGGGATACGCCTGACGCAGGGCCTCTACCGTATCAATGGTGTATGATCTGCCTCCCCGCTTGATCTCGATATCGGATGTTTTAAAAGAGGCGTTCCCGGAAGTCGCGAGGCGGACCATCTCCAGCCGCTGAACCGCGGACGGCATGTCCTCCTCCTGCTTGTGCGGCGGAATACAGGAAGGGATAAACAGGACCCGGTCCAGTTTCAGCCGGTCCCGCACCTCTTCGGCCGCGGCAAGGTGGCCGTAGTGTATGGGATTGAATGTTCCGCCGAGAATTCCGATTTTCTGAGTCAAACCATCTCCTTATACAAATAAATCTATTGTGACACTACACTTGGGGAAGCCCCGTTTTTAACTTGACCCTTGCCCCTGGACCCTGGCCCCTATGTTCTTATCTGTCCATTCCCGAACACGATAAACTTCGTTGATGTCAATTCTTCCAGGCCCATGGGTCCGCGGGCATGGATTCTGGTGGTCGAAATGCCGATCTCCGCGCCCAGGCCGAACTCGTACCCGTCGTTCAACCGCGTCGACGCGTTCACGAAAACAGCCGAGGCGTCCACTTCACGCTGGAAGCGCCGCGCATTCTGATAATCGTTGGTGACTATGGCCTCGGAGTGCTGCGATCCGTGCAAAGCAATGTGCTCCATGGCCTCTTCCATGCTTTGAACTATTTTGACGTTCAGGATGAGGTCATTGTATTCCGTGTCCCAGTCTTTGTCCGTTGCCTTCTTGATATCGGGACAGATCGTAATGGTCTTCTCGCACCCTCTGATCTCTACGCCCGCCGCCTTCATCCGGCTGATGAACGCGGGCAGAAACGTCCTGGCAATGTCCTGATGCACAAGCATGGTCTCCATGGCATTGCAGGTCCCTGGTCGCTGGACCTTTGCATTAAAACAGATATCACCGGCCATGGCGAGGTCGGCCTTGCTGTCCACATACACGTGGCAGATGCCTTTATCATGCTTGATCACGGGGATGGTGGAATTTTCCGAGACCATGCGGATCAGGCCTTCGCCCCCGCGCGGGATTATGAGATCGACGTACTGGTTCTGCTTCAGCATTTCCATCACGCAGGCCCGGTCCGGGTTCTCAATGAACGATACGGCGTTCTCGGGGATACCCGCCTCAGCCCCGGCCTTTGAAAGCACCTCGACGATCGCGGTGTTTGAATGCACGGACTCGGAACCGCCGCGCAGCAGCACGCCGTTGCCCGACTTAAGACAGAGCGCGGCGGAATCCGCGGTCACATTGGGGCGCGACTCATAGATGATCCCGATCAGCCCGATGGGGACCCGCATCTTGCCTACTTCCATGCCGTTCGGCCTGCGCCGCATCGCGAGCACCTCGCCCACGGGATCAGGAAGCGCAGCAACCTCTCGCAGACCGTTTGCCATGGCCTTGATGCGGTCAGGGTTCAAGGTCAACCGGTCGATCATGGCCTTGGACAGGCCCTTCTGCTCGGCCGCTGCGAGGTCTTTCTTGTTCTCGGAAATCAGCTTTGCTGATTCTTTTTCAAGCCCCGCGGCCATTTTAAAGAGAGCGTTATTTTTGATCTCCGTCGAAAGATTGGCCAGCGCACGCGACGCGGCCTTGGCCTTTTTCGCTTTATCAGAAACGTACTGGTTGATGTTCACGAATACCTCCGGCAGTCCTCATCATGATTATTGCAATAGTTTCCCTGCGCCTTCCCTCAATTCCTTCGCATCCTTAATCTCGCCGAAAATAATATGCATCACCGTCCCATCGGCTCCGATAAAATACGTGACCGGCAGAAACCGGACCCCGTACTTTTCGCCTACCTCCCCGGATGAATCGCTCACCACGATAGGCTTGTTCACCCTGAGGTCCGTCAAAAGCGCGTTGATCCGGACGAAATCTTCTTTAAAACCTATGAGCACCACCTTGATGCCCTTGTCTTTCAATTCATCCGAAAGAGAATTGATGAGCGGCAACTCGGTCCTGCACGCCACGCACCAGGACGCGAAAAAGCTCAGGACAACGCCGTTTGTCTTCTCTTTTTTCCGGGCGCCCACGACATCGGCCAGGGAAAAAATATTTCCTTTGCTGTCCCTGAGCGAGAAGCCCGGGGCCGGGTCGTTCAACGTAAGCGCAAACACAGATGAAGCAAACAGTGATAGCAGCCCAGCTGCAAGGATTACTTTCTTCATTGTATTTTTTTCAATCCGCGTCATAAGATGACAAGATCATCTCGGTGGATCACCTCGTCGTAATCCTTGTGCCCGAGTACAGATTCGATCTGTGAGGTCTTCAGCCCTTTGATCCGGTCCAACTGGCCCGAGGAATATTTCACAAGCCCACGGGCGAACGCGTTTCCGGCAAGGTCCACGCAAGTCACGCAATCTCCGATTTTAAAGCTCCCCTCCACTTTGACTACCCCGCCGGGCAAGAGGCTCTTACCCTTGTTTACGAGCGCGTCCCTGCCGCCGTCGTCCACGATGAGCTTTCCCCTGGATTTGACCGTGAACGCGATCCAGTATTTGCGGCTTTCCTGCTTCTCGGATTTCGGAAGGAACAAGGTACCCACGTCTCCGCCGTCGAACAAAGCCTGCAAAGCACCGTTCTTCTTTCCGTTCAGGATCACCATGTGCGCGCCTGCGGCCCCGACCTTCTTCGCGGTCATGAGCTTGGAGCGCATGCCGCCCGTACCCACCGGTGTCTGCGCGTCACCTGCCCCGCGTTCCACCTCGGCCGTGATCTTCTCGACGAGGGAGATCAATGTTGCCGAGTCATCCAGCCGGGGATCAGCCGTGTAAAGACCGTCCACGTCCGAAAGGATCACGAGCAAATCGGCGTCCGCAAGATGCGTCACCATGCCCGAAAGATTGTCATTGTCGCCGAACTTGATTTCATCAACGGACACGGTGTCGTTCTCGTTGATGATGGGGATAACCCTGTAGTCCAGGAGCGTTTGGAGGGTGTTCCGCGCGTTCAGGAACCGCATCCGGTTTGAAAGGTCCTCACGCGTAAGCAGGATCTGCGCGACCTTTTTACCGTAAGCGGCAAATGTTTTTTCGTACACCCACATGAGGTCCGATTGGCCGATGGCGGCCGCGGCCTGTTTGAGCGAAAGGGGCATGCCCTTTGTTTTCTTGAATCCGAGCTTTGCCAGTCCGGCCGCAATCGCGCCCGAGGACACGAGAATCACCTCGCGTCCGTTGCTCATGATCGACGAGATGTCCGACGCAAGCTGCTCGATGCGGTTCTGGTCAAGTCCCTGGTCCGTGGTCGTGAGTACGGCGCTGCCGACTTTGATCACAACCCTGCGGGATTTCGAGAAAATTGTTTTCCTGTTTATCGCCGTGTTCTTCATAATGGCATTTGATTCTGAAGTTCCCTGGACCCTGGCCCCTTGACCCTGATTTTTGCCCTTGCCCCTGGCCTCTTATGTCTCCCCTGGACCCTGGACCCCGGACCCTGTCCCCTGCTTTTCTGTTCCCTTCTCTCTCGCTTCCTTCTCTTCCTGCACCCGGTCCACGAGAAATCTGAGAAGCGGCTCCAGGCCTTCGCCGGTCACCGCAGAGATAGGGAAAAAATTGTATCCGTTTGCGCGGCAGTATACGGTCAGTTTTTCAAGTTCGTCCTTGTCCGCTGCGTCGATCTTCGTCGCCGCCACCGCCATGTACTTCTTCAGCAATGCCGCGCTATAGAGTTCGAGCTCGGTATTGATCTTCTTGAAGTTCTCTATTGGATCGCCCGGCACCATGCCCGACACGTCCACCATGTGCAGAAGGATAGAGGTTCGCTCCACATGTCGCAGAAACTCGAAGCCGAGTCCCGCGCCCTTGTGGGCATTTTCTATCAATCCGGGGATATCGGCAACCACAAAGCTCATCCTGCCCTCGGGCTTCACCACGCCGAGCACCGGTGATAGTGTCGTGAACGGATAGTCCGCGATCTTGGGCTTTGCCGCCGAGATGCGCGAGATCAGCGTGGACTTGCCCGCGTTCGGGAACCCCACGAGTCCCACGTCGGCAAGCAGTTTAAGCTCCAGAAAGAGCCACTGCTCCTCCCCTTCTTCTCCGGGCTGGGCATGTCTCGGGGCCTGGTTTGTGGCTGTCTTGAAAAAGGCATTTCCCTTGCCGCCTCTGCCGCCTTTAGCAAGAGTATACTCCATGCCGTCCGTGTCGAGGTCCACGATCATGGTGCGGGTCTCGGCGTCGTTCACGATGGTGCCCACGGGCACGCGGATAATGACGTCGTCGGCATCAGCGCCGAACTGGTCCTTGCCCCTGCCCTGCTCGCCGTCACGGGCGCGGTACTGCTGCTGGTACTTGAGGTCGATCAGCGTTCCGAGCTGCTTGTCGGCCCGAATGATCACATCGCCGCCCTTGCCGCCGTTGCCGCCGTTCGGACCTCCGCGCGGCACATAGGCCTCGCGTCTGAAGCTCACGCAGCCCGGGCCTCCGTGGCCTGCCATTACCTGGATCTTTACTCTATCGATAAAATTAGACATGTGCTTTCTCAGTCTCCCTCGCTCACCTCTGCTAACGACAAAAGGGAGATTTGAACAACGTTTTCAATGAAATATACAGGTATATGCCTGAAATTGCAAGCCGCAAAGGTGTAAAAAAACAAAGAAGGCGGCATGGAGATCCATGCCGCCTTCATGATTAATACTTTTTTGCGAACCTCTTACGCCACCGCGTACACGCTCACCTGCTTGCGGGTCTTGTCGTAGCGCTCGAACTTCACCACGCCGCTGATCTTGGCAAAGAGCGTATCGTCGCAGCCCTTGCCCACGTTCTGGCCGGGGTGAAACTTGGTCCCGCGTTGACGCACGATGATCGTCCCCGCATGTATCTTCTCGCCGTCGAACCGCTTCACGCCGAGGTACTGCGGATTGCTGTCTCTTCCGTTTCTTGAACTACCGACACCCTTTTTATGAGCCATTGTATCCTCCGGATAAAATCCAAATCCCAAAATCCAATTTCCAAATAAATTACAATTTCAAAAAAAAACAAGCTCCACAAGTTTGGTTATTGTAATTTGGTGCTTGGATATTATTTGCTATTTGGTATTTGTAATTTGTTTATTGTGTTTTTGTTATGCCGTTATTTCCTTCACCTTGATCGCCGTGTAATTTTGACGGTGACCGTTGGTATTGCGGTAGCCCTTGCGGCGGCGATGCTTGAAGATGATGAGTTTCTCGCCCCGTCCCTGTTCCACTACCTCTGCCGTGACTTTCGCGGATGCGAGCGTCGGTTTGCCGATAGACACCTTGTCGCCGTCGGCGATCATGTAGACGTCCTTGATCTCAACCATATCGCCCTTCTTCGCATCAAGGCTCTCCACCCTGACCACGTCACCGGGTGCAACCTTGTATTGTTTCCCGCCTGTATTGATTACTGCGTACATTGATGAAACCTCCTTGACGATTCCGTTACCCGTTTGTTTAGAGCGCATAAAATACCACGTAACCCGTGGACTTGTCAAGGTAAAAAACGGTTTTATCGCAAAATAGATTGATTACGGCCTGAGGATAACGTTTGACACCTCCTGATAAATACGGCTACAATGGCATCCATGACATGAGAAGAAAAAACAAAAACTTTTTTTGACAGGATAACTGGATTTACAGGATGTTTAAAGCTTTAAATCCGATGTTTATCCTGTAATCCTGTCCAAGGTTTTACTCCGCGCCTCAGCGTCTCTGGTGAGATTTTTCCCCAGCTTTTAGAGGTATTATGTCCTATTACGAATTAACCATACATATCACAGGCCCATTCAGGGATAACCTGATCCAAAAGCTCACGGAAGCAGGCTGTCTCGGCGCAATCGAGCAGGACGAAAGCATCATCGCTTACTTCCCAGAGACCGTTGATATCAAGGCAATTACCAATGAAATTTCGCTTTTCAAGGCGCTTCTCGAAAAGTCAGGCCCGCGCATAGACATCACCTTCACCCATACTTTGATACCGCATGAAGACTGGAACGAAACATGGAAAAAAGGTTTCCATTCCATTGATATCGGCGAACGCTTCACCATCCTGCCGCCCTGGGAACAGGAAAAGAAAGGCCGCATCAACCTGGTCATTGACCCTGCAATGGCCTTCGGCACCGGCCACCACGAAACTACCCGATCGTGCCTGGTGCTGATGGAGAAGTATGCAGGGAAGTCAAAAACGGGTTCTCGCGGAGGCGCGGAGCTCGCAGAGAAAATCACGGACTCCACTTTGACCATGTCAGGAAAAGACTCTTTTCTCGACCTCGGCACCGGTACAGGACTTCTTGCCATAGCAGCAGCTAAGCTCGGGTATCGTCATATCCTCGGCATTGATATAGACCCTCTTGCTGTTGAAGCGGCAAAACAAAATATCGAGATCAACCATGTCCCGGAAGTAGAGATTCGGAATGGAAGTATCGCAGACTGCAAAAAGACATATGATGTGATTGCGGCAAATTTAATATCCGGCGTGCTTATCCAGCTCGCGCCATTGTTTCCATCACGCATGAAACAGGGAGGCATTGCATTCCTCTCAGGAATTCTGTCTGGCCAGGAAGAGGAAGTGATCGAGGCAATGAAGGCTGAGGGTTTGGAAATTATCGAGAAATACACGGACGGCAAATGGGTTTCGCTGGTGGTGAAGAAGTGATGGTTTCCTGGCTGACTAATATGCAGATTTACATGTTAGTCAGTTTCAAAGCATAATGATATTCGTTAGATACTCAAAATATATTATTTTATTGACCAATAAAGCGCAGTTTGATACAGTTTTGCTTGTAACTGGATAATCACTGGTTGGCTGTGATGAAATCCGACGCCAACCAGCAGTTCGAGTCCGTCAAGTGGCTCAACGTTCAAAGGGAGGCATAAAATGAACCGGTTTGACTATGACCGATTTAACGGTTTTGCGAGAAAAAGCCTTGATGATTTTCTTTTCAGCGACCTATGGAATCATGACATTTTCAATGAAAGCGATATGCACTCGGCTGCCTATTATTACATCCGAGAATACTTCAGCAAGCATGACCGCGATAATATCTACGTTCGTTGTGAACCTCTACTTGACGGAATGAAGCCTGACATTGTTGTTTACGAGGGTAGTAAGCCGCTCTATGTGCTAGAATTCAAGTGTTTTACAAAGCCCGACTATATTAATGAGGATGCCGTTTACCATGACTTGGATAAGCTTGCTAATGCTGTCGATAAGTTCACTTCGATTAAATGGGGTTTTTTTCACATGATATACGACGCTGATGAACCATTTACCTTTTCCGACTCTCGTCTACGTCGCGCAGGCTACTCAAAGATTTCTTTTACAAGTATTAATGCGCGTCGCCAAGAAGAGAATAGTCGCCGTCGAGTCCGGTACGATGAGTAGCGCTCTGAATTTGACAGGCTTCAAAAGCAACACCAGGAGCATTCATAAGATACGAGGGTGTCATGAACTATTACAAAAAAATAAAAGACGTTTTAGACTTATATGTTGACTTAAAGAAAATCATGAAAGCTTTAGGCTTTACTATACCATTAGAAATTGGCGCGGTTTTACTTCCTGTTAAGCATTTTGTAACTGACTATTGGCCCTGGTTCTTATTAATCGCGTTATTTTCCTTGTCCGTCTTCGTGCTTTCCTTAAAAGATAAATACAAAGAGCGTCAGAAGGAACAAAAAGAACTAACAGGTCGTATTGAGATAATGCCGCGACACGATGCAATTTCGATTAATAATTTTGAAGGCATTACCCGGATTAGCTTGTATTTGAAAATAGTTAACATGTTTCCTCGTGATGTTCAGATACATAGTTCTTATTTAAGATTTGGCAATAATATAAAGACGGTTACACACTTTGAAGGCGATTCGTTAATAAAGGGCAAGTCAATTCAGCAAATACATTTTGATGATGAAATAACACCAGAACAAAAGGGTTTGCTAGCCAATGTAGTGACTGTTAATGGCGAGGTTAAATTATTATTCAATGGTACCATTTTTGATAAATCATTTACCTTTGATCGAGTTCATATTCATGGTTGATTTAAACAGCGTGAGAACCCAGGTCAGACCGCGAAACCCGATACAATGATTCCAACAACGCCGTCGAGTGGGTCGCTGAGAAACGCGCCCCTCACGGCGGCGTTCTCACTACCCCTCAGGAGGTTCCATGCCTATCACCTTCAACGACCCAGTAAAACAGAAAATCTGGACAACCGTTCGCGCAATGAACGATGCGTGGACCAAAGGCAATCCTGATGATCTCGCCAAGTTTTTCCATCGAGACATGGTTGCAATCACGGCCACAGACCGCAATCGTCTGGATGGCGGGGCTGCATGCATTGCAGGCTGGAAAGCTTTCAGCAATGCTGCCCGCATTCATCGCTGGGAAGAAATCGATCCGATCATTCACGTGTACAACGACTCTGCTGTTGTCGCGTACTACTATGACATGTCCTTTGACATGGGCGGGCAAACAATCAACATGGCCGGCAGAGACATGCTTTTCTTCGTCAAGGAAAATGGCAAATGGTGGGCTGTTGCGGACCAGTTCTCGCCTTACCCAGCCTGACACCTGCCTTACTTTAATCACATGCACTGCTGGCGAATCAGAATAATGATAGTGAAGTGATTGTTACAGTGTTCCGACGTGGGCAGTAGCATGCGTTCGCTGCACTTCTATCGTTTTCACACTTCCCGCTCGGTTTGGCAGTCCCAGGCACTTTCTCCCTCCTTGCATCATCGACAACGATCCAGACCACTGCTATACTTATAAAAAGTGAGATCACAAAGGAGAAGGAAGATGGAATATCGCGAACTTGGACGCACGGGCTGGAAGGTTTCAGCCATTGGCCTCGGCACATGGGCGATGGGCAGTTTATGGGGTCCTGTGGACAGCCACGAATCGCTTGCTGCCCTCAACCGCGCTTTAGATCTCGGCGTCAACTTCTTCGACACTGCTGACGTGTATGGCAGCGAGCCGCTGTTAGGCCAATTGCGCCGGCAACGACGCGAGCCGTTTTACCTTGCCACAAAAATGGGCATGCAGATCAACCCCGACGCCAAAAATTATACACGCAAGAATATGACCACTTCTGTCGAGAGCAGTCTACAGAATATCGGGACGGAAACGATTGACCTCATGCAACTGCACTGTCCGCCGATCGAGGTCTATAACCCTGAAGTGTTTGGCGTCCTCGACGATTTGGTGAAGCAAGGCAAGATCCGCCACTACGGCGTGAGTGTAGAACGGATTGTGGAAGCTCGGAAAGCCATTGAATATCCCGGCGTACAGTCGGTTCAGATGATTTTCAACATTTTTCGGCAGCGACCGGAGGAGGATTTCTTCGCGGAAGCCCAACGCCGCCGTGTGGGCATTATCGCACGCGTGCCGCTGGCTTCCGGGATGCTTACCGGCAAGATGACGCGCGCGACCACCTTCGCGCCTAACGATCACCGCGCCTTCAACCGTGAGGGACAAGCGTTCGATCGTGGCGAGACGTTTTCAGGGGTGGATTTTGAAATTGGACTGCAAGCCGTCGAGGAATTGCGTCTGCTTGTTCCGCCGGGAGCCACCATGGCACAAACGGCTTTGCGGTGGATTCTCATGTTTGATGCTGTGACATGCGCGATAGCCGGAGCCAAGCGTCCCTCACAGGCGGAGGACAATATCCACGCCGCCGACCTACCTCCGCTTTCAGGTTCCACTATGGAGAAAATCCGCGCACTGTACGACCGCCACATTCGCGCGCAGGTGCACCACTTGTGGTAGCTTTATTCGGGGTTCGGCCACTCCTTAAAATAGTGCGCGCCTAACCCGCGATTCCACACGAGGTTACCGTTGCGCTCCGGCAGCGGACTCCTTATCAAAAGATGGTCCCTTCCCTTACTTGCTTTAGATGTAGTGCAGGTGATTGTCAGGCATAAAAAAATAATGTCTTGACAACAAACCCTCCCTATGAGATAATTGCATAAGTTCGCAACTATACAACTATTTACTATCCGTCATTTTTTGCCAATAGCTACATTAGTATAGTATCTATTCCTATAAGGGGGAACTATGAAGCAAGGCAAGTTTTGGTCGCCCTATGTCGCGGGAGCGGGAATCGGCCTGGTCCTCGTGACAATGTTTTATGTTGCGGGACGAGGCTTAGGCGCATCCGGGGCCTTTTCCGTCGCGTCCTGCATGACACTCAATGCCGTAGCCTCGGGGTTTGCCAACAGCCTCAAATACTTTTCCCAGTATCTGGACACTCCATCACCGCTCATGAGCTGGAATGTATTCATGATCGTCGGGGTCCTTATCGGCGCGCTCACAGGCGCGCTGTCCACCGGGAATTTTAAAATGATGTTCGACAAGGGCGCGTCTATGACCACCAGAACGCGTCTGATCATGGCTTTTTCAGGAGGCGTGCTGATCGGGTGGGCCTCGCGCCTTGCCCGCGGCTGTACGAGCGGCGTAGGCCTTACCGGCGGCGCGCAGCTTGCGCTCTCAGGATGGGTCTTTGTGATGGCAATGTTCATCAGCGGGTTCATATTTGCGGCGATCTTTAGGAGGTACTGGTCATGATGGGACCTTTCGAAATGAGTACGGCCCTTACGCTCGGATTCGCGCTTCTGTTCGGGTTCTTTTTCGGTTTGTTCCTTGAACGGGGCGGACTGGGGGACCCGCACAAGCTTACCGGGGTTTTCTACTTAAAGGATTTCACCGTTCCCAAGGTCATGTTCACTGCGATCGTCGTCGCATCGACCGGTCTGTACCTGCTCTCCGATCTCCATCTGCTGGACCTCGAAAAGGTCTGGATCATTCCGACCTTCTTCTGGCCGCAGCTCGTGGGCGGGGCGCTGTTCGGCATCGGTTTCATCGTGAGCGGCTACTGCCCGGGCACTGCAGTGGCGGGGTTAGGAGAAGGAAGGCTCGATGCGCTGGTCACGATGATCGGGATATCCGCGGGCTCTCTGCTGTTCGCAATCCTCTATCCATCGTTGGAGGGGTTCTACCTCTCCTCTGACATGGGCGCCCCGACTCTCCCGAAGCTCCTGGGGGTGAACCACTGGCTCGTTGTCATTCCGGTTATTGCTATTGCCTTGGGATTGTTTGTGTTCCTGGAGCGTTTTGAGAAACGAAGGAGAAGCGCCTGAGCAGGAAGGAGCAGGGCCTGACCCTGCTCCCTACTTCGGCGTCACTTCGTTAGTGAACATTTCTTTTTCCGCACTCTGCACCAGGGCAAGCTCGCTGGTGGAGAAGACCTTATCGATGTCGAGGATGATAATGAACTTATCGTGCTGCTTTCCCATCCCCGTAATAAACTCTGTCTTGAGTTTGACGCCGATCTTCGGCGCAGGTTCGATCTGGTCCGGCCCAAGGTCCACCACTTCCTGAACCGAATCCGCAAGCGCGCCGAGGATCGTGGGTTCGCCGTCCACCGAGACCTCCGTGATGATAATGCAGGTGTTTACCGTCTTCTCGGTCTCTGTCATGCCGAACTTGAGCCGAAGGTCCACCACCGGCACCACGCTGCCCCGGAGGTTGATCACACCGCGCATGAACTCCGGCGTCCTCGGCACTTTGGTGATGGTCGTATAATCGAGCACCTCCCGCACTTTCGTAATATCCAGCGCAAAAACCTCATCCGCGAGCTTGAAAGTAAGATACTGAGTTATTTCCATAGTCTCCGTTATGCTCATGGTTCCTCCTTTAAGAAAGTCGGAAGGCCGGAAGTTAAGAAGGTAGGAAGGCGGAAAACAGCCTCGTTCTCAGCTTCTTTTCTGCGTACCTTCTTCCCTTCTCACCCTCGCACCTTCGTCGCCTCTCAGAATCTCTCAAACTCCGCGTCCTTGCCGTTTCCTTTCGCGTCGGCATCCTGTCCCATGTTCAATGCAATGCCTGCGCGCGGAAATGGCATTGTTTTGGAGATCTTCATTTCGGGATGAGCAACCTGAACCTGGTGGGCAGGCGCCGCGGGTCGGCTTTTTGTCGCCCTGCGCATCAGGTGGCCGTCGTCATCTACTTTAAAGAACGCAACCGTGCCCTGCAACTGCTCCGCCTGCGATGACAGCTCCTCGGCCGTGGAGGACATTTCCTCTGCCGCGCCCGCATTCTGCTGGATAACCTGGTTGAGCTGCTGGATCGC
>Ga0209068_10000119_pt1 | contig 48310 bp, 38 predicted proteins | sample ColStrG_CSR_2012_FD_187200 | JGI IMG/M metagenome (GOLD analysis project Ga0209068, IMG submission 187200) | Freshwater sediment microbial communities in response to fracking from Pennsylvania, USA - Cold Stream Run_MetaG_CSR_2012 (SPAdes)... | ecosystem: Environmental > Aquatic > Freshwater >...
GGGGAGGGTGAGCGACAGTCTGAATTTGCGCTTCAAAATTGTCATCCCGACCGTAGGGGAATCGCCGGTTTATCCGGCGATTTCGCGAAGTGGAGAGCCTGCCCTGAGCCTGCCGAAGGGGACCTGCTTTTTCGTTTGGGGACGACTTGTTCAGAGGTTCCTAAGTATGCCGCATCCAGGTCTGCACCCCTGTGGAAATCTTCCTCTTGACGGTGTTCCAAAACGTGTTATCGTTACGCGACTTCGGTCTTGCCCGCCTCGAAGTAGTACAAACCCCTTCGGGCCCCAGAGGTGTCGTGTGTCCGAATTGTTCTGTTGGAAACGCGCTGTCGTCGCTTTGGCGCTCCTGTCGCTGGTGTTCTTCCCGCAAGCTAGTTGGAGTCAGATCAGCGATGTAACTGAGTCCACTTCAGTGCCGATTCCCGGAGCTGGGCACAATTACCTCGGAATGCTCAACGAGACAGTGGACCCCGCAGGCGGATCGGTGAGTCTGCGCATTGGTACAGCAGCATCGCCGGGCAGGGGTTTAACTTTGCCGTTTAGCTTTGCGTATGACACCAATGGGGTGCACTTTGCCTACGCCCCAGGCGCCGCAGCCACGTGGCATTCCAATCTGAGCTACTTTGCTCAGGGCGGTTGGGCTTACTCAATGCCTCTTTTGGGTAGTATCACGGTTGAATATCAGGATCCGCAGACAAAGAATTTTTGTTTTGACACTAAATCGTACATGTTTGAGGATTCCACCGGAGGACGTCACCCCCTCAGCCGACTCCTAACCAATAGCGGCGCCTATTACTGTCACCTCCGTCGCCTCTCGGACTACGAAGAGAGGTTTCAGATTTCGTTGTCGGGGGGAACCAGGGTTGTCGACGAGGACGGCACCGTTTACGCCTACACTTTTGCAGGTTTGGGCTGTGCTCAAATTCCTACTTCGGGAAGGACTGACCCCTACCCCAACCCTACGAAATGCCTCCCAAGCTCGATCGAAGACCGCAACGGCAATCAGCTCTCTATAGCCGTCTCGAATCCGGTGGGAGCATTTACGGTTAGCGATACGCTCGGCCGGACGGCGCTGTCGTCTTCTGGCTTCGGCACTACAGGAAATACAGTCAGTGTCGCGGGGTTAGGTGGATCTTATGCCGTAACCTGGGGAACCGCCAGTTCCAACTTTGCCAGCACTTGGACACAAGTCGCACCAGATCCAAACAATAGGTTCTGCTCTCCAGCCAATGGGGATATCGAAACGCAACCGGTAATAACGGCTATAACGCTGCCGAATGGGCAGCAATATAGATTTAGTTACGACCCGACCTATGGCGAGATAAGCAAGATTACTTACCCGTCGGGCGGTTCGGTAAGTTATCAGTGGGGCATCAATCCGCAGTCAACCGCGATTTCATTCTATGATGTTACGTTGAACGGTTTATCGTGCTTTTACCGATATGACAGGCCAGCCTTGCTTCATCGATATGTCAGCTTTGACGGCGTCACGACTGCGCTACACCAGGATTTTAGCTACTCTACAACGTGGGGTGCTGCTGACTCGGTGTACTGGGCCAGTAAGCAGACGGTCGTGACTACGCATGATCTGTTACGAGGCACAGTTTTCCAGACCGTGTATGCCTACGTCCCGCTCGGCGCTACTCCGGGCAGCGAGATCCCGGTGGAGCAAAGTGTGACGTACAAGGACATGAGCGGTGCTACGTTGCGCACTGTAAGTAAGACGTGGCTAGATCAATATAAACTGAGCAGCGAAAAGACGACGCTTGATAACGGCTTGAGTTCACAAGTGACGTACACATACGGCTCGCCGTCTGGTGCTTGCACCTTCAGCCCAAGCTGTCAGCTTATTGAGAAAGACGAATATGATTTCGGCCAGAGCACGCCTTCCCGGAAGACGGTGACGAATTATCAAACTTTTGCTGCTACGCCGATCTATTCGTCGACACCTTCCATATTCAATCTTCCATGCCAAGTTGTCGTTTCCGACGGGAGTGTGACGCCATTTGCCGAAACGGACAACTTCTACGACAACGGTGTGACCACAACACCGTGCGGTGCGGCCGGCACCCCGACGGCGGTCGGAGCTGGGGGGAGCAGTCTCACTGGTCACGACATCACCAACTACGCCGCAAGCTCCACTGCGCCTCGCGGCAACCTGACTACCACCGTCAAAAAGTGCCTTCAAGCAGGCTGCACCAGCCCTAGTACTTCGTTCGCGTACGACGAAACGGGCCAAATTGTCTCAGTAACGGACCCCAACGAGAATGTCAGCAACTATTCGTATGCCGACAACTACACGGTTCTTTCGGCTGGAGCGAATGTCTTCTATACTCCGACCGGCACTACCAACGCCTTCTTAACGAAAATCACCGATCCAGTCTCGCACACGCAGAGCTTTAGCTATGATTTCAACAACGGTCAACTGACAAGCACCACCGACCAGAACGGCTTGGTAAAGACCTACGTCTACAACGACTTGTTGGCTCGGCCCACGCTGGCTACTCGTCCCGATGGCGGCCAGACCACTTTGGCATACAATGACGCGCCTTACAACGCATCGACGCCTTCGCCGAGCATCACCACGACAAGCTCCATCAATGGCACGACCAACATGGTCGATGTCTCGGCCATTGATGGTTTAGGCCACGCCGTCAAGCATCTTCTCACTTCCGACCCCCAAGGGACCGTTGAGACTGACACGACCTACGATGGCATAGGCAGAGTGCTTACGGCCTCCAATCCATATCGCGGCGGCTCCGACCCCACTACCAGCCTGGGTACAACCACGTATTTCTACGACGCGCTGGGGCGCAAATGCGTCGAAGTTCCGCCGGATGGCACGCTACCCACGGGCGGCGGTTGTCCGACCACACAGCCTACAAATACGATCTTCACCGTCTATTCCGGTAACAGCACGACTGTTACCGACCAGGACAATAGGTCGCGCAAGAGTGTTACGGATGGATTGGGACGCGTCACACAAGTCTTCGAAGCCCCCGGTATTTACGACTATGAAACCGACTACACGTACAACGCGCTCGACAAGCTGCTCAGCGTAAATCAAAAGGGCGGTACCACCACGAATTCCACGTGGCGCACGCGCACTTTCACTTACGATTCTCTGGGCCGCCTTCTCACTTCCAACAATCCTGAAGTCGGCACCATTACCTACAAGTATGATGCGGACACGAACTGTACGGCGCCAAACTTATTTGTCGGTTTGCTGGTGTCCAAAACCGACGCTCGCAACATCCGCACATGCGCGCAATATGACACGGTCAATCGTCAGGTAGCCCTCAACTATTCCAACGGCGATACTGCGATCAAAACGACTTACGACGGAACTGCCTGTCTCGGCCTGACGAATTGCCAGAACATCGGCTATCGCACCAGCATGACCGATGGCGCAGGTTCTGAATCGTGGGCCTACCAGACCGACAAGGCCAATTCACGCAGCATCCACGTCAACCAGCGCACAACCAAGAGCGGTGCAACCAATATCAAGAAGAACACAACTTATTATCTTGATTTGGCCGGGAACACAACCCGCATTATCTATCCCACGGGTCGTAATATTAACTACACTTATGATGCCGCCAACCGTCCGAGCACTTCCACGGACGGACCAACCGCGCTCACCTACGCCACCGGTTTCGCAACGCCGCCCGCTGGATGCCTCGCAGGCGCAGTCTGCTACACGCCTCAAGGCAGTGTCTATGCCATGTCCTTGGGCCAGACTTCGTCCTTCACTGGCCTTAATCTTTCCCATACCTACAATACCCACCTCCAGCCGCTCGAATTCAAAGCCTCGTCGACGGCTGGTACGGCGATGGACCTTACTTACTTTTATGATGACATCCTTTGCATCAGCTCATGCACGCACTACCATACCGGACATCTTCACGGCTTGTTCAACCAGCTTGATGCGACGCGCTCACAGGGGTTCGTGTACGACTACCTAAATCGCCTCGTCGCAGCTCAGACGAACTCCACATATGCAAGTAACCCCACCCATTGCTGGGGAGAAACCTACGGCGTGGATGCCTGGGGCAATCTTAGTTCCATCGCTCCGACGACCGACCCCCAATACACCGGCTGTACCCAGGAAAGCGGCATGAGTGCGCCCCCGGATGGCAACAACCATCTCACCGGCCTCTCCTACGATGCCTCGGGCAACACACAGAGCGATGGTCTTTTCTCCTACACGTGGAATGCTGAGAGCCAGATCAAGGCCGCCGCCGGCGTCACTTACGTCTACGATGGCAATGGCCGCCGCGTTTCCAAGTCCAGCGGCAAGCTCTACTGGTATGGGTCAGGTGATGAAATCCTAGCCGAAACCGACGGAACCGGAGCGACCACTGCGGAATACGTGTTCTTCGGCGGCAAGCGCGTGGCCATGCGTCCGGCAAGCGGGAATCCGATCTTCTACGTGGAAGACATGCTAGGCACGTCGCGCGTGATCACAACGAATACCGGGGTAGTTTGCTACGACGCGGACTATTACCCCTACGGCGGCGAGCGAAGCTACACGAATACCTGTCCGCAAAACTACAAGTTTGAGGGCAAAGAGCGCGACGCGGAAACGGGCAACGATGACTTTGGGGCGCGCTACTATTCCAGCCGCTTTGGACGCTGGCTGAGTTCTGATTGGTCGTCGACTCCAGAAGCCGTGCCCTACGCCAACCTGACGAACCCACAGACGCTCAATCTCTATGCGATGGTAGCGGATGACCCGGAGTCCTTCGCGGACCTGGATGGCCACGGTACTGCATGTGACGGCGATCCCGAAAAATGCACGTCTCACGAACCCACTTTGGTTAAGGAGGAACACGGGCGGATCTGGGATTTCTTTCATGCCCTTGGCTGGGTACAAAGTACTAAGGAGCTCGCCGATCAGGCCAGGAAAAATCTTGCGGGTGTCAAAAACATCACTATCAACGGCACAACGTTCCAGGATTTTCTAAAGACCGCAACGGACCAACAGGTACTTACCGCGCAACGGGCGATTGTTGAATTCCTATCGGCAGAAGCTGCTTCGCATCCTTGTGGCTACGGTGTAGACTCGTGCGGGATTATAATACCTCCGCCGATTGGCGGGATTGGCGCCGCGTTTGCCGAAGATTATGCTACGGCCGCAACGGTCAACGAGAGCGCAACATACGCTAGCGAAGGCGAAGCCAGGGCCATTGCTCGGACCAAACTTGGGAGCGATGCGGTCGAGGTTGCACCCGGAAAGTGGCGCAGCGCGAACGGAAAATGGCAATATCGCGCCAAGCCCGGCGACGTCGCTGAGAACCACATCCACCTTGAGAGGTTGAATCCACAAACGGGGGAGGTGATTTATAACCTCCATTTACGATGGCCCGAAGGAACCGGACGATGAATCAGAATTCACGGCTGCCTATCGAGATTACAGTTGTCCATTACCCAGGACAGAAAGTGCTGAGGCTCCGCTTCCATCGCGATGCTGTTCCTAATTGGTGCCTCGGGTTGTGCTTGCTTAAGGAGGGCTTAGTTGAGGCCTTCACGGTCATAGAGCAGGGCACAAAAGGAGCCAAAGCGAAGTTTTCTGTTGGCTCCCATCTCGGTGCAAGGTCGTACGTCACTCTGGGTGCGCAGTCCAGCCTGGTGATGATGACAAGGAATAATCTCGATTACGTGTACGACTTTTTTCTCAAGTACTACCGGGACGGCGTAGCGGACGTGGATCACCTCGATCTGGAAGCGACTACAGAGAGTGGGGATGAGGTTTACATTACATTCCAAGTCCCAGAATCGAAAGTGCCACTGAGCCCTGCGGAAGCGAAGAAGCGACTTGAGGATTGGTCTTGATTACGTCTACGATTTGCGCCCTAATCACGATGGAGAAACCCGGGGACATACGGGACGTTTCCTGATCTTTCTGCTGGCGCTGCATGAGGCGTGCCGGCCCTACCAGTGCCGAAATACCGTCACTTCGGCATTCCCGTTTTGGGAAAAATGACCCCGACCCGACGCGCACCCAGCCACTGGGTTATTCCTAAAATTTTGCTAAGTAGTTGGAGCGCTTGGCTTTGTTTCAAAATGTTCCACGTGGAACATTTTGATGCTTTCCTCCCAGCGCTCAAGCCTTCCTGAGCAGCTCCGCCGCTGGCAGCAGCGCATTCATGGAGCCAGAGCGAAAGCCTTCCAGATCAAGGGTCACGTAGGCGAAGCCGAGCGCTTTGAATATCCGGGCGAACTCGGCTGCCATGGCTGGATCGAGGGCACGCGGCAGGTCTTCGCGGGCAATTTCCAGGCGCACAATCTCTCCGTGATGCCGCACGCGGACTTGCGGGAAGCCGAGAGCGTGGAGAGCATCCTCGCCTTGCTCGACGACGGCTAGATTCTCGCGCGTAACCGGTCGGCCGTACTCGATGCGCGACGATAGGCACGCGGACGCGGGCTTGTCCCACACGCGTAGCCCGGCAACCCTGGCCAGCTCACGGACGTCTTGTTTGCCAAGCCCTGCATCCAGCAGCGGAGCGGCTACGTGGTGCTCCGCAGCGGCTTTCTGCCCGGGGCGGAAGTCGCCCTGATCATCTTGGTTCACGCCGTAGGCGATGGCATCGAAGCCGTTGGCCGCGCGAAACTGTTCCATGAACGAAAAGAGCTCATCCTTGCAATGGAAGCAGCGTTGGGAGTCGTTGCGCGCGTATTCGGGACGGTCCAGCTCGTCGGTTTGAATGACTTGCACGGGGATGTGCTGTTCTTCGGCGAAGGCGAGCGCATCGGCCAGCTGCTTCCGCGCCAGGCTCGGAGAGTCGGCAATCACGGCCAGCATGTTTGCGCCGAGAGCCTGGTGCGCCGCCCACGCCAAAAACGCGGAGTCCACGCCGCCCGAGTAGGCCACGAGCGTGCGACCTAAAGTACGGAGCCGGGCATCCAGAGCGGCTTGCTTGCGGGCGAGATCATCAGACAAAACCATGTTTGTTCATGGTAATGCAAAGGGCGACAGCAAGGGAATTTCAGCCTCACCGGAGCAAGCTCTGGTGCCACACGTGTGCTCCTGCGCCACACGAGCGGTTTCTAGAACACGCGCTCTTCGCGTCGCAGGTTGCCGAAGCCGCCTAGGTTCGCCAGGTTGAAGCGGAAGAGGTATTCGTTTTCGTTACGGCCTACCGAACTGAGGACGATGCGGCGGTATTCGAGGCTCACGCCGCAGCAGTTCCAGTTGTAGGTCGTCTGCACGGAGCCATATTGCAGATATCTGCCTTTGTCAGCGTTGGGATCGAATCCGAAGTTGGTTAGGGCGCTCCAGCCGCGCTTGGCGGGTGAGCCGTGACCGAAAAGAGCGCGGAATTGATGGTATTCGCTGGGACTTGGTTTGTTCGGAGACAAGAGCACACTGAGGGTGCGCAAGAGATAATCACTTCCGCCTACCGTGAAGTCGCCGAAGTGATAGTTCACGAGGACGGTACTGGAGTCGATGCGTCCTTTCTTGAAATCGTAATCGAGGTTCCATTCGGCCTCGGATCGTGCCGTGGTCTGGATGCGCAGGCGCGAAATGATGGGCGACCAGCGGCGCGGGTCAGTCAGAAATGAAATACCAGTGAAGTCAGAGGTAGAAGCCAGCACGTTGGTCTGACCACTAATCAGTGCGTGACCAAATGTGGGATCAAAGAAATACTTCTGAGCGATTCTCCAGCTTACGATTTCGCGGGCAGCGGGCGTCTTTGGACACGGCTGGTCGCGGGTGTCCTCCCGCTGCCAGGGATGCTTGGCGGAACGGGATTCGGTTTGCACGCCTGTAATCAGGAAACCTTCGGTATCGTGACAATCCGTAGCCGGAGGTTTGTGGCTTTTGGCGTAGAGCCGTTGCGTGAAGCCAACCTCAAGCTCATTGGTGTCGCTTAAGATGTCCCGCGAATCGAAGCGCAAGATGTTGGCAAAATTGCTGACGCCGGTTGTGTAGCGGTAGGTGAGACTCGGCTCGATCACATGCTTGAGCTTTAGACCAAAGACTTCTTTTTGGAACACGCGCTCAAGAGCCGGGGGGCGCACGTCGAAAGTTGCCTCGAGGGCCTTGCGATTCAGGGGGCTATCGGTAGCTCGACCCAAGCTCTTACTCGGGAGCAGTTCATGGGTGTAGAACGTATCGCGTAGCGTGAGCTCGGGACGGAACGCCCATCCTTGCCAATGGAGAGGGAGTGCGACGCTGGGTTGGAAATCAAAGCGGCCAACCAGATTGGCGGTGCGGAAGCCGGGCTCGCTGCGGGAAAGGCCCTCGACCGCGCCGTCAAACGAGGCAAGGAAAGGCGAATTCCACAGCGGATGGTCGACGCCGGAAACCTCGAATCCGGGGGCGTGCAGAATGGTAACCACATCGCCAACATCGGTGGACTGGAAATTCTGGTAGCGCCCAACCTCTGCGTTGTAGAAAAATCCGTTGCTGTTCTTCGAAAGAAACAGTTTGGATCTAACCTCGGAGTTTACGGCCAGACTGATGGTTTCGCTGAACGCCTGGCGGAAAGCATAATTGCTCAGGTATTCGATATCCGCCACACCGCGAAATCCCCAAGGCAAGGGGCCCTCACCGTTCAGGTGAGCGTTCTCTCCACCTTGACCCTTGCGATCGAAGACGCCGAAGTAGGTGAGATCGAGGAACGACGCATCGCTGGGCCGCCAGCGAAAATTGTCGTGCATGGCAGCTCCGCGCAGGGAGTAATATTCAGCGCCGAGAGTCAGGTCCATACTGCGATCGATGGCCCAGTAGAACGATTCGCCGGCGACGAAGCCCTTGCGGGAGGAACGCCCGACGTGGGGGACAAAGAACCCGGACTGGCGCGAGCCCTTCTGCACAGGATGTGTCGCGTAGGGAAAATAGAGGACGGGCATGCCGCGGATGCGAAAGACGCTGTTGTAGATGCGGGCGTTGCCGGTAGTTTCCACCTCGACGCGCCCCGCGCTGAAGAGCCAGTTGGGGTGCGGAGTCTGGCAGGAAGTCACCGTACCGTCGTGAACGACGAAGTGATTCGGGCCGGTCTTTTCGACCAGTTTGCCGGTGAACGCAAACGGATTGTCCGAGAGCAGGCGAATATTGCGTCCGCGCAGACGAAATCCGGTGGTTCCGGTCACGTCGTAAAACTTGCCGACTTCGGTTTGGACGTTATAGGTGCCCCGCGAGGCTTCAATGTGTTCATCGCCGGGGCCACCTTCTACGATCACGTGACCCTCGGCAGTCGCGTTGCCACTATCGGAGTCGTAGACCATCTCATCGGCGGAGAGAATCCAACTGCGGTAGTAAATCCTGGCCTGTTGATGCAGTTTGTAGACGGTGCCGTCTTTTTCCTGCTGCAGGGCGCAGATGGTGGTCTCTTCGGAGTTTTGCGAGCCAGGCGGCGGGGCGCACGGGCCCGGTGACTGGCTGGTAACTAGCGGAGGCGCCACGAACGCGTGACAAGCGAGGACTGCCGTGATAATCAACTTATAGCGGGACATCATCGCATGGGGTCAGGCGCCCCGCGGACTGAACGGCTGACCTGCCGGGGATATCGAGACCTTAGCACGCTCCGGCGGGTGAATCCAAGTCAGCTTCGCAGTGCCACCCAGCGAAATCAACCGCGCTCTGAGCTTCTGGCTTTCTCCCGACCTGCTCCTCCCTTCGCGGCGGCCTTGCGCTGCCACGGTATTGCTATGTCTGAAAGAGAATTCGATAACGAGCTGCATGCCCCAGAAGACTCCTTGGCGGATTCGGGCACTCCGGCGTGGCGCGATGAAGTCGCTGCCCGGATGCAGCAATACCGAAGCCGGCGGAAATCGAAGGGGCCGAAGTATCCCTCGTTGCAATTGCCATTCGAGCGGCCGGAACTCCCGCGAAATGTCGGGTCGGAACCTGCTTCGCGTTCGTCGTTGGCTCTGGACTTGGTGGTCGAGAGCGCTGTCGACCAGCGAATCGACACGAGAGCGACCAGCCCAGTTGAAGCAACGCGACAGGCTCTCAGTCCGGCACAGTTACCCGATGAGCCGTTGTTTTTCCAGGACCAGCGGTCGGAGGCAGCGCCATCGGTGGAACGTCCTCGTCCCGAGGTGATTGCGGGCGGCACCAATCTGATTGAGTTTCCGCGCTACAGCGCTCCGCCAGTGGACTGGGAAGAGCTGGCTGAGCCGGTCATCGAGCGTCCCAGGATTCTGGAGGTTCCGGAACTGGCTCCGCCGCAACCCGCGCTGGGAGGTATTCTGCTGGAGCCGGGGGCGGAAACCGAGCCCGCGGTGAGTCGCGAGGCACGGTTGCGACCTGCTTCGATTCAACGTCGACTCATCGCTACCGCGCTGGACATTCTCTTTGTTTTTCTGGTGACTGGTTTGGGAGCGTGGATTTTTCTGCAGATGACGCACGAGGTGCCGCCGCGTCCGCAGTTGTTGATTGCTTCCGGTCTGATCGCTGCTACTTTCTGGTTCGGGTATCAATACCTGCTGCTGGTGCTGGCGGGCGCCACGTTGGGCCAGAGCCTGTGCAAACTGGAGCTGGTCGCGTTCGATGGCGCGGTCACGAAGATGCCACAACGTCGGTGGCGATGGCTGTCCTCGCTATTGAGTGGCGCTGCAGTCATGCTGGGATACGCCTGGGCCCTTCTGGACGAGAGCGGACTGTGCTGGCACGACCGTATTTCACAGACGTATTTGCGGAGGAAGAGCTAAATCAGTTTCTAGTTTCGGGTTTCAAGTTTCGAAAAGCTTGTGCGCAAGGGTCTGAAACCAGAAACCTGAAACTCGAAACTGCCTTCTTGCCGATTGTCGCGCCGATAGCCCGGGCGCTCCTGCTAACATGAATTTGTGACTCCAACCTCCAATGTTCGCGTCCGTTTCGCGCCTTCTCCGACGGGGCAACTCCACGTCGGCAATGCTCGCACAGCCCTGGTGAACTGGCTTTACGCCCGCAAGACCGGTGGCACGATGATTTTGCGCATTGAAGACACCGACATTGAGCGCAGCGAAGCCCGCTTTGAAGCGCAGCTGATCGAGGACCTGAAGTGGTTGGGACTCGATTGGGACGAGGGTCCGGACGTGGGTGGCCCGTACGAGCCTTACCGGCAGTCCGACCGCACAGCAATCTATCGAGAGTACGCCGAGCGTCTGCTGAGCGAGGGCAAGGCGTATCTGTGTTTCTGCACGGAAGCCGAACTGCAACGCCTGCGCGAACTGGCGCATGCGGAACATCGCCAGCCAATTTATCCGGGGACGTGCCGGAAGCTCGATCCAGCCGATTCTTTGAAACGGCGAGCGGGCGGGGAGGCTGGTGCGATTCGTCTGCAAATCCCTGAACGTCCGATTCGCTTTCATGACATCGTTCACGGACAGGTCGAGTTTTCCAATGAAGTGGTGTCGGACCCGATCATTCTGCGGTCGTCGGGGATGCCGGTCTACAACTACGTGGTGGTGATTGACGATGCGTTGATGAAGATCACGCATGTGATTCGCGGCGACGATCACCTTTCAAACACACCCAAGCAAGTTGCGCTCTACGAGGCGCTGAATTGGCCGGTGCCGGAGTTTGCGCATCTTTCCACCATTCTTGGCGCGGATCGCGAGCGGCTTTCGAAGCGCCACGGGGCGACTTCCATCGCGAATTTCCGCGAGATGGGCGTGTTGCCGGAAGCGCTTATGAACTATCTTGCGTTGCTCGGCTGGGCTCCCAGCGGCGGCACACGCGAGATATTTACTCCGCAAGAGTTGGTGAAGGAGTTCACACTGGAGCGCGTTACGCCTTCTCCTGCCGTTTTCGATATGGAGAAGTTGTACTGGCTCAACCGCCACTACATCAAAGAATCCGCGCCGGGAAGGATTGTGGGCTTAGCGGCGCCGTTTTTTGTCGCGGCAGGGCAGCTGCCTGCGCAGCTTGACGATGCAACGCGCATCTGGTTTGAGAGGGTGGTTGGCCTCCTGGTCGCGTCGGTAGACCGCTTGGACCAGCTTCCCGAACGGGCGGGACACATTTTTGCGTTTGACCCTGCGGCAGCGCTGGCCTCGCCCGACAATGCGGAGGTTCTGCATTCCAGCAACGCAGGAGCAGTTTTCTCCGCTTTTACGGCCAAAATTCTTGACCTGCAATCTTGCGGAGAGGGTCTGACAGCCGAGCGATTTAAAGCCATCATGAACGAAGTGAAAGCGGAGACCCTGGCAAAGGGCAAAGAATTGTTTCATCCCGTTCGCATCATGCTGACGGGTTCACACTCGGGACCGGAATTCGACAAGCTCATTCCTCTTCTGGAAGAAGGAGCGACGCTACCGCTGCCGAAGCACGTGATGAACGTTGTGGAGAGAGTGAAGGCTTTTAACGCGGCGCGTGGAAAGTAAAGGCCACTTCAGCACAATCTACTGAAGCAGGTTTTCGAGCGCTCCGCTAAGTTCGCGGAACTTGAAATCGTAGCCAGAAGCCGTCAACTGTCGCGGTTCCACGCGCTGACTTCCGAGCAGAACCTCTACTGCCATTTGACCCATTGTTAGTTTCAGCGCAAACTCTGGGACCGAAAATATCGTTGGGCGAGACAGCGCTGTCCCGAGCACTGCCGTGAACTCCGTATTCCTCACCGGATTCGGCCCCACCAGGTTGATTGGCCCACTGATCTTCTCGTCGCTTAGAAGATGGAGCATTGCGCCGACAATGTCATCGATGTGAATCCAGCTCATCCACTGCTGCCCGCTGCCGAGGCGACCGCCGAGGCCGAGGCGAAACGGCAGTAGCATTTTGTCCAACGCGCCGCCCTTCTTGCTGAGCACGATGCCAGTGCGCATGTGAACGGTTCGAATGCAGGCTTTCTCCACGGGCTGTGCTGCCGCTTCCCACTCGCGACAGGTTTCCGCCAGAAACCCCGTTCCGAAAGCGCTTGTTTCCTGCAAAAGTTCATCGCCGCGATTTCCGTAGTAACCGATGGCGGAAGCCGCCAGGAAAACGCCAGGCTTGTGCGCGGCATTGGCTACGGCATCGGCAAGAGTGCGAGTTCCTAAGACACGGCTGTCGCGAATGGCCTGCTTCTTCGCCGCGGTCCAGCGTCCGACAACGCTTTCTCCCGCCAAGTGGATAACGGCGTCGAAGCCGGAAACCAGTGCAGGATCAAGGGTTTCGCCGGGATGCCAGAGAATCTCGCCGGGCGCAGGGCCTTTCCGCACGAGCCTGGTTATTTGAGACCCCTGAGTTTCTAGCACTCGCGAAATAGCGACGCCTAGTAACCCCGACGCGCCGCTCATCAGCACTCGCATATTCGATTCCGGCGGCCGCAAAGAGTTGGCGCCTGAGCCACTGTATCAAATGCAGCGTCAGTCCGCGGCTTCGGCCGCGAGCGCAACGGCCGGTTCCTTCGAAGGCGTGGTCGTGATCACAATGACGCTGATGAGAATGAACAATGTTCCCAGGATCGTACGCATACCGAGCTCTTCGCCGCCCAGAAAGTAGCCAATCATCACAGCTACAACTGGATTCACATAGGCGTAGGTCCCGACTTTTGTCGGCGATTCATGATGGAGCAGCCATACGTAAGCGGTGAACGCGATGATGGAGCCGGCAACGATCAGGTAGAGCAAAGAGAACCAGGCCCCGCGTGATACATTCCACGGATGGAAATTACGAAATTCTCCCAAAGCGGCGGACGAGAGAGCAAGCATCCCGCCTCCCGCCAGCATCTGCGCTCCCGAACTCATCACTTTGGACGCCGGAAGCGGCAACTTCCGCGACAGCACCGACGCGACCGACCAACTGATCGCTCCGAAGATGAGGGCCGCGGCTCCGGCTACGTCGATCGGCGTTCCGCCAAGGTTCAGCGAGCGGCTCACGAGGACCGCCACGCCCGCAATGCCGATCAACAAGGCCAGGGACAAGCGAAGCGTTAGCCTCTGCGTTCGTAGAAAAACAATTTCCGATAGCGTCATGAAAACCGAAATTGTAGCCATGATGACAGCCGTAATGCCCGAAGGGACCCACTGCTCGGCCCAGAACACTGCGCCATAATCGACAACGAAGATCAGCAATGCGAGCAGAAAGAGCGACATCCATTGACGACCGCTTGGTGAGCGTTCGCCGCGGGCGATCATCCAACCGTAAAGAACCAGCCCGGCAATTGTGAAGCGGATCGAAGCAAGAAGGAACGGAGGCACCTCGCGCACTCCGACACGGATGGCGAGAAACGTGGAACCCCACACAAAGTAAATAATCGCGAAAGCTAGTAGGGTCTTCCACGTCGGACGATGCGTCGAGTCTGTCATAGCGGAGTGTGCGGGTACACCCGCAGTTCTCGCAGATTTTTCCGATCACCGCTATCGGAAAAAATTGATTGGCGCGAATCGCCGCTTAAAGTGAGGTTTGCGGGCCCCAAAGCTATAATCGGAAGGAGTGCCGCAGGGGCTTACCCCTAGCCCGTTTTCCGTGGTTTTGCGCGACGGCGGCCTCCAAAGAACAGGCTGCATGAGCTTGCGCCAACAAATCGCGACCAGTGTACTCAGCGCCACGAAGTACCGTGAGCTGATGAGCACCATGCGCGCCAACCGTCCGAACGATGACCTGGATATTGTTCGCAAAGCCTACGAATTCTCCGTGAAACACCACGAAGGCCAACTGCGGGCTTCCGGTGAACCCTATGTTGTTCACCCTTTGGAAACCGCTCTGGTTCTAGCGGATATGAAACTCGACCCAGTCGCTGTGGCGGCCGGATTGTTGCATGACTCGGTGGAAGACACGTCCGTGACGACCGTCGATATCCGCAAGGAATTCGGCGAGCAAGTCGCGCACATCGTCGAGGGCGTCACCAAGATCGGTAAAATCGATTTCGCCTCGCAGGAGGAACGGCAGGCAGAGAACTTGCGCAAGATGGTTCTCGCCATGGTGGACGACATTCGCGTCGTGCTCATCAAACTGGCCGACCGCCTGCATAACATGCGCACGCTGGAACACCTTTCGCCAGAGCGGCAACAGAAGATCGCCAAAGAGACCCTGGAGATCTACGCGCCGATCGCGCACCGTCTCGGTATGGGCAAAGTCCGCGGCGAACTCGAAGACCTGAGCTTTCGCTATACCGACCCGGTCGGCTATGAAGATGTCCGCAAACTGGTGGAATCTCGCCGGAAACAAGGCGAACAATTCCTGGCCTACGTGCAGGATGTGTTGCGCGACAAGCTGAAAGAGGCCGGCATTACCGCCCGCGTGGAAAGCCGCATCAAGCGTTTCTTCAGCATTCATAACAAGTTAGTCAAGCAGCGCATTACCGTGGACCAAGTCTATGATCTGTTCGCCATGCGCGTAATCACGCAATCCGTGCAGGATTGCTACGCGGTCTTTGGCATCATTCACAACCTGTGGCGGCCCGTGCCGGGGCGTATTAAAGACTTCATCGCCATGCCGAGGCCAAATTTCTACCAGTCTCTGCATACGTCGGTGATTGCGGAGAATGGCATTCCGTTTGAAGTCCAGATTCGCACCGAGGAAATGCACAAGATGGCGGAGGAAGGCATCGCCGCCCACTGGAAATATAAAGATGGCCCCATCTCTGCCAAAGACGAACAGCGATTAGCGTGGCTGCGGCAGGTAGTCGAATGGCAGCGCGATGTTCCGGATCCGAATGAATTCCTGTCGTCGCTGAAGATCGATCTTTACCCGGAAGAGGTCTATACCTTCACGCCGAAGGGCAAAGTCATCGTGCTTCCGCGCGATGCAACACCAATCGATTTCGCGTATTCCGTTCACACCGACGTGGGCAACAGTTGTGTAGGCGCGCGCGTCAACGGACGCATGGTGCCCATCCGCCACAAGCTGCATTCCGGCGACATCGTCGAGGTGATTTCGCAGCCCGGGCATAAGCCGAGCCGAGATTGGTTGTCATTCGCGAAATCTACGCGCGCTCGCCAGAAAATACGACACTGGCTCAACGTGCATCAGCGCGAGCGCGCCATTGAAATTGGCCGCAAGCTAATCGACAAGGAAGCCCGCAAATATCGCATCGCCCTCAAAGATATTCGCGAGGAAGATTTACAACGCGTCGCTTCGAACTATGGCCTCGGTCGTCCCGACGATCTCCTGGCCGATATCGGCTACGGCAAGTATTCCGCCAAGCAGGTGCTGGGCCGTGTGCTGCCTACTGGCATCACTCCGCTCGAAGGCGAGGAGGCGAAGTCCGGCGTCACCAGCGTGATTCGCCGCGTCTTCGGCGGCAAAAGCGACGCCATCATCGTCAAAGGCCACGGCGATCTCATGGTGTACCGTGCCCGCTGCTGCAATCCGATTCGCGGCGAAGCGATCGTCGGCTACGTTACGCGAGGCAAGGGCGTAGCGGTTCACGCCGCCAAGTGTTCCAATGTTGTAAATTTAATGTACGAGCCGGAGCGCCGCATTGATGTGGAGTGGGCTGGAGGCGCGGGAGAAGCCGCAGCCGCCTATCCGGTTCGCCTGCAAGTGTTGTGCGACGACCGCTTTGGCATGCTGAAACAGATCACAACCGTCATTGGCGACGCTCACGCCAATATTCGCGACATGTCTACCCGCGGGGCAAGCGGGGAAGCGACCGTGGAAGTGTTACTCGACATTAGCGATATGGAACACCTGGAGCTCATCATCGCGGGATTGCGCAAAATTCCCGGGTTGCATGACGTGCAAAGGATGAAAAAGGTTTAGGCCCGCCTCCCTGCCAGTCCACCCAGCCCTCGGCCCGCATTTTCCAGGAATCTATTGCCAGGGTTCTAGCGAAAATGTTCCAGATAGTACAGCGCCCCAAAGGCCAGAACCAAAACAGCGGCTGGAATCGTAAGCGGGCGCACGCTGCGCCAGGGCTGCTTCCAATCAGCCGTGCCAAGAAACAGCAGAACCAGCGGCACCAGAGCCACGATGGACAACTGAAAGATGTGCGCTCCAGTCTCTTCGTCGGTTGGAAGGGGAAGCGGATGGGTGTAACCGATCAGCACGGTCACCAATGCGATGACGGATAAGAGAAGCACGACTCGGCTGCTGACGGCATTGATTCGTTGACTATTCATGTAAGCGGTCTCTCTGCTTGAAGAAAGTACTTTGCAATATAAATTACAAGGCAGTTGATGTCAACAGATTGTTTTCGATCCGCATTCCTGTCGCGGCGAGACAACGCAGCGCGGGCCACGGTCGGGCCTAGTTTGAGTTTTAGCGATCGGACAATTGAATAGGATTGCCGTCCGGGTCCTTGCCGTCGCAGAGGCAAAACATCTCCCCCTGCCGGACCTTGCCGAAGCGTGCGCCTCGTTTCACCAGCGTTTCGCGCTCGGCAGCGACGTCCTTGGCGTGGAATACGATCTTCGGACCCTTGCGGCCAGGCGTTGACGGGCCGGAATGCAGCGCTATCCGCGTGCCGCCAGCCGCAAACTCCCGCCAACCTCTTTCATTCGTAACTTGGTTGAGGCCAAGCACTTCACCGTAGAATTTGCTCATCTCATCAATCTGGCCAGTAAACAAGATCACGCGCGCCATTTCCATCGAGGACACCTCTTAAGTTCGATGTTTTGCTCAGCCAATTTCGCCCCAGTCTAGCAGAGACGCCCCAAATTCGAATGAGGACACTACCCCAGTCCCGCTCGCGGTTTTCAAAAACCGGCCTACCGTCTACAATCAGGAATTCATTTCACAACCACTGGCAACTCTTTTTCGGAGAGACTTTCATGCGTGAAGTAATCGCAACCCCTGACGCGCCGAAGGCCATTGGGCCTTACTCCCAGGCGATCAAGGCCAACGGCTTCTTGTTTACGGCAGGGCAGGTGGCCCTGGATCCTGCCACGGGGCAGGTCGTCGAGGGCGACGTCGCCGCACAAACCGAGCGCGTGATGAAGAATCTGTCGGCGATCCTGAAAGCCTCGGGCTCCGGGTTCGACAAGGTTGTTCGTTGTACCGTGTTTCTGAAGAGCATGAACGATTTCGCCGCCATGAACGAAGTCTATGCGCGCTATTTTGCGTCCGCGCCTCCGGCTCGCTCCACGGTCGAAGTGGCACGCTTGCCGAAAGATGTTCTGGTTGAGATTGATGTCATCGCAATCGCATAGATTCTTAGTACACTTGTCATTCTGACGCTGGGCGAAGTGAGGGAAATCCCTCGTGAGGAAAATCTCGCGAAAGACCGGCAATTTTACGTCGATAGGGATTCTTCGCTAGGCTCAGAATGACAACAGCAGTCTTCCAGGAGCAGAAATTCATGTTGAAGCGCATCACAGGAATTGCAATTCTCGCGCTGGCGACCTTGGCCTACGGGCAAGATGCCGCACAAACACCAGATACGCCAGCGGCGCCGGCGAAGCCCGCGGTGAAGAAGTCCGCGACGGCCACAAAAGCGACGGCGACGAAGACGACAACAGCCAAGTCGACGGTGGGCAAGTCAACCGCAGCGAAATCCGCTACCGCCAAAACAGCCGCGCCAGCAACCGGCGTCAAGAAAGCGACCACCGCGCACCACACCGCTACCACGACCAGAAAGAGGACCCCAGTGGCTCATCACCATCCCAACGCTCCCACGCCCGTAAAAGGCCCGGGCGTCACAACTCCGACCGGCCTGCAGTATTGGGACATCAAGGTTGGCACCGGAGCGACCGCCGTCGCCGGACAACAGGCGGAGATGCAGTACACAGGTTGGCTTCCCGATGGTAAGGAGTTCGACAGCTCCTACCACACGGGCCACACCTTTCCCTTCCAACTCGGTGCCGGACAGGTGATCAAAGGTTGGGACGAGGGCGTTGCGGGAATGAAGGTAGGCGGCATGCGTCAGCTTCGCATTCCGCCGCAGCTAGCCTACGGCGAACGCGGCTATCCAGGCGCAATTCCGCCCAGCGCAACGCTCATCTTTGACGTGGAATTAGTAGGCGTGAAGTAGAGGGTTTACGCCTTCACAACTTTGCCGCTGCGGATGCAGCCAGTGCAGGCGCGAATCTTCTTGCCAACGCCTTCCACCTTAGCCTTCACCGGGCGCAAATTCACGTTCCAGCGCCGCTTGGTGATGTTGTTGGCGTGGCTCACATTATTTCCGAATTGCGGCCCTTTGCCGCAGATGTCACAAACACGTGCCATAACAAGAACCTTTCAATGCTGTGGATAAAGATCTAGTCTACAGGGATTCGGGCCCGGCGACAACTGGCGGCAGGCCGATGGGTGGCGCCAGACCGCAGACCGCCCGATCGGCCACGATCCATAAAGCGTTTATTTACAATCAAATAGGCGACCAAGCCTCCGAGGGCGACGGAATGAAAATCACGCTACGTCGATCGCGAATCTCCACCACACCGTGCGCTCTTGCAATGCAAGCCGCCATGGTTATCGGCGCCTGCTTGTGTGCGAACTTGTTTGCGAACAGCGCCAGTGCGCAGGACTGCGCCGCTACCGCGAAATCACCCTGGTCCTGGGGAGCCGCCGACCATCCTCGGGTTCAGTTAGTGATCAGCGCCAGCACCGTCGGGGACGACTGTCACTCCGCGAAAGCGACCCTCGCAATCCATGCCACCGATGGCCGCCTGCTGTTCGCCATCTCGCGCCCCACGGCGCAGGTACCAACGCTTGCCGGCGTCAGCAACACAGCTCAGATGACCAAAGCCTTGCAAAGCTGGGTCGACGCCACGACTTGCCCCGTTGGCGGCAGCGACGTCTTACCCCAATGGCGTCGCGGCCAGCCGGCAGTCGATGCCTCCGGCAACACACCCTTCATCGCGACGCTTCCACGCGAAGCCTACCTGCGCCATCGCACTGCCGCCGAGCCGCTTTTGTGTTTCGTCCAGGACAGCGACAGTATCACCGCCCTAGCCATCGGCCCGAATGGCCCGTCTGTGACTCGCATCGGCAATTTCGCCACAGCGCATTGAACGCACATCAAGACTTGGGCACCCGGCTGGGAACTTGTCATTCCGACAGAGCCGCAGGCGACGAGGAATCCGCTCTTAGCCGGCGGGCAGCAGGCCTTTTCAAAGGTTCGGACCTCCATTCCATAGAGAGAATCTCGGGCGCCCCGTCCCTGCGTTCTTTGCAGGGCGGGAAGCAATACTGCCGACGCAACTTCTTTCCCCGTTCCGTTATGCTAACATTTCCCATTCCCGCCCTTTGCAAAGGGCGCAAGGACGGGGCACCCGTTGTCTCGATTGGGCCGGCGAGATCAAAAGCCTCGGCCACCCGCCAAGTTTACTCGGCGGCCTTAGAGCCGACACGGTGATCTGATCAGCCTATTTAACCGCCACGGTTGTGCGCACCCACTTTAGAATGGACACGATAGGATGCCAATATGAAAGCCTGTCTGCTGGTCATTTCTGCTTGCTTCTTTTGCGTTTTTAAAGCCGCAGGCCAGGACATGAGTGGGTTCGCGATCGGGATGTCGAAATTGGAAGCGTGCCGCTATCTTGCACAACATGCTTCGGACCGCCTTCAACGCCCTGCAAGATGCCCAGAGATGGATGATCGCGTCACGATCTCAGTGACACTGTCCGAATTCGCACAGGTGCGCGAGGTTACGCTTGCATTCGATCAACGCAACGTCGTAAGTGCAATCTGGTCCAGCTTTCCGGCTGCAAATTTCAACGCGGTCTATGTCGCTGCGCGGGAACAATTCGGCAAGCCAACTTGGGAGAAGGAGTACAGAGCAGGAAGGGACGACGCAACCTACCCGAACAAACTCGTCTATTGGCATACTAAGAAAGCGGATATTTATCTGGAGCAGAAGAACAAGGTGGAGAATGGAGAACAAACGGGATGGCTGGCGTTGGAGCCGCCCGCGTCTTCTCCGATCATTCCTCCCGCGTCATTTACAGTATGGGACACGAGCAAAAGTCACTCCCCAAGTGCGTCTTGGGGCGACCGGGCTACGCCGGGATCGGAACGCTAGCTCAATGTTGCCACGTCGGGATCGTTATTACAGGGATGTACTCGGTGCGATAACGAAGATGGGCGGTTTTGAATTTCTTCTTGGCCTCGCCGAGTAACTCCACACGAATGTCGTGTCGCTTTCCGTCGATAGACGGAGGTTTGAAGCCGAGTTGGTATCGAAAATGCAACTGGACAATGATGCTATCGAGTGCGGTTGCATAGAGGTTAGACGGAACCGCGAAATACTCACCTCCTGTTTCGCCAGCCAGGTAGTGAAATATCGTTGACCGTTCGCCATTGGCCAGCGGAGGCATATCGGGCACGCTCTCATTCTTAATGCCAAACACAATCCCTGATGTTTGCAGGAAATCACTCACCAGGTCATCTAGTTCCTGGGGCGGCATTCCGGTCTTGTCACCGTGAAGAATTACAATCACAGGCAGTGGTTGCGGGTTTGTCTGATGGGCGTCGCGGATAATCGCGCGGAACATCGCTTGCACTGCCAACTCTCCGATGCGGCCACCGCGAGGAGCTATAAAGGGAATTGGTAGCAAGGCATTCGCCAAGGCCGTGATCGGAGCATCGCGGTTGTAGGTGGGGAGTAGATCCAATTGCGCATCACCATTGTCGCACCAGTGCGCGACACCCACGGAGTCACGTTTATCTAGGTCATTCAAAGCGGATCGAAACGCTGATTCGTAGCCGGCGAACGGTCCTGACCTGACGAGTGCTTGATTTTGCTCATTACAGATAACAACGAACCAGAGTGCAATCGGTCTTGTGTCGTAGTGAGAGCCAGCGTCGAAGGTGACAATCGGAACGGGGCGATCGTTGTCAAACACCTGAAAGTCGTCGCGCCCGAACTCATTGTGGGGTAGCTTACTCTTCGGATCTTGGGCAATGACGTCCACCAGCACCAATGATGTGGAACTCCGCAACGTGGGCGTCCCTTCCGGCGAGGACTGTCGCGCGGATGCCAGGCAGAAACAAAGAGAGACTACAAGCGCTGTTCTAGCGCCCAGCACAGATTTGCCAAGACTGTTTGGGCGGAACAGGCGGATGGTCCACCCTTTGTTCTTGATCTCTCGACTCATCCCGACAAAGAGTGCCTCATCCTTACGCCTTTTGCAACAGTGGGAAGTCTCGATCCCGCCTCGATGTAATGGTTCCTTTTGGCTTTCATGAAGATTGAGGGATAGTTCGTTCTGCTGTAGAAACAATCGATCTGCAACACTACCCAAACAACGAACACCACGTTGTGTCGGACACACGCCAAGCGGAACATTTTGGTGCATCCGGTCGCAGGGAAATGTCGGGGCTCAATCCCCCGCGGGTCGCAAAGGCATGGCTGCCCGCGAAGTAGTTCCCGCGTACTTGCGCCGCGCTTCGATTAACTTCGCCAACTCCGGCTCGCCGAGAACGTGTTGGCGCCCCAGCTGGTGCGTGACCAGGGCGATCTTCGCGAAGTGTTCCACGGTTTCCATTTTCATGTACGCGTGTTGCACATCTTCGCCATAGGCGACGACGCCGTGGTTGGCCATCAGAATGGCATCGTATTCCGGAATGTAAGGCGCGAGCGCATCGGTGAGTTCCGGCGTGCCGGGTGTTCCATAACGTGCCAGCGGAATCGATCCCAGCCCAATCACGACTTCGCACACTAGCGGCTGGTTCAGGGCCAGTCCGGCGGCGGCGAATCCGGTGGCTGTCGGAGGATGTCCATGCACCACGGCATGCACATCGTCGCGCATGCCGTAGATCAGAAGATGCATCGCCAGCTCGCTCGAGGGGCGGCGGCGGCCGGAAAGCGTATTCCCATCGTAGTCCACGATCACCAGGTCATAAGGCTTCAGGTCGGCCTTGCTCATGCCCGTAGGTGTGGTCAGAATGCGGCGCGAATCCATGCGGACGGAGAGATTGCCATCCGTTGCCGCGACCAGGCCTGCGGCGTGCAGCCGATGGGCGCTGCGCACGATCTCTTCCCGAAGCTTGCGCTCGTTGACCATATCGCGTGAAGACTGATTCCTAAAAGATCGATATTCGAATATCTTGATTCGAACGTCTTGGATTTTGGCTTAGCGGTGCCCCAATTCCCGCTAAAACTGGGTCCGCGTATCCTATCGCACCTTTTCAGGCCGAACAACAGTTTTTCGGACAAATTACAAGACATTACATGCTTTTGCCCGGCGAACCAGCAGCCCAACTTTATACTCGAAGTCTGGGAAGACCTATGCAAGTTTCTGATTTCCACTTCGATTTGCCGGAAGAGCTGATTGCCCAGCATCCGCTGGAGGACCGCAGTGCCTCGCGATTGCTAAGGGTCCAGAAGGCTGAGTCTCAGTCTGCAAATGCCCTGGAAGACCTTGTTTTTCATGACTTTCCGGACTTTTTACGTCTCGACGACCTGGTGGTTTTTAACAATACCCGCGTATTCCCGGCGCGCCTGTTCGGGCAACGTATGCGGGTAGGGGATGGAGGCGGACATGAGCCCAAAGCTAAAGCTCGACATCCCGCATCTGCGGGGGACGAGACATTGCGGGAAGTGACGGTATTTGGGCAGGGGCGGGTGGAAGTGTTGTTAACAAAGCAGATTTCTCCCGATCCGGGCAAACCTAAGTCGAACCAATGGGAGTGCCTGGTCCGTCCCGGCCGCAAGCTAGGAATCGGAGAACGCATTGTTTTTGGCGCCCAAGGCGAACTTCAGGCGGAGATCGTGTCGCGAGGCAGCTTTGGCGAGCGCGTGCTCCGTTTTGCGCCAGTGGAGGACTTTTTTGCGGTGCTGGAGCGGCTGGGGCGTGTGCCCTTGCCGCCCTATATTGCCCGCGAGGACGCGCTGGAAGACCGTGAGCGGTATCAAACGGTCTATGCGAAGGCGCGGGGTTCTGTAGCGGCTCCCACGGCTGGGCTGCACTTTACTCCGGAGATCCTGGCTCGCTTGCGAGATCGCGGCATTGAGACGGCGGAAGTGACTCTCCACGTTGGACTTGGGACGTTCCAGCCGATCCGGGTGGATCGCGTAGAGGATCACAAGTTGCACGGCGAAGCGTATTCGATCTCCCCCGAAGCTGCGGACAAGATTAATGCCGCGCTCGCCGCGGGCCGACGCATCGTGGCTGTCGGAACCACGACGGTGCGGACGCTGGAGTATGCTTTCCTGCGCGCGGGCGGGAATCGCGTCGAGGCCGGATCGGGCGAAGCTAACTTGTTTATTTACCCTGGCTTCCGGTTCCAGGTTGTTGGCGCGATGTTGACGAACTTTCATCTGCCGCAATCGACATTGCTAATGCTGGTGTGTGCATTCGGAGGGACAGAAGAAATCCTGGCAGCGTACCGGCATGCGGTTGAGCAAAGGTATCGTTTTTATTCGTACGGCGATTGCATGCTGGTGGAGTCGTAGCTTCCAACACGGCGGTCGCGGTGTCCATGGCAGGCAAATCGAGTCGGAGATGCTGGATTACCATGCGCAGGAAAGCTTTTTCAAGCCATGAAAGTGGTAGGTGTTGCTGTACTCGGGCACTTCCGTCAACCTGAGGTCCGGAAGGCGCTGGAAGAGAATGGGAAGCGCAACCTGCATTTCCAGACGAGCCAGAGGTGCGCCGATGCAAAAATGAATTCCGGCGCCGAATGCCACATGAGCTTGCGGTTCGCGGGCGGGATCGAAGCGATCGGGCTCGGCAAAGCGGCTCGGATCATGATTCGCCGCACCCAGCAACAAACCTACCTGATCACCCTTCTTAAAATGGACTCCCATGATTTCCACTTCTTCCAGAGCGTAGCGGCGAAACAAATGAAGTGGGGGATCGATCCGGAGCAATTCTTCCACTGCCAGTGCCGTTGATTCGGGTGTGGCAAAAATTGTTTGTGTGTCTGCCTTGGATTGCAATAGACATTTGATGCTGTTTGCGAGGCTCTTTACAGTTGCTTCATGACCGGCATTGAGCAGCACGATGCAAATGGAGACCAGTTCATCTTCGCTGGCCGCCTGCTTAGCATCTTGAGTCAGAAGCATGGAGATCAGGCCGTCATCCGGATTTTGTCGTTTCGCGGCAATCTGGGTCCGGATGAAGTCGACAAAAGCGATGGTTGCGGCGACAGCCTTGTCTTCGATGGCGCGATCGCGATTCGCTTGATACATCGCGACCATTTTGTGCGACCATTCGAGCAAGTTGCCGGCGCTGCTGACCGGTAGACCCAGCATTTCCGCGATCACGATGACTGGAATGGGCGTGGCGTAGGCTTCCATCAAATCCGCGTGGCGATCGGCAATGAAACCGTCGATCAGTCGATGCGCCAGACTTTCCATGCGAGGGCGGAGGCGTTCGATCTGCCGTGCCACGAAAGCGCGGTTCACCATAAGGCGCACCCGCGTGTGTTCGGGCGGTTCGAGTTCGAGCGGCGAATAGCGCTCGACGTCGTAGAACGGCTTTAACCGTTCAGGAATCTCGGGCCATCCCAATTCTTTTCTGGTCGCGCAGTGCAGGATTTGCCTGCCAAAGCGTTTACTGCGGAGAAGACTGTTGACATCATCAAAATGATGAAAGCACCAGAAACCAAGCTGCTTCCAGTAAAACATCTTCGTTTCGCGGTGCAGCTTGCTGTAGGTTTCATAAGGGTTTTGCACGAAGTGATGGTCGGTCACATCGAGATCAAGGATACGAAGTTCCGGATTGAACATCATTGCGTGGCGCTCCAGTGAGGGACACCCCGATTTCCGCGGGAGCAGCGCAAAGCAGTTTACCCGGCACTGATCGGGATTCAGTTTGCACTCAGTCAGCGCGTCCTTAGCGTTGCACAAGATAGCGCAAAAGCCTAATTGGGTGCAATTTTTGTGACGGCAACATTCTTGAGAGCGTGAAAGGTTGACGCTCCCCGAGCGAGCTGAAGCACCGGGCCCAGGCTCTAGCCTGATAGACTGCTGCGGTGACTGCGGAAATCCAGCCGAAAAAGACGGGAAAGCTTGCCCTGCCGCACGGGGCGGGGAATTGCATCTTCCTGATCGACACCATGTCGTTCATTTTCAGGGCCTACCACGCCATGTCGCGGCAACGGCCGATGACGACGCGGACGGGGATCCCGACGGCGGCGACATTCGTTTTTGTGAACATGCTGCGCAAGTTGCGGGAGGATTTTGCTCCTCCGTATCTCGCCGCTGTGTATGACGTTATGGGGCCCACGTTCCGCGATGAGCAAGCGGCGGCGGTCACCAAAATTCGCAAGTTCGACATCAAGACGCAGACGTTTCATGAAGTGGAATACCACGGCTACAAGGCCAACCGGGCGGCGATGCCGGAGGATCTGGCGCAGCAGCTTCCTTACATACAGCGGGCGCTGGAGGGATATCGCATTCCGATTCTGCAATACGACAAATTTGAAGCGGACGATGTGCTCGGTACGTTGTCGAAGCAGGCGGCGGCGCGCGGGATGCCCGTGTATATCGTTTCCAGCGACAAGGACATGCTGCAGTTGGTCGGCGAGAATGTCTGGATTCTGAATCCTCCAAAAGACAATTTGATTTGCGATGCCAAGAAAGTGGAAGAGATTTTGGGCGTGCCTCCCGATCGCGTGGTGGATGTGATGGCGCTGCGCGGCGATACGGTGGACAACATTCCTGGCGCGCCCGGGATTGGCGATAAAGGATCGGTCGATCTCATTCAGCGCTTTGGGACAGTGGAGCAGGCGCTGGATCGCGCGGATGAGGTGGAGAAGAAGACCTACCGCGAATCGTTGCAGAACAATCGCGACATTGTTTTGTTCAGCAAGAAGATGGCGACGATCGATACCGATGTTCCGATGAAGCTGAACACGGAAGAGATGCAAAGCTCGCAGCCGGATGCGGCGGCGTTGCGTGCATTGTTTGCGGAGCTGGAGTTCAACACGCTGTTGCGCGAGTTGATCGTCGAGCCGGAAGTGCGCGAAGTTCGCTACAACGAAGCGAAAGGCATTGCGGATGTAGAACGTGTACTGAAGTCCGCCAAGAAAACGGGTTATCTCGCGCTGGCAATTGAAGGCTTGAAGGCGGTTGTCGCCGAGGAAGCCGAGCCGGAGGAAGAGAAAGACGACGCGCAAGGGACGATGCTGCTTTTGGACAACGCGCCTGAGCCTCCAGTCGCGGCCAAGCGCCGCATCGCGATCTCGGGTCAGCCGGGAGAAGCGGTTTCCGTAGCGTCAGGGGACGACGCTGTCAGCGAAAACCTGCGCAAAGCTTTGGCGGATGCGAAGGTTCCGAAGGCGATCCATGACTACAAGGCCGCATTGCACGCATGCGGCCCGTTGGGAATTTCGCTGGATGGCGTGCAGCACGATTCGCTGCTCTATTCCTATTTGTGCGATCCGACATACTCCTCGCACACGCTGTCGGCGGTGGCGCTGCGGCGGTTCAATGAAAACCTGAGCGGGGAATTGGCGGAATCCGCAGATCTTTGTGGGCGGGTGACGGCTTCGCTGCGCCAGGACATTGAAAATGGCGGTCTGCGCAAGCTGTATGACGAGATCGAATTTCCACTGGTTCCTGTTCTTGCGCGAATGGAACAAGCAGGAGTGAAGATCGATACCGCGGTGCTGGGGGAAATGTCGTCGCGGCTGGAAATTGAGATACGCAGCAAAGCCAAAGAAATTCATGAATTGGCCGGGATGGAATTCAACATCAATTCGCCGAAGCAGCTGGGCGATGTGCTGTTCAACAAGTTGAATCTGCCCAAGCCAATGAAACAGGGCAAAGGGCGCGTGATCTCGACCGCGGTCGATGTAATGGAAGAACTTGCGCTCACCCACGAGGTCCCGCGGCTGGTGCTGGAGTATCGGCAGCTTTCGAAATTGAAATCGACGTATGTCGACGCGCTGCCCCGCATGATCGACCCCGCGACAGGGCGTTTGCACACGACCTTCAGCCAGACGGTGGCCGCGACGGGCCGGCTGTCCTCGGTGAATCCGAATCTTCAAAATATTCCAATCCGTACGGAGCTAGGCAGAGAAGTGCGCGCGGCATTTATTGCGGAGCCAGGGTTTGTGCTGCTGGCAGCGGATTATTCGCAGATTGAGCTGCGGTTGTTGGCGCACTACTCGCAGGATCCCTTGCTGAGCGAGGCTTTCCGTCGAGGCGACGATATTCATACCCTGACGGCTGCGGAAGTTTTCGGCGTGCCTCCGCTCATGATCAATGCAGAACATCGTCGCGCGGCGAAGGCCGTGAATTTTGGCATTGTGTACGGGCTCTCGGCGTTTGGGTTGTCGCAGCAGTTGGGGATCGAGAAGAGTGAAGCCAAGCGATTTATCGACGCCTATTTTGAGAAGTACAAGGGTGTCCGGAGCTTTATCGATCGAACCATTGAAGAAACGCGGCGCGAGCAGAAAGTCCGGACGTTGTTTGGGAGAGTGCGGCCGATTCCGGATATCAACAGCAAGAACGCCAACCAGCGTGGGTTTGCGGAGCGGACAGCCGTCAACACGCCGTTGCAGGGGACAGCTGCGGATTTGATCAAGATTGCGATGATTCGGATTGACGCCGATATCCAGGAGCGCAAGTTGAAATCGCGGATGACCTTGCAGGTGCATGACGAGCTGGTGTTCGAGGTTGCGGAATCGGAACTGGATGTTATGAAAGAGCTGGTTCGGGGTCGCATGGAAAACGCGCATGCGTTATCCGTGCCATTGGTTGTCGAGATCGGGGTGGGGAAGAACTGGCGGGATATGGATTGACTCGTTGGAGTGGCGCGGGCGCCCGCGCCACACAAGCGCTACACGCCCAGCGCGGTCTGGATGGCTCCGGCGATGGAATCAGCAAGCTTCTTCATAGTTTCTTCGTTTTCCGCTTCCACCATCACGCGCGCCAGCGCTTCCGTTCCGGAATAACGCACGACCACGCGGCCGTTTCCGTTGAGAGATTGTTCAGCATGGGCGATGGCCTGCGCGACTTGAGGCACCTGCGCGAAAGGCATCTTCTCTCGGACGCGGATATTTTTGATGACTTGCGGGAACACCTTCAGGTCGCTGACCAGTTCGGCCAGAGATTTTCCGCTACGTACGACGATATCCATGACTCGCAAGGCCGTGCCAATGCCGTCGCCAGTGGTGGCGTCGCTGTCGCGGAAAAGAATGTGTCCGGACTGCTCGCCGCCCAGTGTGGCGCCGGTCTTCTGCATTTCCTCGAGAACGTACTTGTCGCCGACGTTGGCTCGCAGCATGTGGATGCCGGATTTCTTCAGCGCGATTTCGAGGCCCATGTTCGACATGGTGGTGGCGACAACTGTTGATTTTGCGAGCTTGCCGCTGGCTTGCATATCGCGCGCGGCCATGAGCAGTACAGCATCGCCATTCACTACGGTTCCGTTTCCATCGCAGAACAAAGCGCGGTCCGCATCGCCGTCAAAGGTCACGCCGAGATCGAACCCGGCGCTTTTCGGCGGAGCATTGCGTTCGGCAACGACGCGGCCCACGGCTTCGGCGTGAAGGGCGCCGCAGCCATCGTTAATATTCTTGCCGTTCGGCGAACAGTGGACGTAATCGGCTTGAATGCCGAGCTTACGGAACAGTTCCGGTGCTTCGGCGGCGGCGGCGCCGTTGGCGCAATCGACCAGTACTTTCAGCTTGTGCAGGTCCGACGACACGCTGGCTGCCAGCCAGTCGATGTAAGCGCGGCGCAGAGATTCCTCTCCGGGAAGGCTCGGCGTGGTGTTGATCGCTGGTTCAGTGTCCGCGTTCTCTTTCGCCTGCTCCAATAGTGAAAATATCTCTTTTTCGACTTCTAACTCACGTGCATCCGGGAACTTGTACCCGTCGCCGGAGAAAACTTTAATGCCGTTATCCATCCACGGGTTGTGCGAAGCGGAAATCACGATGCCCGCGGAACATCCGCGGGTGCGGGCCAGATAGGCGACACCGGGCGTGGTGAGCACTCCGGCGCTGTGGACTTCCACGCCTTGCGAAGCGAGTCCGAGCGTGAGGCGCTCGGCGATCCAGGCGCTGGATTCGCGCGTGTCCTGGCCGATGACGACGCGGGGTGCGCTCGCGGCATCCGCCGCATTCTGCCGCAGATTGTGTCCCAAAGCGCGGCCGATGATAAACACCGACTCGCGCGTGAGCGGAAATTCGCCGGCGACGCCACGAATGCCGTCTGTTCCAAAAAGCTGACGTTGAGAACTCATTATTTGGGATCTGGCGCCGAGCCTGGAGTCGGGACGGCCCTTTCTGGAATTCGTTCCGCTGTTCTTTCCGATGCTCTTTCCATAATAACCGTGACTTGCACGGGAGCAGGGTCGACCACCTGCACCAGTGGATCGGAAAGGTACACATGGGTCATGTAAGTGCCACGATGCATGGTGCCGCTGGCGTTCACAGGATCGGTGAAAGCGGCCTCCAAAGCGTCCACGCGACGTTTCGGGCCGCTGACCTGGATGTGGTCCGGCTGCGTGATCACGTTCGCTACATGAAGGCCCGGCGCGAAACTTCCCAGCACGCGGGCGCGAATTTCAATTTCGCGCGTGGCGCGGAGATCCAGATCGAGATGGAGTTGCGAAGGGACTACCTGCATAACGGACAACTCGCGTGTGGCCCGAATATGGTTTCCGGTCAGATCGAAGGTGTGCTCCCCTGGCTGCGCTCCGGCCAGATCGATTTCCGCGCGGACATCCGAAGGCTTAAGATCGCGCACGACGCGAGCCGGGCCGCGGACGCGGATTTGCGCCTCCGGAATATGCTCCAACCCAATATCGAGGTTTTCCGGAATGTTGCGAAACTCAACGGGCACGTTCACCTGAACTTCAAGAACAGGCTCCCGCGCTACGGCTACCCAGAGACCGAAGGCGAGCAGCAGCGAAAGAAACTTCAGCAGGAAGTTGTGCAGAAAAAAACGACGCAGTAGGTTGCCGGCTCTCACGGCCGGACCTCGCGCGGACGATTCTCGGTGTTGTGGATTGTGCTACCGGAACCGTTGCTTGCGATTTGTTCCGAAAACGGCGCGAGAGTAGGGAGGGTACCTGGCGAAACAAATGTACGCAGCAACCGGCCCAAGCGGGCACGAAGAAGATCGTCGGAGATGTCGCGTTCGATTTTGCCGGAAACGGCGAGGCTGATGCCGCCGGTTTCCTCCGACACGATGATGGCGATCGCATCGGTTTCTTCCGTGATGCCGATGCCGGCGCGGTGGCGCGTGCCGAGCTGCGTCGAGAGAATGGGGTCCATCGAAAGCGGAAGAAAGCAGGCTGCGGCGGCGATGCGGTCGCGCTGCACAATCACGGCGCCGTCATGCAGAGGTGTCTTCGGCCGAAAGATGGTCGCCAGCAGGTCGTAGGAGAGGCGCGCATCGAGCGCGACGCCGCTCTCAGTAAAGGTTCGCAGTCCGACTTCGCGCTCAATGACGATGAGGGCGCCTGTCTTGTTTTTGGAAAATTGCTGCGCGGCCAGCACGATGTCGTCGTAGGCATCCGATTCAGGGGAGAGTGCGCGGGAAAAAGTCAGCATCCGTCCCAGGCGCGCCAGGGCTTGGCGGATCTCCGCCTGGAATAAGACGATTAGAGTGAAGCCCGCATAAGGCAGCAGTTTCGTGATGAGCCAATTGGTGGTTCGCAGTTCTCCCGCGCGAACGAATTGCATGGCCAGGGCGAGGCCCGCCAGACCCAGCAACATTAAGGATGCGCGCGTGCCGCGAACCAGGCGAAGCACACCGTAAATCAGGAATGCGACGAGAAGGATGTCGAGAATGGCGATTCCAGACATCGGCGGCAGATTCGCCAGCAAAGCTCTCACGGCGCTACTCTGCGTTTTGGAGTCATGGAGGTTTCCTCATTGTAAGGCACGGGCCGGGAGGTTCTGAAACGCGGACGGGTATGGCCGGGGGTGCGGCGGAAATGGAAGCTCTAAGCTATGGCTTTTTGACGGTAGCGCGGATTTCGCCTTTGGCCAGGCGGGCGGTGATGTCCTGGCCGGGCTTGGCATCTTTCGCGTCTTTGAGCAGCTTGCCGGACGCGTCCAGAACCAGAGCGTAGCCGCGGTCGAGAATCGCCAGCGGAGAAAGGGCTTGCAAGGCCTCAGTCAGGCGCTCCAGGCGGCTTCTGCGGTGCAGGTTAAGCGTCCGGACGGCCGCCGCCAGCGCCGCCGTGCGCGCGTCCAGGTCGCGATGAGTTGAGCCCAGGCGCATGCGCAGATCGTAGTGGCGCACGGCTGCGGCCAGCGCTTCAAACTGGCGGCGGAGTTGCTGCTGCAGGCTGCGCTCGGCGTGCGTCAGGCGGTGGACAAATTCATCCAGACGCTGCTGCCGGCGGTGGATCAGGTCCATCATCCGCGAGAAGCCGCGATGCTGCGCGAGCTCGGTCAGGTTTTGACGGCGGATCAGAATCTGGAAGCGCATCGCCTTTTCCAGACGCCGGTGCCAGCTCTCGAGCTCTTCGTCGATGTCTTGCCGCGAGCGGATGACCAGCTCGGCCGCCGCGGAGGGCGTAGGTGCTCGCAGGTCGGACACAAAATCAAGAATGGTGAAATCCGTTTCGTGGCCGACAGCGGAGATCACCGGAATCTCGGAGGCTGCCACAGCGCGGGCTAGAGCCTCGTCGTTGAAGCAGGCTAGATCTTCGAACGATCCCCCGCCACGGGCGATGACGATCACGTCCACGCCATTCTCTGGATTCAAGCGACGTTCGGCATTGAAGTGTTGCACTCCGGCTGCAACGTCTGCCGCCGCGCTTTCTCCCTGCACTTGCGCGGAGTAGATGAGAACGTTTGCCGAGTGGTGCCGCCGCTGCAGGATGTTCAAAATATCTTGCAGAGCCGCCGCTCGAGGCGACGTGACGATTCCGATACAGCGAGGCAGCGCCGGAATAGGCTTCTTGCGCTCCGAGCGAAACAGGCCCTCGGCTTCCAATCGTGCCTTGAGCTGCTCGAAGGCAATTTGCAGCGCACCAGCGCCCTTCGGCTTCAGGTATTCCGCAATCAATTGCAGTTGCCCGCGGCCTTCGTAAATCGTAATCTTCCCGCGCGCAATAACCTGCATGCCGTCTTGCGGCTTGAAGCGCAGCAGCCGCGCCTGCGAGCGGAACATCACGATGCTCAACTGCGCGCCCGCATCCTTCAGCGTGAAGTAGATGTGATCGGATTCAGCTGGGCGGTAGTTCGAAATCTCGCCTTCAATCCAGGCGTCGCCATATTCCTGTTCCAGACTGGCGCGGGCGGCGGCGACAAGATCGCGCACCGTCCAAACGCGCCGCTCCGGCGGCCGGAAGGAGAAACCGAGTTGGCCTTGGAGGTCGTCGCTGGACATCGAAGCTAATGGCGGGAGCTAAGGCCGCAAGAGGTGAGTTTACAGGGGCGGGCGTGGGCTCACAACAGGCGCTGCCCTGCAGCAATCCTTGGCGCAAGGGAATGTTCTCATGCCGCTGAAACTTCTCGCTCAAGTCGGGGTTTCTAATGAGTGAAGGTTCGCACTGCCTCGGCTGCCCGGAAACGACACCTAACCTAATGAACCCAAGAGAAGGCGTATGAGCGACGCGCAAGATCGAGTCCAGGTTTTCAGCAAACGCACCGTGTTCCCCACTTTTATTGTTTGCCTTCTGGCGCTGCTGCTGGCGTTGTTCGTGATTCAACCGGCGACGGCGCAGATTTACACGGATCTCTACTCGTTTAACCTGCCCGGTGATCTATCGGATGGCGCCTTGCCCGAGGCTGCGCTCGTCAGAGACGCGTCCGGCAACCTCTACGGGACGACCTTTTTCGGCGGATTGGGCACCGGATGCGATATCTATTACAACGGCTGCGGCGTGGTCTTCAAGCTTGACCCTTCTGGCACGGAAACCGTGCTTCACGCTTTTGGCGGTGCTGGTGCTATCAAAGATGGATGGAATCCCACGGCCAGTCTAACGGTCGACGCAGCCGGCAATCTGTATGGGACGACATCTTTTGGCGGGGCGCATGGCTACGGCGTCGTATTCAAGCTGGACCCAACCGGCAAGGAGACCATACTCCACAACTTCACTCGTGGGACCGATGGTGCGAACCCGAACGCGGGACTAGTACAGGATGCAGCCGGAAACCTCTACGGAACCACGCAATACGGCGGCTTCGGCTGCAACGGTCAGGGCTGCGGAACCGTCTTCGAGATCAACGCCGCTGGCAAGGAGACGGTCCTCTACCGTTTTACCTCCGGTCTGGACGGAGCCAGTCCCCTCGCAGGCGTTGTGCTCGACTCCTCGGGAAATATCTACGGCACAACCTGGCTGGGTGGGATCTACGGCTTCGGGACGGTTTTTCAGCTTGACAGCAGCGGCAATGAGAAAGTGCTGCACACCTTCGCGAGTGGGAGCGATGGGGCGAATCCTATCGGCACACCCACGCTCGATCAGGCGGGAAACATATACGGAACTACATCCGCGGGCGGTGCATCGGCGAATGGCCCTCTTGGCGCCGGAACTGTGTTTGTGGTGGACGTCCTCGGCAATGAGAACATCTTGTACACCTTCACTGGCGGGGCGGATGGTGCCTCTCCCTATTCCAGCCTGATCCTGGATGCCTCCGGAAATTTCTACGGCACAAATCAGCTAGCCCTGTTTGAGCTCTCAGGGAGTCCGTTGACTCTGCTGCACGCGTACGATTTTTCCGCTGCCGGCACCGACGGATCGATTCCCATGGGGCCCTTGGTGCCGGATTCCGCCGGCAATTTCTACGGCACCACCGTGCAAGGCGGGGCGAATGGCTGGGGCGCGGTTTTCAAGATTCAATTTTGATGGCGATTCGGCAAAGTTTTTGAGGAAGAGAATGAAGAGGGACGACTGAAATGCGAAATGGAAAACTCATTTTTGGCTCGCTGACGATCTCCTTGCTTGCGATTTGCTCCGCAGCCGCCCAGAACCTCGCGCCGATTTGCCATCCGACCATCACGCCTCCGATCGAGGTGGCATCCTCCCGCCAGCGTTTCGACGCGGGCAAGAAGGCACAACCACCGCTGACGGACGGCTTCGACTGGCCCGATGCGCAGATCACGGCCCTCAAGACCGACAAAGGTTATATGTTTTTCAGCATCGACGCTGGCTTTCATAAGCGTCAGCTATGGCAGGGCCACTGGGTTGGCAACAACAACAGCGGCTCCGTCGTTCGCACCATCGGAACGCTGGACAATCCGTTGGGCTCCGCGCCGCCGATTGACGTGGTCATCGATAAAAACTCCAACCCCAAAATCAATCCCCATAACTGCGATCCCACGAAAAATCCTCATGGTGGTTGCTACACCTACCTCGGCGGCGGACCGGTTTACGTGGTGCCGCAAGGCCAGCCCGGGGCGGGAAATTGGCTTCTGGTCTATCACGCGGAATACAGCGCGCCCGCCTATTTCCTGCTCGGGTTAGCAATCTCCTCCGACCAAGGCTTGCACTGGACCGACATCGGCGAAATCATTCGTTTCAATCAGCCCTTCAGCTATCGGGGCAGCTCAGCCCCGTTCGCTATCGGCGATCCTCCACTCGTGACCTCGCCCGACGGCAAATATTTCTACGTTTATTTCCAGGATTGGCTCAAGGATGGCACGGTCACCATGACTTCGATCGCACGCGCCCCAATTGCGTCTGTATTGAAAGCTGCATTCGGCGGCCCGAAGCACTTTGCCGCGCCGTTCCAGAAGTATTACCAAGGCGCGTGGGATCAGCCCGGAATCGGCGGCGTTTCCACCGACCTGCTTCCCAACGCGCGTTACGGCGGCGGGTTGAATGTTTATTACGACTCCTACCTGCACCGTTACTTGATATTTAACAGTGACTCGCAAAACTATAGCTACGCCGAGTCGATCGACGGCCTGCAATGGACAGACACCATCTTCCTGGGAATGTTCGGGCGCGTGCCAAACGTCGCCGGGTATTCTTTGCCCATCGGCCTCGGCGAAGATCCAACCGTGCTCGGAAAACAGTTCTACGTCTACTTCACGCAATTCCGCGGACCGTGGCCCAGTGCGCAATCGGTAAAGAGATTCACGTTCTCCTGCCAATGAGGGGCGATTGCGCTCTTGGGATTTTGTCATTCTGAGCGAAGCGAAGAATCCCCGCACCCTCGACCTCGCGAAACTCTTTCCAGCTTTCTGGCTTTGAACTTCCCTCCAGAAAGTTGGCGAGAGCCCTGGCACCATCAGCACTAAGGGGATTCTTCGCTGCGCTCAGAATGACAATCTCAAGAAGTTAAGTACGAACCAGGAATTTCTACGGTGTCGAATCGCTCTCCGCCGTATTCAGCAAAATCGTCAGCGGCGGCACATGTTCCGGACTGACGTAGCGGTTCACTAGGAAGCGCTTGCCATCCTTGGTCACATCGTAGGTAAAAGCATCGGTACTCGATATTGGCGCACGGCCGTGGATTTGGAACAACGGCGCTGGCGTACCGGTTGAGAAGCCGCCGTCACTTCCCACAGGAACGGCCATCAGCATTCCGCTGGGGGATATGTAGAAAATCTCTTTGCCATCCCCGCGCCAGCGCGGCTCGGTGCCTCCCCCGCGCGAAACCTGCCATTTCCCGGCCCCGCCAGGGAACGACGTTACGTACACTTCCCAATTTCCTGACTCCTCCGAAGCATACGCTACCCATTTTCCATCTGCGGAAATCTGCCCGTTGATCTGGCTACTACTCCCCGTGAGAAACGGAACTCCAGGCCCGCCCCCTGCCGGTATCAGCAGTAAGGAATACCGTGTGGGCGCTTGCAGCGTACAGAGAATCTGCTTTCCGTCTGGCGACCACGAGTTCAAAACATAGTCGTTAGCCGGATCGCTCGGAACAACCTTCCTTTCGGACTCCAGTCCGCTGGCAGGTTTGGCAAAGATCGCCGCGCCCTCCTCTAGAGCGATCCGGTACGCGATCGTGCTCCCGTCGCGGGACCAAAGCCCGCTGGTTTCTTCCGCTGGATCAAAAGTGAAGCGGGCATTGCCGCCGCCGCTGGTACTCTCTACCCAGAGATCGACGTTATTTGCCTTGAGGTCGGCGATATCTACGACCACGCGGCTGCCATCGGGCGACAGCGTGGGGTTCGAAATGATGCCCGGCTCCCCTACTTTTCCCAAGTCCTTGCCGGAGCGGTCCATCCAGGTTAGAACGGATAGCACCGCACCCACGCCTGTGTTGTAGATCACGGTTCCATTATCGGAAGCGGTCATCGCGGCCCAGTAGGTTGAGGGTTGAAGGCCAACTGCATTCGCTGCGACCACCGGACTGCCGGATACCGTTCCCTTCGAGACGTCCAACGGCAAGCTGACCAATTGTTGCTGTGCATCCGCAAAGTACAGATGCTGCATATCAAAGGCAAAACTGGAATGGCAGAGTACCAGCAATTTCTTGTCGCCGTCTTTCCCGCTCAGCGAACTCCTGTAGATGCCGCTGTAGTGGTCGTTTTTCGAGTTGGAGAAATTTCCCGACCAGTACAAAAAGTGTTCCCCATCGGGAAGGAACATGGGCCAGCGGTGCGTCTGCTCATCTTTGCTGCTGAAAGTGAGAACTTCCCCCATACCGCTGCCATCGGCATTGACGCGCAACAAGTGACTGGCCGTGTCCGGCGAGTAAATGATGACGTTCTTGTTGCTCCAGGCACCACCACGCGGTGCGAGAACGTTCGCGAGCGCCTGAGGCGTGCCACCCGTGACGGGCATCTTCAACAATTTTCCATTCGCGAAAAAAGCAATAAAAGTGCCATCGGGCGACCAGAACGGGAAGCTCGCGTTTTGCGTGCCCGGGAGCTGCGTAACGCTGGATGACCCGATGCGCTGCAGGTAGAGCATTGGCAACCCAGTACTGGGCTCAGGCGACACAAACGCCAACTGCGAGCCGTCGCTCGAGAGTGCCATGTGGCTGACGTTCATCTCCTGTGGAACGGGAATCGCGAACTGCATGTGAGTGGTGGGAGCCGGCCGTCGTGCGATCCACCACGCCGCCGAGGCTGCCACGGCCGCCAAGGCCAAAGCAGCCAGAAGCCACAGTCTCACGGGTGCCCGGCCCGGCACCACGGGGTTCGCGCGCGACATGGTGTTGGATTCGGATCCCGAGAGCGAGCCAAGTGCAAACGACAAATCCCGCGCCGATTGAAACCGCTGCTCCGGGCTCTTTTCCAGACAGCGCCGGACGATGCGATCGAGAGCGGGTGAAACTTGTCGAATGTTGTCCGCGAGTTCAGGCGGATCGTCTTTCAGCACGGCGGTCATCGTTTCGACTGCGGTATCCCGCCGGAATGCCCGCACCCCGGACACCATCTCGTACAACACCGCGCCAAACGCGAAGATATCGGTGCGAGGGTCGGCGGGTTCGCCCCGCACCTGCTCCGGCGCCATGTAGCTCGCGGTTCCCATGACAACGCCCGCCGCCGTGTGCGAGCTGGTCAAAGTCGCGTCGTTCGAAGTCGAGTTCGATCGCTCCACCAGCTTGGCCAGCCCGAAATCGAGAATCTTGATACGGCCGTCTTTGGTGACGAAGACGTTTTCCGGCTTCAAGTCGCGATGGACGATGCCTCTCTCATGCGCGGCAGCAAGTCCATGCGCGATCTGCACGCCGTACTCAATTGTTTTCCGTTGCGGCAGCGCTCCGCGGTCCAGCACCGCGCGCAAAGTCTCGCCGTCGAGAAGCTCAGAGACGAGAAATGGCACCGCACTCGGGCCTTCCCCCTGCGTGCCGATGTCGTGAATCGCCAAAATATTGGGATGATTCAGCGCGGCCACAGCCCGAGCTTCCTGCTCAAAGCGACGCAGCCGTTCCGGGTCAGTGGCAAACGACTCCGGTAGAACCTTGAGCGCAACCTCGCGCCCTAGACGTGTGTCTTTCGCTCGATAGACCTCTCCCATGCCGCCAGCGCCCAGCGGGGAGACGATTTCATAGGGACCGAGTTTGGTGCCAGAGGGTAAGGCCATCGGTTCGCGTCATTATATCCGTCGCCGAGACGGTTCGCGCCCGACGAAATGCTCCCATCCACCCGGAGCCAACGCGACGCGCTTCGATTCAGCGCCGTCGGATTCGGTCAGAATGGATATCTTCTTGTTAGCTCGCAGAATCCCTCCTATGCGCGTTACGCGCACCCTTGCAATCGTGCTCGGGACTTTGCATCCAGCCTGCGCGGTGAACAGCAGCTCGTAATCCTCCCCGCCATGAAGCGCCTGCTCGAGGCTCGCGCCTTCTGCGCACGGAATCCGGCTGGCGGAAATGTTCGCCCCCACCCTGCTCTCTTCGCAGATGTGATGGAGATCCGTCGACAAGCCATCGCTCAGGTCGATCATTGCGGAAGCGATTTTGTGTTCGCGCAGATAGCGCCCCACAGCAAGGCGCGGTTCCGGGAAGAAGTGTCGCGGGTGCTTCATCGGATCGAGCTTCTTTAGATGGAGTTTCTTCGGCTTTGCTTCCGCGCGGGCATACATTTTCGCCAACGTCATCGCCGACGCCCCAAGCTCGCCCGTAACGTAGATGGAATCTCCCGGCCGCGCCCCCGACCGCCGCACCGCCGTCCCCGCGGGAGCTGACCCCACAACGACGATGTCCGCGAGAATCCCTTCGGGCGATGCAGACGTGTCGCCGCCGGCCAACGCAACACGGTGCTTCCGCGCCAGCGCAGTCAATCCGCGCAGAAATCCATCCACCCACTTCTGCGGCAGCTTCGCTGGCAACGCCAGCGACAGAAACATAGCCAAAGGCTCTCCGCCCATCGCAGCAATATCGCTGAGCCCTCGCGCCAGACATCGATGCCCCACCGATTCCGCCGAATGCCACTCTCTCCGGAAATGCACGCCTTCCAGAGAGAAGTCGGTTGTGACCAGCATCTCGTGTCCGGGCGGGACGCGCAGAATGGCCGCATCATCTCCGATTCCAAGGGCAACTTGCCGCGAAGTGCCGGATATTCGGCGGATGCGGGCGATCAGCGATTTTTCGCGCAGAGGCAAAGCAAGACGAATATACAGCCTCAGGCCCCCCCGCGAGTTGTCGGCGCGCCTACGGGCAGCCCAGCCTCAGGAACACCCCAATGTTTTCGGTATACCGGAGGAGCGGGGGCGCCTTCTCCGAGCTTCGGCTTGCCCCACCACCAACCCGAATTCCCATCGCGTCGGGCTATCCGGCCAGGCGTCCGATCGTCCAAAAGCTTGAGGTCCCCGCGAACCTTCGTAACGACCCTATGGGTTTTGGAAGGTTGACACCCGGGAACCTACTTTGTTACGGTTTGATGAGTCAATTACCTGATTTCCCTTAGCCGAAACGCGGACTCTGTGAGAATGGTCGCGCAAAGTAAGCATGCCTGGTTCCGGTTAGGTTGAATTGCTGAACGCGCACGGGCCTCACCTGCTGAAGTTACAGCGAGCGTGAGGGGCGCGATCCCGGAACGGGATGAGCCGCAGTCCGAGGCCTTACTGGCTCTCGAATCCTGATCCAATTTGGACGGCACACATTTGCGCAAGCAGTCATACATCTTGTTTGTAGCTCGCGGAGAGGACGGCAACCTCCGCAAAATTCCGATTTCGCTGAATTATCTTTACGTCCTTGTGGCGGGCATCGCGATCGGAATGTTGAGCCTGACCGGTATCGTGGGATCATACACCCGAATGCTGGTTAAAGTATCCCGTTTCAATCAGTTACGAACGGAAAAGGAACAGCTCACCCAGCAATACTCCAAGCTGGAGCAGGTTGCTAAAGAACGCGACGTGCAAGTCGCTTCCTTGGGATCTCTGGCTGGCGAAGTTTCTTCTCTCTACGGCCTCAAGAGTGAACCAGTCCTCGTGAATACCACAGAGAGACTCGATAGCAACGAGGTTGTTCACTCCATGGATCAGCTGTACGCCCTGCGCACCACGGCGCTCAGCGGCGCGGCTTCGATTGGCATCAGCACACTCGGTGGACAACGCAATATTTCGACGGCCGACTGGATGCGCGCTTCCGCCATGCCGAATCTGTGGCCGGTGGAAGGCACAGTGACCGGCTCCTTCGGCGAGCGCATTGATCCGTTTAACGGAGAAGGCGCATTCCATATGGGCGTGGATATTTCCGCTGAAGTTGGAGAGCCTGTCCTGGCTCCAGCCGACGGCGTCGTCGACTTCGCCGACTTCATGGGTGGATACGGACGCGCGATCGTCCTCGAACATGGCAACGGCGTTGCTACGCGCTACGGACATCTTTCAGGATTTGCGGTCGTCGCAGGACAACGCGTTCACCGCGGCGACACAATCGGCTACGTAGGATCTTCCGGCCGCAGCACCGGACCCCATCTCCACTACGAAGTTCGCATCGGCAATACCCCAGTCAATCCCTATAAGTACCTGCGGATGACCTGGGCCCGGCACCACGGCACGATTGCAGCAGGCATGTAGAGGCTTCTCCGCCTCTCCGGCACGCGTTCTGGAACACACGCTCCCGATCGCAGCTTAGCCTTTCTGAACCTCATCAAAGCTCTCGTAGTAAACCAACCGGTTGCAGCCATACCTGCTGGGGAACCCTTCGAGCGTCCCGGCTTTGTGCTCCAAAGCCCGCCGGTAGATATCATCCGTCATCCCGATATAAAGCGTCCCCGACCGGCTGCAAACGATGTAGGTGAAATACTTGTGTTCGCCAGACATAGGGCGTCTCAAAATCACTTTTGGGCCCATTAATACCAAACACCCCAAACCCTGACAAATCTTGTTTAACCAATCTTAAGTTTTAACTTACCTACACTCCACTCATCCAACCCACCTCCACTTACTCGACCCACCCAACCCACTTACACCCACTCACCCAACCCACACTCGACTCACCAACACCGCTGCCATCCTGAGCGGAGTCGAAGAGCCTGCGCTATCGCCCGTTGGCGCTGAGGGGCAGGTGTACCGTCATTTTCGTCCCTTCCCCTTCCAGGCTTGTAGCGGTAAGTGTGCCGCCGTACGCTCCTACCAGAGCTTTGGAAATTGCCAGGCCCAATCCGAAGCCACCAGTTTTCCGGGCGCGCGAGTCATCGCCGCGATGAAACCGCTCGAAGATGTGAGGCAGGTCGTCCGCAGGAATCCCGCAACCGCGATCTTGTACGGCGATGACCGCATCGTGAGATCCGTTCCGCTTGACCGTTACCTCGATCACCCCGCCTTCGGGGCTGTAGCGAATCGCATTTTCCAGCAGGTTGGTCCACACCAGCCCAAGATCTTCTGGATCGGCGCGAAGGTATATGGACCGATCCGCGGTAAGCGTCACCACCAGATTGCGTGCCTCAGAAAGCGCCGACAGGCGATCCAAAGACTCCTGGCAGGTGATCGCAAGACTAACGGGTTCCAATTCACGCCGTAACCCGCCCGTCGACCACTGTTCGGCCCGCGCCAAACGCAGCATGGAGTGCAGCAGCATCTCCAGGCGGTCAAGATCTTCCGACGATTGCTCGAGTCCGAGCTTGTACTCCTCTGCGGAGCGGGGCTTTTGCAAGAGCGATTGAATGGTCGATTTGAGAACGGCCACGGGAGTCTTCAGTTCGTGAGCCGCATTGGCCAGAAAATCGCGCTGCTGCGAGAACGAGCGCTGCAATCCACTCAGCATCGTCTCCATCGCCTGTCCCAGAGGATACAGCTCCTGCGTACTATTGACTCCGGCTGGAGACTCGAAGTCCCAATTCTGGATCGATACTCTTTCCGCTTTCGCAGTCAGCTCGCGCAGCGGAGACATGCCTCGCTTGACTGCCCACAGCGATAGCACGCTGGTGGCCAACAGCATGACCAGGCTCACGATTGCGATATCCGTGGCGGTCTGCCGGACCTGATAGCGAGTGTCCAGCATGGGGATGGCGTACGTTACCGTCACAGAGGGCGGGGAATACGGGCCTTCTCCATCATTATCCAAAATGGGCGCACTCAGCCGCAGAGCGCGGTACGGCACGCCAGCATGGGTGAACTCAAAATGCGGATGTTTTTGGCCCAGCGCTGGATCAAGGTCGGGAGGCCAACCGGCCGAACGCGTCAGTACAGCTCCTCCCTGCGTTTCAACTTGATAGATATCGGGATGTTTTGCGTCGATTGACTTCGGGACCAAGGTTTCATCCAACCGGAGGTTACCCGCATCGTCTGGATCGCGAACTAGCGCAACCAGGCTGAGGACGCGTCCCTGCAGGCTTGTGTCCAGCGCAGATTTCAGGCGGCGTTGCGTGTAGACGACCGACGTCACTACCATCCCAACCACCAGCAACAGCTGCGCGATCACGACGGTCGCAATCAGCCGGTTCGTAATGGATCTTCGTTTCACCATTTGAACAGTTACTCCCGCAGCGTGTAACCTTGGCCGCGCAGCGTATGAATCAGCGGCGGCTGCTCCCCGCTGTCCAGTTTGCGCCGAAGCCCGGAAATATAGACTTCGATCACGTTGCTGAATTTTTCCCAATTGTAATCATAAAGGTGTTCCAGGAGTTCGGTTTTGGAGACGACCGCGCGCGGCTTGTGCGCCAGATATTCCAGCACGCGATACTCCATGGCGGTTAGTTTCACAGGATGGCCCGAGCGGCGGACGGTGCGTTCGACCGTATTGATTTCCAAATCCGCCACAGAAAGGACCGGCAGCGATTGGCTTTTACCGCGCCGGATGAGCGCCTTCACGCGGGCCAGGAGTTCTCCCAAATCAAAGGGTTTGATGAGGTAATCGTCCGCTCCCGCATTCAGCAAGGCAATGATGGAATCCTTCTCTTCACGGGCGGTCAGGACCAGCACGGGAGTGGTCGCTCCGCCGCTCCGCAGCCGGCGCAGCAGTTTGAGACCGTCCATCCGGGGAAGCATAAGATCCAGCAGAATGAGGTCATAGGCAGTCGATTCCGCCATGAACAGCCCTTCCTTCCCATCCCCTGCCAAATCAATGGCATAGCCAGCCCCTTCTTTCATGCTGCGGGCAATGTTTTCAGCTAGCCGCCGCTCGTCTTCCACCACCAATATCCGCACATCCGCTCCACGATGCCAAGCTGGCTCGCATGGTTCCTAATCGCATGATTATAGTGGGGAAAATCCTAACTGTGGCCCCCAGGCTCCTCCTGTCCCTGCTTTTGTACAGGATTCCCTGTACATAGAAATATTTTGTTCCGACTTAAGCCAGGCTTAATGTTGCCCCGGATACCCTCTATCTAATCGAGTCTGGCCTCTCGAAAACTGAGCAGCATTCTTGAATAGAGAGCCCTTATGAGTACCCCAGCATCGAACGAGCATACTCTGTTGTGCGTGGATGACAATCCTGGCGTTCTAAAGATGTACAAGGTGATTCTCGCCGGTTTTGGCTACTCCGTAGCTGTGGCGGGTAGCGGTACCGCTGCGGTTCGTCAGCTTCACCGCGAACGTCCCGATCTCATCATTCTGGATCATGAGATGCTTGGCACTGCAAATGGGGAACTGGCGTGGCGATTCCGGCAGGCGGCGGCCGATGTGCCCGTGATTCTGGTTTCCGCCTGTTCGTCGGTTGTTGAAGATGGTTCCCACTTTCTCGATGCCGCCTTGCACAAGTATTCCCCCATTGAGGATCTCATCGGTCGCGTTGAGACCTTACTGCATGCGGACACGGGGGGGCGGCGGTCAGTCGTCCCTGTCGAACATCGTGCCTGAAGCGGAGGCCGGACACCGCTGGCCCAAGAGGCCAGCATCACCGCATTTTCTGCAGGGGAACGACTCAACATCGGAAACCATTTATTGCTCTTTCCATGCGCGCATACGGTCATCAAGTTTGCGGCTTGAACGGCAGCTCTTTGAGGGAGAAGCCATGAAGGAAAAAATTCGGCAAGCATTGCAAAAGCTCGGCTGGACGCCCAAATGGCAAGAGACTTTGGAGGAGTTGCTGGACGACGGCCTAGAGGTCGTTGCGTTCGCGGAAGAGCGGGATGAGATTCATCATACGCTCACGCTCCTGGAGGGGCAGTGTCCCGAAATTCCAAAAGTAAATACGACAGAACACCCAAAAGTTTTAACCTAAGCTGAAAAATCCTTCATGCGGCTGATTCGATGACCGTGCCGGCTCCAAGGTTCTGAGTCTGCCGCACTCCAGCGTGCGGCTTTAGCTTCTCAGCCCGTTCCAAAACTCCGATATCACGATGGAGTTGCCGGGATTCTGGGGATCGTATTTGACCGACGTCAGCAGGCCGAGGCGGCAGCTGTGCAGGTTGATCCATTGCCGCAAATAGGTAACATCCTGCGAACAATTGTATTCGACGCCGGCAATTTCGTATTGGTAGAGGAGCAACTGGTGGAACTTGGGGTCTTTGCCGGGTGCGGTCTCAACGTAGGTTTCCTGTACGTCTAAGACGCTGCCGTCGGTGATGCGGCCGACCTGGTCGAGAAACGTGCGGCGCTCGCGCTCGATGTCGTCGGAGGTTTTTGTTTTGCGCCGCGAAAGTCCGAACACGGCCAGCGCCACGGCTATGACGCTGAGAACAATCGTATAAATCTTCAAGAGATCCATCTTCAAGAAACCATGCGTGTAAAACCGGGTTGGCAGGACGAGCCCACGAGGCTGCTTGTAGTTCAGGATACCTGCATCTGGGGAATCACGGAAGGGTACGAAAGATGTTCGGGGTCAGCGAGAAAAAAGCAGATTCCTCACGATACGTCCGTTCGGAATGACAAACCCCTTTTAGGGTGTCCACAAACACCTCACACGATTTCGTCCGCCACCTGGTTCCGGAGGACTCCGATTCCGGCGATCTCAACTTCCATAATGTCTCCTGCGACGATAGGGCCGACGCCGCTGGGTGTTCCCGTCGCGATCAGATCTCCCGGTAGCAGGGTCATTACGCGAGCGATGTGGCGGATGATTGCATCGACCGGGAAGATCAAGTCGAGCGTCGTTCCGTTTTGCCGCACTTTGCCATTGACGGTGGTCTTGACGCTTACGCCTGCCCACGGATCGAGCTGAGTCGTTACAACGGGGCCGACGGGGCATGAGGTGTCAAAGCCTTTCGCGCGCGCCCACTGGCCATCTTTATTTTGCAGATCGCGGGCTGAGATGTCGTTGACGCAGGTGTAGCCGAGAATGTAGGGGCGCACGTCTTCGTCGGGCTTGAGTTTGGAGCAGCGCTTGCCGATGACGACGCCAAGTTCACCCTCGTGATCGGTGCGGTCGACGAAGTTCAGGCGGCGCACGGTTCCTCCCGGAGCCAGCAGCGCGGACGGCGGCTTGAAGAACAAGAGCGGTTCTTTGGGGACGTCGTGACCCATTTCGGCGATGTGCTCACGGTAGTTGCGCCCGACGCAGACGATCTTGGAGGGGCGGACGGGCTCCAGGAGGACCGCATCGAACAGCGGGATTGGGGTGAGGGACTGGATGGTGACGTTTTCGAGGTCCGCACCCAATTCCTCGGGCGACGAAGGCAGAAGGTGCGTGACGGCATCTTTCCCGGCGACAGGTTCGACGACACCATAGCGAATTGCGTTCTCATATTGGAAGCGACAATATTTCATGAGCAGTTTTTAGCTCCTGGCTGTTGGGCGTTAGGAAAACTCTGACTAACTCTCAAAGTGTCATTCTGAGCGCAGCGAAGAATCCCCGCACAGTTGATCCTACGGTACCGTTTCCAACTTTCTGGCTGCTGAATTCGCAGCAAGAAAGTTTGCGAGTATCCATTCACTACCAGCACCATGGGGATTCTTCGCTAGGCTCAGAATGACAAAATTCAAAGGGACCTGCGACTGAATCAGCGTTTCTCCAGCTCAAAACCCTTGCGGTACCTGTTCGCCGGTTTCTTCCGATTTCAGGCTTTCATTGCCGCGGACATCGGCGGCGGTCACTGCATACAAGTACGTTTTTCCTGACACTACGTTGGCATCCCTAAACGAAGGGGCTTTGATCAATTCGGTGTTTATTTTTTCTGGCGGGCCGCCTTGTTCGTGGCGATACACATTGTATCCAGCCAAGTCGCTTTCCGTATTGGCAGTCCATGTGAGGTCGATGAAGGGCTTCTGTCCCTCGCCAGAGAATACGGCTTGCAGTGCGGAAGGTACGGCGGGCGGAAATATATCGTGGGCGACGATTCTTACGGGGGCGGAGTCTTCACCTTCCACATCAATGGCAGGCTCAACTGGCTTGCTGCATTCCGGAGCATTGGCATTGAGCGCGCACAGATCCGGGAATACCGCATCTGCGTGAGTTACGACTTCTATCCGATATTCGTACGTCTTTTCCCATGTGATCGTGGGGTCCACCAGTCGCATCTCCTCCTGCCGGCCCATCAAGACTTCGCCGATGAGCGTTCGCTCCGTCGTGCCTTCCTCCGTTCGATAGGCGCGGTAAATGGCACGGGAAACGCCGGGGCCTGCGGGCAGAGAGAGGAGCGGACCCTTCCACGTGAGAATGACGCCACCGCTGGTAAGTTCGCCGTGGAAAACGGTTGGCGGCGGCTCGGTGCGAGCGGCCGATACCGTCGCAGGATTGGAGACTCCTGCCCCTCGCTTCTCGGTATTCAAAGACTCAACCGCATAGGCGATGGTTGCGTGGGGGTCATCGTAGCGCTGGGCCGGCAACGTGTCTGTGAAATGAGCCGTCGAGCGAGGCGGAGCATTGGAGGAGTTCTTTGCCTTGGTCACGTCCAGAGCTGAAACCGGCAGCTCAGCCACGGGAATGCCGCAATCGAACTGGTCGAACTTCTGGGTGCGACAGATTCGCGTCGGGCCAGCAAAGCGGATACCGTCGCTGTCTGTGGTTTCGGTGGGCAGCGTCCAGCTCAGCAAGACCTTGTCTCCTTTGCGGACTGCCTTGAGGTCGGATGGGGGCAGCGGTAATTTAAGCGAGGGCGGCTGCGGAGGTGACGGCGCAGCACAGCCGAAGGTTGCGAGAAAGAGTGCAAGAGCAAGAGCGCCGCCTAGTGTCCGCGGGTTTTGGTGGGTCGTCATGAACGGGAAGACTCGCAATAACAAAGACTAGCAGAAGAACATTGCAGAGTATTTTTCATTCGGGCTTAGAGAAACTCCCCAATCGCGAGAGTATTTTCAGCGAAAGGGATTCCTCGCTGCGCTCGGAATGACAAATCTGAGCTGTGGAAATGAGTCAGGGATCTGGGAGCTAGGAACCGCCCTCCACTAGCTCTTTCACCGCCGCGCGGAAAACCTGCGTGTGCCGATCGATGTCTTCTGTCTCCGTGGCCGGCGACATCAGCGCCATGTTGTGAAACGGCGTGAGCAATATACCGCGATTCATGGCGTACAAATGCATGAAGCGCTCCAGCTCGAAATCCATGGCGTCGTGGGCTTCGGTGCCGTTGCGCGGAGTCCTGGAAGCGAAGAGATACTCTGCACGACAACCCAGCCGGGTTACGTGCCACGGAATCTCGAAATCCTGAATCGCCTTGGCCACGCCTGCGGTCCAGCGCTCTGCCATGGGAATCATGCGAGTGAAGGCTGTAGCCGTGAGAACTTTCTCCAACGTGGCTCGCATAGCGGCGAGGGACAGTGCATTCCCCGCCAGCGTTCCACCGATTCCGCCAGTGTCACAATCTTCGAGGCTGTGTTTGGCCTGGATGCGATCTGCTACCTCCTGAGTAACGCCGTACGTCGCGCCAGGAACGCCGCCGCCAATGGGTTTGCCGAAGACGAGGATGTCTGGCTCAAGATTCTCCGCTTTGGTGAAGCC